>JAEEGL017129749.1_pt1 | contig 30522 bp, 3 predicted proteins | sample 9134231 | NCBI WGS metagenome assembly JAEEGL01 (sample SAMN16246548, study PRJNA631951) | gut metagenome | biome: gut microbiome; feature: rumen; material: fiber-attached | host: Bos | place: Iran: Karaj | collected 2018-10 | reverse complement strand
TTCGTTCTTCCCCTACGAACCCGTCCTCGTCCCGCCCGCGACCCTCGCCGCGGATCTCGCGGAAGGCGCCGAAGTCCGCGTCGGCGATCTGGTTTTCCGCGTCCTGGCGACGCCCGGCCACTCCCCGGGGAGCGTCTGCTTCCTGCTCGAAGGCGCGCCCGGTGCCCCCGCCGTGCTTTTCGCGGGGGACACCCTCTTCGCCGGCTCCATCGGCCGGACCGACTTCGAGGGCGGCGACGACGCGGCGATGGCCGCCTCCCTCCGCCGCCTCGCCGCGCTTCCGCCGGAGACCCGCGTCCTGCCCGGCCACGGACCCTCCACGACCATCGCGCAGGAGCTGAGGATCAATCCGTATCTTCTCTCCGCGGTCTCCGCGACCTCGAGGTAGAGCCCCTTCTCCGCCCGCGGAACCGGCCCTCGCACGAGCGCGTGCAAGCTTGACTTCGCGCCCCCGCGAGAAACGGAAATACAGGGCTAAAATTTTCCTTGTCTGTCGGGGCGCTTTTTGATACGATACCGACCTTGCGGAGCCACCAGCTTCGCAGGATGGCCCATGCACCCGCCCCCGGAATCCCTTTCCATGACACACGAAGCAGCACGCCGACCCATTTCCCGTCTCTGGCTCCGCGCCTTTGCCGGCATCGTCGCCGTGGTCTTCATCCTGCTTCCCGAGGCCGCGTCCGCCAACGTTTCCTTCGTGCAGACGAACGCCACGGCCGCGTTTTCCCAGACCGAAAACGGCCGCACTCCCCAGGACGTGTTCATCACGGATGTCGGCGTTTATGAACTTGATGTGGCGGGCAAGTCGGTTCGCGTCTGGCAACGGTCGGACGCCGGGCTTGAGCTGCTGCTTCCGAGCGGCGAAACGGCGTTCCGCCCCTTCACGAAAAACCAATACCAATATGCCAACCCTCGGCCGCAGCGCTTCACGGGCGTCGATCCGACCGGAGAGGGCACGCAGTTCAATCATCCGGCCGGTCTGGCCAAGCACCCGACGGAAAACAAGTTCGCCGTCGTAAGCGGCGGCATCTATCAGGAAACGCGGCTCGTCAAGAACATCCCGTCCGTCCAGATCTACGCGTTCACCGAAACGCCCGGAGCCGACGGAGCCCTCGAATCGGTCGAATTTGCGCTGGAAGACGAGTTCCGGGAGGCGTTCTTCACGACCACGAACGGCATGGAGCAGGTTCTCGTCGGCTACACGAACATCGTGACGATCGTGGCCTCGAACGAAGTGTCGGTCGCCTCCAACTGGGTTCATGTGATTTCCCTTGACCCGTTCTTCGCCCGGACCAACGACTGGGACAACGCCGAACTTGCGAAAAACCGGCCGCCGCCGGACAATCCCGTCTTTCCGGACGAGCGATTCTACGTCCCCGCCGAAGACGACGAGTATCCGATTCTCGTCAAGCGGACGTTCACGATCTCGGCCGAGACGAACGTGCAGACGCTGGCGCTCTATGAATACCAGTACCAGGTCATGACCAACGCGAGCTACCTCTCGACGGCGACGGACGTAGCGTTTCTCGGCGATGCGGGGATCGTCGTTCCGATTTCCGACTGCGGCTATTCCGAGGTCTACAACGACCGGAAATGGGATACGGACCATTGGGTGACGAACCGTTTCTCCGTTTCCGGTCTTGCCGTTTTCGACGCGGAGGACCCCTCCCGGCCCTGCATTGTGTTCCCCTGCGCCACGAATCTGCCCGGGCGAATCGCCGGCATCGACGTGGACCAGGAAACGGGAGACATCTACGCCGCCGTCCCCTCCGCGTCTGCGGTCTATCGATTCAAGGCTCCCGGCGCCGGACCGGGATCTTGGGTTTCGTATGCCGACCGCACCGTGATCGTCCCCGATCCGGACTTCGTCGCCGGCGTCCCGTCCCAGCCGTCCTCCGACTTCGGCTACCTCTCCAGTCCCGAGGATGTCTCGGTCTGGCGTCCGGACGGCGGCTCGCCGATCCTGCTCGTCGCCGACAACGCCAACAACCGCATCGCGGCGTTCGACGTCAACGCGACGTGGAGCGTCACCAACTGGCTCGGGACGGCCTTTCGCGCCAGGATGACGCCCGACGGGCGTCCCGAAGACCCGTCCCTCGGCTACGTTCTGAAGACCGCCGGTTCGACCGTCCTTACGAACTGGTATCGGATCGAAGCGCCGGCCTTCCCGCTCTTTTCCGTGGATGGATGCTCCCGGCCGGCCGGCGTTTTCGGACAGGAGGGAGCGCCCGTTCTCGCGGCGGCGAACGTGGTCGGCGCGGACGTTCGACTCTATGGCGTCGCCCTCGACGAACTGGATTCGGATGTCATCCATTCCTTCGCGCTCTACTGGCCCGGGGTCCGGGAGGGCTTCCCCGATGTCTCCACCCGCGATTTCGCGATCTCGACCAACGACGCCGGCGTCGCCATCGTCCTGCTGGACGCCCCGCACGCCAACCCTGCGGCCGTCCCGTGCTTCCTGGCCATGGAGAGCGATGCCGGATCCAACGTCCTCTCGTTCGTCGTCTCCCCTTCCCGCCATCCCCGAACCTATACGCTTTCGATCTCTCCATCGGACGGATCCGCGGCCGTCGCATCCGGAACCGCGGAGGTTCCCGCCGGCGCCACGACCGGATCGTTCTCGTTCCATGCGCGGGACGGCGTCGAGTTCGCCTTCACCAACGTTGTCCTTTGGGCGACCAATTTGGCGCCGAACGGAGCCACGGTCCGGTTTCCCACCAACGAGTGGTGCGACACGATCGCCTTTGCCGAGACGAATCTCTACCGGGCCACGCCCCTCTACGACGCCTTGATCGTTTCCCAGGACGGCTTCTCGACCAACCTGGCGCTAGTCGTCCGCAACGAGGCCCCGACGATCACCAACGCGATCTTCTACGGCTGGGTCATTCCGGGCAACCCCATGATGGGCCTCGACCCCAAGATTTTCGTCTACGGCCTCGGAGCCCAGGCCGAGGACGTCGCGGCCGATTCGTCGCTGCGCTACCTCTGGTGGGCGACGACCAACGTCAACTGGGCGGCCAACAACCTCTACTGGGCCGCGACGAACAACGCCTGGGCGGCGGATGCTTCCGCCGAATGGGAGGATTTCGGCTTCTTCGCGGGGCAGACCCAGACGGCCGTCGACGGCCTCGTCACGAACCTCATCGATCTTAAGGTCGCTCGTGGCATCGGCATGCCGCTGCCGTTCGACTACAACGTTCCTAACGGCCCCTACCTCGGCTACCAGGGAATCTCGCCGGGCGCGTCCTGGGGCACGACGCCGTTCATCGTCGTCTGCACCGTCCTAGACAAGGATGGCGGCGCGACCGTCGTCGCCTTCCCCCAGAAATCGGGCTCCGCCGACTACAATGCCGACTGGACCTGGGACGGCGCCAATCGTTACGCCGGAATGACCGCCGGCATCTCCGGAGACGAGATGGCGGACGCCCGCTACGCGGCTCGGTTCGTCGGCGTTTCCGATACCGCCGTGACCTTTGTCGTCCGGCTCGTATCCGGCACCTCCTCTCCGCTGGACACCGTGACGCTCCAATCGTCGGCAACGCTCGAAGGATCCGCCAATCCCGACTCGACCAACTGGTCCCAACAGGAACAATACCCGATCGGATCGATGGAACTTCCCGCCACGATCACCAACACGGCGGCCGGCTCCGGCCCGGTGCGTTTCTACCGTGTCGTCCAGCCCTGAATCGCCCCATCGAGCCGTCTTCCGTCGCTTCCCCTCCCTTTCCCGAATCCACATGAAAACACCACTCCTCGCCCTCCTCGCCCTGCTGGCCTCCTCCTCCTTCTCGCAAGATGCCGCGCCCGCGCCCGCGCCCGCGGCGCCCGCGCGCCCGTCCCCCCGCTCGCTGTCGATGCCGAGCGGACCGAAGTTCGACGCCCTCCCGCCGGACGAAAAGGAGCATATCCGTCGCATGGCCGAGTTCAAGGCGGCCCGCGACGCGGCCGAGATGGACCTGCTCCGGCTGGACGACGAGGCGCAGGCCCGCAAGGAGGCCATCCTCGCCGAGAACGAGGAGGCCAAGGCGCTCCGCGACAAGGCGGAGGAGCTGCTCGCCGAACTGGCGGCCACCACGAACGCGCTTGAGGAGATCTATCGCGCCGACGAGACGCTCCGGTCGATCGCCGACCGGATCAAGCCGGCCAAGGCGATCGTCGATGCCAACCAGGACAATCTCACCAAGGAGGTCGTCGCCGCCATGCACGCGCGTATGGCCAGGCAGCGCGAGGCGTTCGCGAAGGAGAATCCTCCGCCCCCGGCGCCGGAGGAGACTCCCGAGCTGCTCCGCATGACCCCCGAGGCCTACTCCAATCTCGTGAACCGTCCGGTCCGGACCTTCGGCCCGGGCGCTCCGCTCGCCCCCAATCCGGACATCAAGCCCCCGATGGCTCCCCGCCGTCCCGCTCCCGCCCCGGCCCCCGCGAGCGGCGCCGCGGACAAGCCGGCGGCCGAATAAACGGCGGCCATCCCCGCCCCGCATCCCCCGACCGAAAGAACGTTCGATCCTGAACCGAAAGACCCTTTGACCCGAGAAAGGACACCCACGATGAACCGCTGGAATCCCTCCCTTCGACCCATCCTCCTCCTCGCCGCGCTGGCGTCCCTCGCGCTTCCCGCGCGCGCGGACACGCTCTTCTACGGCGGCGACAATCCCTGGACCATCGAGACGGGGTCCGAATGGACATTCGACGTCATCCGCGAGGACGTCTCCGCGACCCGAACGATCGCGGCCACGTCATCCTCAACAGGCGTCGTCAGGCTCAAGTCGGGCACGGTCACGCTCAGCCGCGAGACCGCCAATCGCGACGGCGAAGACGTCGCTTCCTTCACGCTCGTTCCCGTGAAGCCGGGAACCGCGACCATCACGGTGTCCATCCGCAATGACACGGATCCGGCCGCCACGATCTCCTTCGACGTGGTGGTCACCGGCAACAGCATGGAGAATCGGATTTCCTTCTCCCCCGACATGGTGGACATCGACGAGGGAATCTCCACGAACCGCATCTATGTCACGCTCGGCTCCCCCGCCCCCTCGAACATCGTCCTTCAGCTGACGCTCGACGGCGCCGGAACCCCCGCCGACCACGTGACCGTTCCGGCCACGATCACGATTCCCCGCGACACCACGACGGGCTCGTTCCGCATCAACGCCCTCGACGGCGACTACGACTTCACGATCACCGCGACCGATCCGGACGGCTACTTCCGCCCGGCCATCCTCCAGGGGTCGATCAACAACGTCAATCCGGTCCTCCACTCCCCGAACGACGATCCCGAGTCGGCAACCGTGGTCAAGGCCCTCTCCGGCGCGCCGTTCACGTTCTCCGCCATCGCCTCCGACGTCGCGACGGACGACGACGAGAACCTGGTCTACCACTGGACGGGTTCGACCAACACCACGGCCGACGCGACCATCACGGTCCATTCCGAGGGCGAGCAGGTCCGCGTCTATGCGACCGACAACGACGGCGGCCGCTCGCAGACCGGCTACTTCGTCGTCGAAATCGCCGATTCCGGCCGCCTTCTCTTCACCGACGTCTGCACGCTCTCCACCATCGTGGCCGGCGGCGGAAACGGGGTGGCCGATTTCGTCATCAACCCGGGCACGACCCGGCAGGACGACGCGTCCCAGCCGTGGGACGAGGTGAACGGAAACAACTTCTACTCCCCCGGATCCGCGATGGTCCAGCCCATCCTCGCCCCTGGGACCTATCCCTTCGGCTGGCAGTTCCCCGACGACCAGACCGGCCTCGCCTCCACGCCCTCCGACCTCTACATCCCCAATCCCAGCACCGCGCCCATCCTGATCAAGGCGCCGGAGCCCGGCGGCGCCGCCACGATCCGCTACTTCTCCTCGAATCCCTACAAGGACTTCTGGAACGAGCGGACCGGCGCGCGCATCGACGACTTCGGCGACTTCGACCAGGACGGCCTCTCCGACATCTGGGAGAACTGGTATCTGGACGGCGGACAGGATCGCGCGACGCACTCCTTCCTCGAATGGCAGACGCTCGCCGTCACCGTCGCGAAGGGCCTCTACGGATCCTCTGGAACGACCTACGCCGGCGGCTCCTTCTACAACGAGGACGACACGCCCGACAACGACCGCGTCCCCACCGCGCGCTACGAGGAGATCGACAACGCCTGGGCCGGCGACCCGAACATCGTCACCAACGAGGACGCCGTGAACAAGGTCCGCGCGTTCCTCTACCCGCTCCCCGGCAACTACGTCGACTACGGCACGCATGTCGGCGAGGACGTCGAGTTCGTGACCGCCAACGGCCGCGTCTACGGCTCGCTCTCCAGCGTCCGCTCGGCCGCGTCCAAGCCCTTCTTCTCCAACATCCTCGAGTTCCGCGGCCTCCAGCAGACGTCGTCCGAGATTTCGCTGGACGTCGACAAGGCCCCGAACTGGGTCGCCTACGGCTACCCGGGCATCCTCTCCCGCACGAACCTGAACGTCCGCGGCAACAGCCCCGGCACCGATCCGACCGTCGCCGACACCGACGCCGACGGCCGCGAGGACGGCTGGGAATACTATTTCTGGTCCACCATCCTCTACGAGAACAAGCCCGAATACTGGCGCGCCTACGATCCCACCCTCGCGCTCTATCCGCAGCTCTCCCCCGGCGGGTCCGCCAACTTCCGCGCGACCGGGTTCCCGCTGCTGCGCAAGGAGGGGATCGAGATGACGCTCGTCACCAACGGCGTCAACGTCCGCGTTCCCGATCCCGCCACCGGAACCGTCCGGATCGAACTCGTTCCCATCGACCAGTGGGACGACTATCAGGCCGCCAACCCCGGCCTCGGCCCCAACGACTACTTCTACTCCACCGAGCCCGCCGACGGCAGCCCGGTCCTCTTCAACGGCGGCCTCTTCGTCCAGTACCCCGACCAGGAGTTCGAGGTCGAGCTGATCCGCTCCGAATGCTTCTACGGAAACCCCGTGCTCGACCCGACCACCCGCAGCGGGGACTACGCCAACTACCTCACCAACTACCCGGTCGCCTCCGTTCCCTACTATGACGTCGGGCAGGATCCCGACAACGAGGATCCCACGCCCGCCGTCGTGTTCACGATCGGAAACTTCGTCGTCTATACGCGCGACGGATACGTCGACGCCCAGGGGCGCGCCAAGCTCTTCTTCACGCCCTTCCCGGACGACGCCTACAACGGCCCCCTGAGCGACTTCTGGACCTCCTCCTGGCCCACCGCGCTCGAGCCCGGGGAAATCCCCGGCGCCTACGTCGACTTCCTCACCGGATCCTTCTACCTGCCCGGCTACGACTTCTACCCGCCGCAGATCCAGGCCCTCATCGGCGACCGCAACGCCAGGGCCAGGGCCCATTATCGCACGATGAACGGCCTCTTCCCGAAGGCCTGGCTCCTCAACCAGTTCGACCCCAACGACAAGCTCGCCCCCAACGTCTCCGACCCCGACTTCAACGCCATCCTCAAGCCCCTCGGGCTCTCCACCGCCGGCTGGAATCCCGCGGGCGACCTCGACGGCGACGGACTCTCCGACCTCGAGGAATACTACCTCGGCACCAACCCGATCCACTGGGACAACGACAACGACGGCCTGCCCGACGGCTGGGAGGTCCTCTTCGGCCTCGACCCGCACGACGCGACCGACGCCGGCTCCAACCCCGACTGCGACCGCATGTTCGCCGTCGGCCCCTACCGCCACGCGGACGCCTTCCTCTACCACTACTTCAACGAAACCTTCTGGAACGGCCATCAGTCGCTCGGTTTCGTGCCCGGTGCCGCCTCCGCCGCCTCACTCGTCCAGGACCTGCCCTTCACCTCCCGCGAGGAGTTCTACATGCAGAAGTGGATGATGGGCAAGGCCGGGCGCAACATGATCTTCCTCTCCTGCATCTATCCCATGCAGTGGCTGGACGCCAACGGCCGCTGCATCTACACCACCAACCCCCGCAACGACGACTCCAACGAGGACCACATCCCCGACGGCTGGGCGCTCTACGCCGGCTACATCCCCGTGCCCGGCGTGGACCTGATCGACCACGTCTGGGGTCCTCTCCACGACTTCTTACCGCCCATCTGCCCGGACGGCCTCCGCGGCGACCCCGACGGCGACGGCCTCGGCTGGAGCCAGGAATACGAGGACGGGATGATGAGCGGCAATCCGGACGCCAACCTCGTTGGCGCCCGCGAAAGCCAGATCGCCAACAACGTCTACGTCGAGGAGGAGCAGGACTCCTTCCACGAGCCCTCCTGGTATACGCCGACCGCCACTCGCTGGACCAACAAGCTTCGTCCCACGAGCCCGTGGCTCGCCGATACCGACGGCGACGGCCTCTCCGACTCCGCCGAATACATGGAGGGCGACTACGACTGGAACGGCGATGGCGACGGGCTCGCGAACTTCAACCCGACGACCGCCGACACGCGCTTCGACCGCCTGCCCGACTCGTGGCACTACATGACGGGCCTCTACGACACCACGAACGCGGCCGGCGCGGATCTCCTCGGGCCTTTCGGCCCCTACGGCGATCCCGACGGCGACGGGCTCCCCAACTACCAGGAATACCTCGCCGGCGCCGTCTACGCCTGGCGCTACGACAAGTGGTATTCCCCCGACAACGAGTCCATCTGGCAGCCCGATCCGGAAATGCCGGGCTATTCGAGCCTCCGGACGCCCGATATCGACATGTGGCTGCAGGCCGTTCGCGCCGGCGACGCGCGCATCGCCGAGAAATACAGCGAGAACCCGATCCTGGTTCCCGGCAAGGGCGAAGCCCGCCGCATGAACCCCGACTTCGATCCGGACATCGGTCCGTTCGACGAGGAGGGCAACGACCCCGGCCTTCCGTTCTGGGAGGACGCCTGGCCCTACGGCAAGTCCGTCCACTTCCAGCCCTACCGCCCGGCCGACTTCTTCCGCGCCGCCCCGAGCCCGCATTCGGTGGGCGAGGTCGTCCGCACCATCCAGGTGCTCGAGGCGCGCTGGGTCAACGTGATCACCAACATCCCGAAGGTCATGACGGGCATGGACGCCTCGGGCAACCCGATCATCGAAGACGGGCCGCCCCACGTCGCGAGCGGCTGGGACGAGCTCTACTCCCCGACGCTCAACGACCTGCTCAAGTCCTACGACGATCCGACCTTCGTCGTCTCCCCGATCGCCAACTACATCCAGCGCGCCTGGTCCCTGCTCAACGACCGCAAGGCCCGCTGCCTGCCGGACGTCGATCCGATCACGGGCGAGTTCAAGGACACGGCCTTCATCAGCGTCGACGAATACTACATCCTGCAGGACGCCATCGGCGTTCTCCAGGACTACAGCTACTCCTACGGCGCCCGCCCCGCCCCGTGGGAGCCGGCCCCGGCCTCGAAGACGATCCAATACGTCGACGCCGACCTTCCCGTCGTCTGGCGCTTCATGGTCCCCAACTTCGTCGGCGCCGCCGGCTTCCCGACGTGCATGCCCCGCAATCCGGACTCGGACAACGACGGCATGGACGACTACTGGGAGATCTACCACGGCCTGAACCCGCTCTACGGCGGGTCCCCGTCCGTCGGCAAGGCCGGCGCGCGCCCCGATTCCGACCGCGCCGACCTCAATCAATACGGCAACGGCTCCACGCGCGACTGGATCATGGCGGGCAACCCGACCTACGTGCGCGTCCTCACGCCGACCGAGATCGGCCTCCAGCCCATCAAGCGCGAGGATGCCGCCTTCCACACGCCGCTCACCGGCATGCCGATCGCCGAGGCCGCGCACTTCGACTACCTGCGCCGCCCGTGGCTCGCCGGCGACCGCTTCGCCGACCCGGACCAGGACGGGCTCTCCAACCAGGAGGAGTCCTACAACTACCTTCTCAACGACGTCCTGCACCACACCGACCCCTCGCCCTACTGGTTCTCCGACACGTCCTACGCCGAGTCCTACGTGAACCTCTACTACAAGGTCGACGGCGAGCTCGCCACCCTCTACTGGTGGTGGGACGAGGCCCTGCTCGGGTCTCTCGGCGACGGCCCGACCTACCTCTTCGACTTCGAGATGGGCGAGGGCTTCGACACCGACAACGACAACATCTCCGACCGCGAGGAGCTCACGCAGAGCGACAACAGCGGCGTCACCGACCCGCAGGACCTCGACTCGCCCCGCAACCGGAAGGCGCTCTACTTCGACGGCAACGCGGCCGCGCGCACGCGCAACCCCTACTACCACGACAAGTTCACGCTCACGAGCTACACCGTGGAGTTCTGGGTCCGGCCCGAGGCCCTTCCCGCGGCCGGCCGGCGCCAGACGCTCGTGCAGCGCCCGGTCCTGATGCCCGTGGACGACTCGTCCGGCGCCTCGCACTGGCAGATCCGCCACACGTTCCTGATCCAGATCGACCACCTGGGCCAGGTCCACGGCCGCGTCGACAACGACGCGCTCGAGACCCTCTCCTCCGCGACCGTCGTCTCCGCCGGGCGCCTCGTCCCGGGCAAGTGGGCGCACGTCGCCCTCGTCATGGACTCCGTCGCCGACCGGTTCACGCTCTACATCAACGGCGAATACGCCGCGGGCGTCGGCGCCGGCCTCAAGCCCTGCACCGGCGGCCTGTTCGGATTCCAGTGGCAGTCGCCCACCGGAATCGAGGGCACGTGGGAGAACGCCAACCTCTACGACTACAGCCCCGCGCCGATCGTCCTCGGCGCCTACGACCGCAACCCGTGGGGCGTCGTCGGCGGCCCCTACGAGACCTATCCGTGGGGCTGGCGCATCTCGGGCTCGATCGCGGGCCAGAACCAGCCGGAGTTCGACCCCGACCAGTTCTTCACCGGTTGGATGGACGAGGTCCGCATCTGGGACCGTTGCCGCAGCCAGTCCGAAATCAAGAACTGGATGATGAAGCGCGCCACGAAGGAGGACATCGAGCAGATCAACGGCGCGCGCCTCGCCTGGGAGCTCAAGGGCTGGGAGCCCGACCGCGTCGGCGTCAATCTCGTCGCCGCCACGACCCAGTCCGACTTCCCGCAGAAGCTCCTCTACCACTACGCCTTCGACAATCTGCCCGACACGGTCGGCAACGGCCGCGACACGTCGTTCGCCGACTACTTCGGGCAGGACGCCTGGCCGTTCCCCGCCGGCTGGCAGAGCGCCACGGTCTCGTCCTACCGCCCGTCGCCGTTCTGGACCGCCCCCTGGTGGTATCACTACGCCGACACGATCCTTCCGAACCTCGTGCCCTGGTGGTATGCGTCCGTCCACCGCTCCAACGTCTATTCGGACTACAGCTACGTCCCGTGGATCGAGAACACCGTCGCCCACATGCCGCAGACGCCCGCGCTCGACATGAAGGGGCTCTTCCCGAACTGGAACACCGACACCTGGACCGTCTCGTCCTATCGCTACCGTTCGACGCTCGACTGGGAGAACGACGCGATGATCGCGTCCGACTTCGTGCCCTACCGGCGCGACGACATCGTCCCGGCCGCGCTCCCCGCCGCCGGATCGACCGACGTGCAGCTCTCCCAGATCCGGAACACGATGAACCCCTACGTCATGTTCTACCGGACGGGGCTGAGCGCCGCGGACGAGACGAACCCCTCCGCCTTCGCCGGCAAGCTCGACACCTACGGCCGCTACACGGGCATCCCGGTCCTCTCCGACATGCTCCCGCTCATGGACGCCGTCGCGGACATCGACGTGCCGATGTGGGACGGCCGGGGCCGCGGCACCGAAATCGCGGGCGTCGACACCGACGGCGACGGCCTCCCGGACTGGTGGGAGATCGCCCACGGCCTCGATCCGAACGACGGATCCGGCGCGAACGGCGCCTATGGCGACTCCGACAGCGACGGCCTCGACAACTGGGCCGAATACCTCGCCGGAACCGACCCCTTCGCCTACGACACCGACTCCGACGGCTACTCCGACTACTACTCCCGCCCCGACGGCCAGAGCCTCACCTACGGCGAGATGTATGACGACGGCGACGGCATGGACAACGTCTGGGAGATCGCCCACGGCCTCGATCCCAACCGCTATGACGCCACGGACGATTCCGACGGCGACGGCTGGACCAACTGGGAGGAGTTCATGGCCGGAACGTCGCCCGAGTATTCCGACCAGTATCCCGAACCGACCCTGAACGTGGAATTCCACTACACCGGCGAGAACTGGGCGGATGGCCAGGGCGGAGCGGCGCAGACGTTCGTCCAGGCCTATGGCGAAAAAACGGCTGGTCCCAACATGGGCGGCTGGTATGACGGTCTGTATCGTTCCTACGTGCAGGAACTGTCCCTGGATCCATTGACCTCTTCCGATGTCGGCACCATGCAGGCCTATGGGTTGTCCTGGTCTCGCAAGATTGCCGGGGAAGTGAAACGGTTTACCCCGTTTGATCAGTACTACTACTCTTGGGAATCGACAAATGTCGTGACCGGGAACTTCATCTATAAGCTCCAGAACGAACACATCGGATCGGCGACGGTGACGTATTCTACCGGCACCGGCATCCAGACGTCGGTTATGACGGACTACGACAAGGATTCGGAGTTCGGTCTCGTGTTCGAGGATGTTCCTCGCAGCATTCTCGTCGTCGTCGATCGTTCGAAAGGCGTCATCTACACTCAGGGGGCCTATGTCTATTCCATCGAATATTCCGTTGGAGGCCGATCCTTCCCGATTCTTTCGAAGAGCATGTCCCCCGTCGGAACCGGCACCACACACGATCATATGGCATCCGGCTGGAACCGCTTCCTGGGATTCCTGGATTCGAACGGAGACAAGAGATGGTCTCCCGGCGAGCCGATGGGCCTCTCGCAGCCGCGGCCCACGCTCGTGAGCTGGGACGCCGTCGAGACGACGATCCCGCTCTCCGACTCCGTCTGGGACTACCCGCGCGTCGAGTGGGAGGTGCCCGACACGCTCACGAACGGCGTCTCCGCCTCGGACCTGACCTACTTCGTCACCTTCGAGTGGAAGCGCGGCGCCAACTCCCGGCCCGACACCTCGACGACCGGCGATACGGACGGCGACGGCCTCGAGGACTGGATGGAGGCCCTCGCCGGAACCGACCCCAACTCCACGAACGGCGTCCCGAACGACTACTACGCGATCGACCCGGCCACGGGCCTCTTCTACGGCGAGCTCTACGACGACGGCGACGGCATGCCCTTCTCCTGGGAGGTCAAATACGGCCTCGACCCGCAGCGCTTCGACGGGATGGAGGACTTCGACGACGACGGCTGGTCCAACTACGCCGAGTTCCTGGCCGGCACCGATCCCTCCGACGCGGACCGGTTCCCCGAGCCCTCGCTCGACGTCACGTTCCGCTACTCCGGCGACAAGGAAGGATCCTCCGTCCTCAAGGTCCAGAGCTACGCCGAAATGCTCCACGGCCGCTATCCCGGCTCCAACGGCCAGGCGGCCGTCAACATGGCCGGCACGGGCGACGGCCTCTACACCACCTCCACGAAGCTCGTCGGATCGTTCGGAATGCCCTACTATTCCGGCGGCGTGATCCACTACTACATCTCGTACGCGATGGGCGTCACGTTCGACGTGTCGGACACCGGCGCGCCCGGCACCCGCGCGGCCACCCTCTCATTCACGCGCGACGGCCAGCTCGCCACCTACGAGCTGCAGGAATACAACGAGGAATACGGCTACTTCGTCAACGAGGATCCGGACCACATCTTCTTCGAATACGAGACCGGCTACCTCCTGACGCGCTCCGGCGAGAAGCTCACCGAGGACGACGACCTGCGCGGCCGCTGGTATACGTTCGAATACACCCCGTCTGCCCGGGCCTATCCCTTCACCGTGAAGGGCATGAACCCCGTCACGGACGGCGGCCACATGGTCGCGGGCCGCAACCGCTTCCTCGGCTACATGGACCTCAACAGCGACGACACGTGGGACGCGGGCGAGCCGATGGGCATCTCGGCCGAGGGCGCCGTGCTCGCCGGCTGGGACTCGGTCGCGACCGAGATCGCCCTCACCGACTCCCTCTGGGACTACCCGCGCATCTCGTGGGAGGCCGAGGCCGCCGGGGCCGACGTCCCCGCGGACGGCGCCTACTACGTCACCTTCACCTGGAACCGCGGCGTCTCCGCGCAGAGCAGCTCCGAGTCCTTCACCGCCGTCACGGGCGACACGGACGGCGACGGCCTCGAGGACTGGATGGAGGCCCTCGCCGGAACCGATCCGGCCTCCACGAACGGCGTCCCGAACGACTACTACTCGATCGATCCGGCCACGGGCCTCTTCCACGGCGAGCTCTACGACGACGGCGACGGCATGCCCGAGGCGTGGGAGACGCGCTACGGCCTCGACCCCTACCGCTTCGACGCGACGAGGGACCGGGACGACGACGGCTGGTCCAACTGGGCCGAGTTCATGGCGGGGACCAATCCGTCCAACGCCGACGACTTCCCCGAGCCCTCGCTCGACGTGACGTTCCGCTACAACGGGACGGTGAACGGATCCTCCGTCCTCAAGGTCCAGAGCTACGGCGAGTTCCTCCACGGGCTCTATCCGGGCGCGAACGGGTCCGCCTCGGTCAACATGGCCGGCACGGGCGACGCGCTCTACACCTCGTCCACGAAGCTCGTCGGCACGTTCGGCATGCCCTTCTACTCCGAGGGCGTCGTCCACTACTACATCGCCAACGCGATGGGCGTCACGTTCGACGTGTCGGACACCGGAGCGGCCGGCACCCGGTCGGCCACGCTCTCCTTCTACCGCGACGGCTCGCTCGCCACCTACGAGCTGCAGGAGTTCAACGACGAATACGGCTACTTCGTCGACGACGACACCGACCACATCTTCTTCGAATACGAGACCGGCTACATGCTGACGCGCTCCGGCGACAAGCTCACGGAGGACGACCAGCTCCGCGGCCGCTGGTATACGTTCGAATACACGCCCTCCGCCAAGTCCTATCCGTTCACGGTCCGGAACATGACCCGGAACAAGGAGGGATACCACACCGTCGAGGGCCTCAACCGCTTCCTCGGCTTCATGGACCTCAACAGCGACGGGGCGTGGAACCCGGGCGAGCCCATGGGCCTCTCGACCGAGGGCGCCACGCTCGTCGGCTGGGACTCGGCCGCGGCGGAGATCGTCCTCACCGATTCCCTCTGGGACTATCCGCGCCTCTCGTGGGCGTCCGAGGCCGCCGCCGCCGAGCCCCCCGCCGACGGCGCCTACTACGTCACCTTCGAGTGGGACCGCGGCGTCTCCTCGCAGGGCGGCGCCTCCTCCTACTCCGCCATCACCGGCGACACGGACGGCGACGGCCTCGAGGACTGGATGGAGGAATCCGCCTCCGCCGATCCGGCCTCCACGAACGGCGTCCCGAACGACTACTACGCGATCGATCCGGCCACGGGACTGATGTGGGGCGAGCTCTACGACGACGGCGACGGCCTTCCGTCGGCCTGGGAGATGCGCTACGGCATCGACCCCTACCGCTTCGACGCGCAGCTCGACCTCGACGACGACGGCTGGTCCAACTGGTCCGAGTTCATGGCCGGCACCGACCCGTCCAACCCCGACGACTTCCCCGAGCCCGACTTCGGCGTCACGTTCCGCTACACCGGCAAGGTGGACGGCGTCTCGGCCCTCAAGGTCCTCGCCTACGGCTCCCGCGTCCACGGCCTCTATCCCGGAAGCGCCGGCACGGAGCCCGTCGCGAACACCGTCCTCATGGGCGGCTCGCAGGACGGCATCTACACCACGCTGGACACCTCGGTCGGCCTCTGGAACGACAACGGGCCGATCACGGCGCTGAACACGCAGTGGGGCACGACCTTCGTCGGCGTGAAGAACATCTCCGCCGCGACGCTGCTCGTCTACCGCGACGGCCAGCAGGTCGAATACGCCGCCACGCCCTTCTACGAGAACGACGACTACGGCGTCTTCGTCGACGATGCGGAGGCCCGCATCTTCGTCGAGTGGGCCACGGGCCTCGTGATGACCCAGTTCTACAGCGACACGCAGGACGCCGACAGTCTGATCGACGAGTCCGGCCTCATCGTCAAGCTCGGCCGCTCCGACCACTTCTCGCCGTCCTACCGCATCACGTTCACGACGGCCAGCGAATCCTTCCCGATGCAGGTCGGCAGCCTCGCCCGCGACCGCTCCAACGGCGCCGGCCACATGGTCGAGGGCCCGAACCGCTTCCTCGGCCTGATGGACCTGGACGGCGACGGCGTTTGGGATCCCGGCGAGCCGATGGGACTCTCGCTCGGCGGCGCGACCCCGGTCGGCTGGGAGAGCGTCTCGGCGGAGATTCCGCTCACCGATTCGGTCTGGGGCTACCCGCGCGTGGCATGGCCCGCCGCGGAGTTCGAAAACCCGATCTACTATGTCACGTTCACCTGGGTTCGCGGCGCGGCCCAGGGTACGGAGACGGAGTCCGGCGTCTCCTACTACGGCGTCACCGGCGACTGGGACGGCGACGGCCTCGAGGACTGGATGGAGGCCCTTGCGGGCTCGTCCACGAACTCCGTCGCGGGCGAGCCGAACGACTACTACGCGATCGACCTGGAGAGCGGCTTCTCCTACGGCGAGCTCCTTGACGACGGCGACGGGATGCCGACCGCGTGGGAGATGCGCTACGGCCTCGACCCCTACCGCTACGACGGCAACGTCGACACCGACGACGACGGCTGGTCCAACTGGGCCGAGTTCATGGCCGGCACCGACCCCGCGGCGAAGGACAGCTATCCGAAGCCCAAGTTCGCCGCCACGTTCTACTACGACGGCACGGAGTCCGACCTTGCGTCCGTCGGCGTCTACACCTACGGCGAGAAGACGCAGGGCGGCGCCTGGGGCGGCTCCTTCGACGGCCGCTACACCTCCACCAAGGGCTTCGGCTACGGCAGGGTCCTGGGCTCGGACGGCACCGTCACGCTCGACCAGTACAGCGACGCCGGCGCGTCCGGCACGTTCAACGTGACGAAGCTCGACCACGGCCTCATCGAGAGCGCGTCGATCAACGTCTACGTCGAGGGGACCGACGGCTCGACCGAGGTCCGCACGTTCGGGATGACCCCGATCAATCCCGGAATGGGCGTCTTCACGCAGGACGACATGGGCTGGATCCTCATCGAGCTCGAGTCCGGCCGCGTCCTCGTCTACGGCGACTACGTCGGCAAGACGGCGGACATCCAGACGACCGTCCGCAGCTACTCCTTCCCGGTCACGTTCTCCAACCTGATCCGCAACCCCTACGGCAACCACACCCACATGGTCGAGGGCCCGAACCGGTTCTTCGGCTGGATGGACCTCAACGGCAACGAGACCTACGACCAGGGCGAGCCGATGGGCCTGGGGCTGCACTCGCCGTCCCTCGTCGGCTGGGACTCCGCCTCCGTCGACATCCCGCTCACGGACGCCCGCTGGGACTACCCGCGCCTCTCCTGGGCGATGCCCACGAACGCCGGCTGGTTCGGGGCGACGACCTACTACGTGAACTTCTCCTGGGTCCGCGGCGCCTCGACCCGCACCGACACCGAGGCGGGGACCTCCTACTACTCCACCACCGGCGACTGGGACGGCGACGGCCTCGAGGACTGGATGGAGGCCTTGGCGCTCGAGGAATACGGTGTCGCGCTCGACCCTGCCTCCACGAACGGCGCCCCGAACGAATACTACTCGCTCTCCGGCGGCGACGAGGGCCTCTCCTGGGGCGAGCTCTACGACGACGGCGACGGCATGCCGACCGCGTGGGAGAAACGCTTCGGTCTGAGCCCCTACCGCTATGACGCGCCGGACGACGCGGACGACGACGGCTGGTCCAACTACGCCGAGTTCATGGCCGGAACCGACCCGACGAGCGCGAGCGACTACCCGCACCCGCGCCTCTCCGCAACGTTCTACTACCACGGAAAGGAAACGGACCTGACCGCCCTCGGCATCTACACCTACGGGGAGAAGACCCAGGGCACGACGTGGGGCGGCTCCTACGACGGGCGCTACACCTCCACCAAGGGCTTCTCCGACGGCGTCAGCCTCGGCTCGGACGGAACGATCACTCTCGACGAATACAGCGACGCGGGCGCGCAGGGGACGTTCGCCGTCAACAAGCTCCGCCACGGGCTGATCCAGAGCGCGTCGATCGACGTCTACGTCGAGGGCGAGGAGGGCATGGAGGTCCGCACGTTCCAGATGCAGCAGATCAATCCGGGCATGGGCCTCTTCACGCAGGACGAGCTCGGCTGGATCCTCATCTCGATCGAGTCCGGCCAGGTTCTCTCCACCGGCGGCTACGTCGGCAAGCTCGCGGACGTCCACACGACCGTGAAGACCTACACCTTCCCGGTCACGTTCACGAGCCTCATTCGCAATCCCGAGGGCAGCCACACCCACATGGTCGAGGGCCCGAACCGGTTCTTCGGCTGGATGGACCTCGACGGCGACGACGCCTACGACCAGGGCGAACCCATGGGCCTCGGGCTCTACGCCCCGACGCTCGTCGGCTGGGACTCCACCTCCATCGAGATCCCGCTCACCGATTCCCTCTGGGACTACCCGCGACTCTCGTGGAACGACTTCGCCCCGACGAACTTCGTCCCGACCCACTACCTGGTCCAGTTCACGCCCAGGGGCCGCGTCGTCAGCGGGTCGATCACGAACGACCTCGGCAAGCTCAACGTTCCCTACGGCGACGAGGATGGCGACGGCCTCGACGTCTGGATGGAGACGAAGGCCCAAACCAACGTGAGGTTCCGCGATCCGGATCCCGCCGCGGACCCGACCGCCACGACCGGGACGAACGACGTCACGGGACGGCTCCAGTACGACTGGGTCGACACCGGCAAGGTGCTCGACCCCGACGGGAAGCTCACGTTCGGCGAACTCCTCGACGACACCGACGGCATGCCGGCCCAGTGGGAGCTCGCCTACGGGCTCGACCCGAACCTCTTCGACGGCGACTCCGACCTCGACGACGACGGCTGGTCCAACTACGCCGAGTTCCTCGCGGACACCAATCCCTCCGATCCGGACGACTACCCCAGGCCTCAGTTCGACGTCACGTTCCGCTACGACGGCGAGGCGATCGGGGCCGACACCCTCAAGGTGATGACCTACAGCGAGCGTCGCCAGGGAACGCATCTGGTCGAGACCGATCCGGACACGATCTACATGGGCGGCCTCTACGACGGGCTCTACACCACGCACGCCCGCGGCTTCGGCAACTTCGCCGACGCCGGCGAGAGCAATATCGACGGAGTGGACTTCGGCATCTCGAGCTCCGGCGGCGAACACATCGGCTCGGCCGTCCTCACGGTCACGGCGAACGTCGCCACCGACACCGAGGGCGACAACGCCGCCCTCTCCGCCCAGACGTCCTACACGCTCCAGCCCTACAGCGACGAGTTCGGCGTCTTCGTCAACGACGGCAACGCGTTCATCCTGCTCGAATACGAGACGGGTCTCGTCTACTCCCGCTTCAGCTACGTGGAGACCACGACCTCCTCGAACGTGACCACGTCGGTGATCAAGACGCGGCTTGACTCGAGTCCGCTCTACACCAGCCGCTACGTGATCGAGTACTCGTCCAGCACCACGCACTATCCGTTCACGGTCCGCGGCCTCCAGGCGGCCGACCTTACCGGCACGGCCGGGACCGGACCCGTTCTCGACACGCCTGCGGACGGGCAAGAGGCCGCCGGGTCGGCGGTCTACCCGTCCCACGACCATATGGTCGAGGGTTACAACCGGTTCCTCGGCTGGATGGACCTGAACGACGACAACACGTGGAACCCGGGCGAGCCGATGGGTCTCTCGCTCTACGACGCGACGCTCGTCGGCTGGAACTCCGTCGTGACGGAGATTCCGCTCACGGACGAGCTCTTCGGCTTCCCGCGCATCGCGTGGGAGGCGCCGACCAACATGCTCGGCGTCACGTCCTACCACGTCTACATCACGCGTCCCGTCGGAGACGGGGACGACGAGGACGAGGAGATCGAGGAGAACGCGGGCCCGGAGGACGGCATCGTCGTCGAGGCCCCGCGGACCTTCCTCCACGAAGGCGACTACGTTGCGGCCGGCATCAAGGGCCTCGACCTCGGCGACGCGGCCAACGCGCTCTATCGGTACGAGGTCATCGCCCAGAACGACAGCGACATGTCGATGCAGCAGGTGATCGCCGAGGGCGAGTTCCGCCTTCTCTCCTGCGAGGTCAATCCCGCCGACGGCGTTCGCCGCGCGATGTCTGCGGTCTACCCGACCAACAACGCCGTCCTCCACGGGCCCCTCGTCGAGCTGCGCTGGAAGATGGACTGGCGCACGGAGGGCGTCTACGTCACCGTGAGGAAGGACGGCGCGGCCATCCCCGAGCTGACCGACCTCTACGTGTCGTTCCCCGTCCGCCATGGCCGAATCACGGACGACGACTACTACTACAGCTACATCCCGCAGCTCAAGGACGGGCGGTCGATCGTTTCGCTCGGCCCCGGCAACTACACATGGGAGGTCGAGGAGAATCTTAATCTTGCCGGCTACGAGCCCAAGAAGGCGTCCGGAACGTTCTCGATCGTCAACGGCGGCGATACGACTCGCAGCGTCGCGTCGATCAAGGGCAACGTCCACTACTACGGCCGCCTCGCGAACGAGTCCGGCGTGTTCTCCGCCGGCAAGGTCGTGATCCTCGCCTACCGGGTGTCCGACCAGGCCTCCTCGAGCCTCGGCGTGTCCGGCAATCCGGTCGCGCGGCTCACTCTCAATGGCGCCGGTCTGTTCACGGTTCCGAACCTCGAGCCGGGATCCTACGGACTGATCGGCTTCGTCGATGCGAACGGGAACGGTCTGCCCGACGTCGAGGAGACGCAGGGCACGGCCTTCCTGGGAGGAACGGCCGATCCGGTCCAGCTCGCCGAATGGTTCAAGCCGATCCGCATCGCTGTAAAGGACGGCGCCGCCGTCCCGGTCGAGGACGTCCACATCGTCCTGCGCGACCGCGACCTGAACGGCGACAAGGTCCCCGACGTCTACGCCGGCTCGCTGGCCGCCTACAAGAACCTGGCGCCCGTGACCGTCCCGGCGGCGAAGCCGACGACGGGCCCTGGAACGAACTGGGTGAGCACGGCTGTGTTCGACCCGGCGTTCAAGCCCTACACCGCCCGCGAGAACAAGAAGATCACGAACACGAGCTCGACCGAATCGAGCGCCGTTCCGACGCCGGATCCCATCCTGATCAAGGCTCCGCGCACGTTCCTCCACGAAGGCGACCTGGCCAAGAGCGGGCTCTACGGCTTCGACCTGGGTATGGCCAACGCGGTCGACTACACGTGGGAGGTCATCGCGACGGACGGCTACCACTCCCAGACGAACGCCGGCGGCACGTTCTTCATCTTCGCCGGCGACGAGGACCGCCTCCCCATCCAGCCGCGGTGGCCCGTGCAGAACACCGTCGTCCACGGCTCGACCGTCCGGTTCGAATGGACCATGGACGACCGCAACGCGGGCGTGCTCTTTTCTCTGAAGAACCTCGACACGGGCGAGCAGGTGTTCGACAAACTCGTCGTGCCGTTCCCCGTCCGCCACTGGGACACGGAGATGGAGTGCTTCTACTACACCGCCGTTCCGCAGATGGAAGACGGGCTCCGGTTCGTCGAACTGCCGGACGGATTCTACGAGTACACCATCACGGAGCGTCCCCGCACCAGCCCGCTGGTTCTTTCGGCGAAAACGACCCGGACCGAGCGCTTCCAGATCCGCAACGGGGAGAACACCCGCGTGACGGGTTCGATCGAAGGCAACGTGTGGTACTACGGCCGTTCGATGGATGCCGGCGATCCGCCGACGTGGCCGACCGGCCTGCACGTCCAGGCCTACAAGGTGGCCGACACGGCCACGTCGTCCGCGTCCGTGGGCGGCCAGCTCGTCGCCGAGGAGGTCCAGAGCACGAACGGCGCGTTCCGGATCGGCGGCCTCGCGGCCGGCACCTACTCGGTCTTCGCGTTCGTCGACTCCAACACGAACGGCATCGCGGACGCGTGGGAGACGCAGGGCTTCGGCGTGTTCGGCGGCAACGCGAGCCCGGTCGTGATCCCCGCCACCGCCCCGGCGATCGTCGTCACGAACGGTGCCTTCGTCACCCAGGTCAACGTCGTCCTGCACGACCGCGACACGGACGGAGACCTGCTGCCCGACGTCTGGGAGTGGAGGGAGTTCTCGAGCCTGACGGCCCACAACGGCTACGAGACTTCCGTCAGCAACGACTACGCGACCACGAAGCTGTCCGAGGGCGAGGGCGTCCTCGCGGACTGGAGCTGGAGGGCGACCAACGTCGTCACCCGCCAGGTCGACATCCCGCAGACGGACGGCCTCCGCGTCCGGATCGACGGACCGCGCGAGTTCCTGCACGAAGGCGACCTCGTCACGCCCTACATCCTGCGCGACCGCTCGTCCGGCGCGAAGGACGAGGAGTCCAACCGCTCCTACTACGTCTGGAAGCGCGTCAACGAGGTCGACGGGACGTTCTCCTGGAAGCCTCTCGACGAACCCTACTACGGCTTCTACCTCGGCAGCTACTCCAACGCGGTCGTGAACTACACGGTCGAGGTGTGGAACGGCATGGACGCGGCCGACCTCGCGAAGGGCTCCTTCCGCGTGGCCGCGGTCGTGGGCGACGGGCGCCTGCCGATGACGTCGCGCTGGCCGACGCAGATGACGCCGGTCCACGGCTCGCCGGTCCGGTTCGAATGGAACATGGACGACCACAACGCGGGCGTGCTGTTCTCGCTGAGGAACCTCGACACGGGCGAGCAGATCCTCAAGGACCTCGTCGTGCCGTTCCCTGTGCGCCACTGGGATCCGACCGTGAAGTGCTACTACTACACGGCCGAGCCGCAGATGGAGGCCCCGCTCCGGTTCGTCGACCTGCCGGCCGGCGCCTACGAGTACACGATCGTCGAGCGCCCGCAGACCGACCTGGTCGAGCCCGCGAAGATCGTCGAGCGCTTCCAGCTCGTCAAGGGCGACCCGACGCTCACGACGGCGACGCTCTCCGGCGACGTGCGGTACTACGGCCGCGCGATGGAGCCCGGCGATCCGCCGACCTGGGGAAGCACGAACCTCCACATCCAGGCCTACGAAGTCTCCGACGCGGCGATGTCGTCCGCGTCCGTGGGCGGCCGCCTCGTGGCGGACATTGCGCAGAACACCAACGGCGCGTTCCGGATCGACGGCCTCAAGGCCGGGACCTACACGGTATTCGCGTTCGTCGACTCCAACACGAACGGTGTCGCGGACTCCTGGGAGACGCAGGGCATCGGCGTGCTCGGCGGCAACGCGAGCCCGGTGATCGTCGCCGCGTCGGCCCCGCCGATCGTCGTCACGAACGGCGCGTTCGTCACGCAGATCAACATCGTCCTGCACGACCGCGACACGGACGGCGACCTGCTGCCCGACGTCTGGGAGTGGAACTACACCAACTCGCTGACCGACGCGAACGGCTACGATCCCGCGGCGAGCAACGCCTACGTCAGCCTGCCGCTGTCCGAGGGCGAGACCGTTCTCACGAACTGGAGCTGGAAGGCGACGAACATCATCACCCGCCTGATCGACATCCCCGAGACGGCCGGCCTCCGCGTCCGCATCGACGAGCCGCGCACCTTCCTGCACGAGGGCGACCTGCTCGCTCCCTACGAGCTCGTGAACCGCACCTCCTCGGGGGCGGACGCGGACGGGAACCGCAGGTACCGCCTGTGGACGCTCGAGACGAGCGGCCTTGACGGCATGCAGGCGTGGGTGCCGCTGGACAGGCCCTACTACGGCTTCGAGCTCGGCTCCTACACCAACATCGAGGTGAAGTGGACCGCCGAGGCGACGGACGGCGTCGATACGATGACGCTCGCCGAGTCCGCGTTCCGCGTCGTCGCGGCGGCGGACGCCGAGTACGACCACGCGGCCGCCCGCTACCCGGTCCAGAACCAGGTGGTCCGCACGTCCGTCGTCCAGTTCGAATGGCTGATGGACGACCGCTCCGCCGGCGTGGACTTCCGCCTCTGGAAGGAGGACGGGCCCGCCACGGAGGGCACCAACCTCGTGGCGTCGATGACGATCCCGCTGCCCGTGCGCCACTGGGACGCCGACGAGAGGTGCTACTACTGGACCGCCCGCCCGCAGCAGGAGGACGGCCTGCGCTTCCTCGACCTGCCGGACGGCTACTACCGCTACGAGATCCGGACGCGTCCGCAGACCTCGACCCTCATCGCGAGCCCGCGGGTCATCTCCGAGCGCTTCCAGATGGCGAAGGGAGAACCGTCCCGCGTGACGGGCTCCATCGACGGAACGATCCGTTACTTCGGCCGCTCGATGGACGACGGAACGCCTCCGACCTGGCCCGCCGACCTGCACCTGCAGGCGCGTCTCGTCGGCGATTCGGCGGCCACCTCGGCCTCCGTGGGCGGCGAGATCGTCTCCGACGAGGTTCGCTCCACCAACGGCGCGTTCCGCGTCACCGGCCTCGCCGCCGGCACCTACACGATCCTCGCGTTCGTCGACTCCAACGGCAACGGCATCGCGGACGACTGGGAGACGCAGGGCTACGGCGTCTTCGGCGGAAGCGCGAGCCCCGTCGTGGTGCCCGGCTCCGCGCCGCCGATCATCGTCACGAACGGCGCCGCCGTGACCGGCGTCAACGTCGTGCTGCACGACCGCGACACCGACGGCGACAAGCTGCCCGACGTCTGGGAGTGGAAGCAATACGGCAATCTGACGGACGCCTGGGCCGGCCACGAACCCGGCGAACCCTACGCCGCGGCGGACCGGACCGCCTCCGAGGGCGAGGACGTCCTTCTGGACTGGACGTGGCCGATCGACTGGACGCAGGTGATCCGCCGCGCGGCCGCCACGGCCGTGAAGGAGGCGCTGCGCGTCCGCGTCGAGGCGCCGCGCACGTTCCTGCACGAGGGCGACTTCCTGGCGCCCTACATCCTGCGCGACCGCTCGCCGGACGCGACGGACGAGCCCGCCAATCGGTTCTACCGCCTGTGGCTCGGGCAGGAGATCGGCGGCGTCCGGACCTGGATCCCGCAGACGGAGCCCTATCTCGGCTTCGACCTCGGATCGCACTCCAACATCGTGGTGACCTGGACGGTCGAGACGTCCGACGGCTCCGGCACGACCGAGATCGCGTCCGGCACCTTCCCGGTTTCTACGGTCACGGGCGAACCCCGGATGCCGGCGGCGGCCCGGTATCCGATCCAGAATACGACGGTCCGCACGGCGATCGTCGAGTTCGAATGGACGATGGACGAGCACAACGCGGGCGTCGTCTTCAGCCTGTGGAAGACGGACGGCCCGAACGACGAGGAAGGCGTCCCGATCGCCACGAACCGCATCGTCGCGCTGCCCGTGCGCCACTGGGATGCCGTCAAGAGATGCTTCTACTGGACGGCCCGGCCGCAGCTGGGCGACGGCATCGAGGTCCTGGATCTCGAGGACGGCTGGTATCGCTACGAGATCACGACCTGCCCGCGGACGGATCTCGTCGATACGGAGACGATCTCCGGCCGGTTCCGGATGGCCAAGTCCGAGGGCTCCCGCGTAACGGGCTCCCTCTCGGGCACGATCCGGTACTTCGGGCGCTCGATGGACGCTTCGGCCGATCCCGCGACGTGGGGCGACGCCGTCCTACACCTGCAGGCGCGCAAGGTCGGCGAATCGGCGACCTCGTCCGCGATGGTGGGCGGCGCGCTCGTCGCCGACCAGATGCGAGGCACCAACGGCGCGTTCCGCATCGACGGCCTCGCGGCCGGCACCTACACGATCCTCGCGTTCGTCGACTCCAACGGCAACGGAATCGCGGACGACTGGGAGACGCAGGGCTACGGCGTCTTCGGCGGAAGCGCGAGCCCCGTCGTGGTGCCCGGCTCCGCGCCGCCGATCGTCGTCACGAACGGCGCCGCCGTGACCGGCGTCAACGTCGTGCTGCACGACCGCGACACCGACGGCGACCGTCTGCCCGACGCCTGGGAGTGGAGCCAGTTCGGAAACCTGGCAACGAGCGGCTACGATCGCCATCTCCTCGCCTCCGAAGGGCTGCCCGACGGCTTCCGCCTGCTGGAGTACGTCGTGAGCTCGGGCAGGCAGTACGTGGACACGGGCATCTCGACGATTTCGAATACGGTTTCCTTTGACTACGTTTTCGAGAATCTTGAGACGGACTCGACCTGGAAGGGTCTTGTCGGTGCCAGAAACGGGGCGACCGCATACGGCCCGCAGGCCTACAATATCCTGGTCCGCGGAGATTCCGTCCGGCTGGATACCGTCGGACGGAGCACGATTCGTTCGACGTCCGGCGTGAATACGCTGTCCTACACGGCGGAGAAGACGGTCTTCAACGGAAAGTCCTTCACGAACGCGGAAAAGGAGGCCTTGGACGCTTCGTTGCTCCTGTTCTCGTTCGGCACCTCGACGAACGGCGATTCCTACGCGGCATCCGCGCAGCGTCTCTACTCCTGCTCGATTTGGGACAACGGCGTCCTCGTCCGCGACTTCGAACCAGTCGTTCGGGCGGACGGCGTCGCGGGCCTGTTCGATCGCGTCTCCGGAGAGTTCTTCTCCTCCGCCACGGCGACGCCTCTTGAGGCGGGACCGGACCGCAGGCCGTCCGACGGGGATCCGAGCTGGTGGCAGGTCTACGCCGCGCTGCCCTACAGCGATCCGGACGCGCTCGCCGACTGGATCTGGCCGATCGACTGGACGCAGGTGCTCCGCGGAGCGGCCGCCACGGCCGTGAAGGAGGCGCTGCGCGTGCGCGTCGAGGCGCCGCGCACGTTCCTGCACGAGGGCGACCTGCTGGCGCCCTACATCCTGCGCGACCGCTCGCCGGACGCGAAGGACGAGCCCGAAAACCGGCTCTACCGCCTCTGGCGCGGGCAGGAGGTCGACGGCGTCCAGACCTGGATTCCGCAGACGGAGCCCTACCTTGGATTCAACCTCGGATCGCACTCCAACATCGTGGTGACCTGGACGGTCGAGGCGTCCGATGGATCCTCCTCCGCCGAGATCGCGACCGGATCCTTCCCGGTCCGCGCGGAGATCGGCGAGGCCCGCATGCCGGTCACGTCGCGCTACCCGGTCCAGAACGAGAAGGTCCGCACGTCCGTGGTCGAGTTCCAGTGGACGATGGACGAGTGCAACGCAGGCGTCGTCTTCGACGTCTGGAAGGTCTCCGGCCCCGAGGGGACGAAGGACGACGCCGACGCGGTCCAGATTCTCACGAACCGCGTCGTCGCGCTGCCCGTGCGCCACTGGGACGCCGCGAAGCGCTGCTACTACTGGACGGCCCGCCCGCAGCAGGCGGACGGGACGGAGTTCGTCCCGCTGGCGGACGGCTTCTACGTCTACACGATCGCGACGCGCCCGCAGACGGACCTCGTCGCGCCCGAGACGATCGAGGAGCGCTTCCAGATGCGCACGGGCGAGCCCTCGCCCACGACGGCGTCGATCGCGGGCACGATCCGCTACTTCGGCCGCTCGATGGACGCCAATTCGGTTCCGCCGACCTGGCCCGCCGACCTGCACCTGCAGGCCTGGAAGGTCTCCTCCAAGGCGGGATCCTCCGCCTCGGCGGGCGGCATCGTCTACGCCGACGAGGTCCGCTCCACCAACGGCGCGTTCCGCGTGAGCGGCCTCCCGGCCGGCACCTACGCGATCGTCGCCTTCGTCGACTCCAACGGCAACGGCGTCGCGGACGACTGGGAGACGCAGGGCTTCGGGACCTACGGCGGCTCCGCGAGCCCCGTCGTCATCGGTACGACGGCCTATCCGATCTCGGTCACCAACGGCCAGGCGCTCGCCGGCATCCATGTCGTCCTCCACGACCGCGACACGGACAACGACCTCCTGCCCGACGTCTGGGAGTGGGCCTACACCAACTCCCTGACCGACGTGAACGGCTACATGGAGGCCGTGAGCAACGCCTACGTCGCGCTGACGAACTCCGAACCGGATTCCCTCTCCGACTGGACCTGGCCGACGCCCGCCGACGTCGGCACGCCGATCGTCCAGGACGAGACCGAGTCGGTGCGCGTCCGCGTCGACGGTCCCCGCACGTTCCTGCACGAGGGCGACTTCATGATGCCCTACGTCTACGGAACGCGCCTCTCCGGTCTCCGCGCCCTCGGCTACTACGCCGCGAACGGAATGCCGGCCTGGAGCGACCTCGTCACCAACGGCGTGAACGACGCCTCCTTCCTCGTCGACGACCGCAACCGCGTCCCCTACCTGTGGCGCAAGCGGAAGGACGACAGCCCGTGGGAGGCCCTCTCCGTCCCGTATTACGGCTTCTGGCTCGGCTCCTCCTCCAACGTCGTCGTGAAGTGGACCGTGGAGGCCTGGGACGGCGCGGACACCACGAACGTCGCCGACGGCTCCTTCCACGTCATCTCGACGACCGGCGCCCAGCGCAAGCGGCTCGCGGCCCGCTACCCGACGCAGCAGACCGAGATCTTCGGCAACGTCGTCGAGTTCGAATGGGAGATGGACGACCACAACGCCGGCGTCTACTTCACGCTGCGGAAGATCGCCGGCGAGGGCGTGGCTCCGGGCGCTCCCGTCACCGTGATCTCCAACATGGTGGTCGCCATTCCCATCCGCCACGGCAGGGACGGCATCGACGGATCCTACTACTCGGCGGTGCCCCAGCTCGACGGCGGCGCGCTCTACGCCGGCAAGATCGAGGGCGAGCCGGACTTCGACCGGGCGAAGTGGTCCTGGACGCCCGACAACGGAAAGACGTTCATCGCCCTGCCCGGCGACGGTCTCTACGAATACACGATCACCGAGCGTCCGCAGTCCGATTCGGTCGCCCCGCAGACCATCGTCGAGCGCTTCCAGCTCGTCAACTCGGGCGAGACGCGCGGTCTCTACGACGTGTCCGGCAGCATCCGCTACTACGGCAAGGTCATGGAGTCCGAACCGGTCGACGGCGTCGACTTCGCGCCCAACGGCGACCGCACCGTCTGGACCGCCACGGCCCCGGCGGACGTCGTCGTTCCGGGCGCGATGTCCGTGCTCGTCAAGGACGGCGAGGACGTGGTCGAGGCGTTCAGCGATTCGCAGGCCAACGGCATCCTCTACGCCTCCGGCGGAACCAACTCCACGGCCTGGTCGGGCACGATCGACTACGAGTCCGGCGCGATCGAGGTCCGCTTCTCGCGCGCCCTGGCGGACGGACGGACGCCGACCCTCGCCGTCAAGTCCTTCCCCGCGCCGCTCTTCCTGCAGGCCTTCCGTCTGCCGGACGAGGCGACGACCTGCGTGTCCGTCTCCGGGACGCCGGTCTACCAGGAGGTTCGCCGCGCCAAGGGCGACTTCATGGTTCGCAACCTCGAGGCGGGCCGCTACGCCATCCGCGCGTTCCTCGACTCGAACGGCAACGGCTACTGCGACGAATGGGAGACGCAGGGTCTCGCCGTCCAGACCGGAACCGTGAGCCCGAACCTCGATCCGAACGCCGCGCCGATCGTGGTTGCGGACAACGTGACCGGGCTCATGATCGTCCTGCACGACCGCGACACCGACAACGATCTGCTCCCGGACGCCTGGGAGTGGTGGAAGGCCGGCGGCTCGCTCCTCACGAGCGGCTATGAGTCCGACGAGGGCGGCCTGGAGTGGTGGCGCCAGTACGCCGACGGCGTGCTCGACTCCGACCCGCGCACCCCGGACACCGACCTCGACGGCCTCACGGACGCGATGGAGATCCTTGTCACGCAGACGGACACCCACCTCCGCGACACCGACGGCGACGGCATCGGCGACCTCGAGGAGTTCCTCTCCGGCTCCGATCCGCTCAAGGCGTCCGAGGCGATCCCCTACACGGTTCCCTCCATCGCCTTCGACGGCGACGGCGTCCCGTTCGTCGAGGTCTCCTACCCGGCCCTCCGGCCCGGTGTGACCCTCACCTACGAGCTGCAGCGCAAGGAGTCCCTCGAGGGCGACGCGTGGACGACCGTCGGCGAGCTCCCGGTCGCGAACGACGGCGGCGCGGTCTTCTACAGCCAGTACGACGGCGTGAACGCCCACCTCTCCGATCCCGGCACGGGCGTCCTGCGGCCCGAGGATCAGCTGGGGCCCGACGCCATTGACCTCTCGACCGGCTTCTACCGGATCAAGGTCTTCGCCGACTACGGCAAGATGGTCGAGAACGCCGACGGCACGTGCTCCTTCTGGACGTGGGTCCGCACGGGTCCGAACGCCTTCGAATACAGGGAGGCCGCCCGCGGCAAGGGCAAGCTCGTCCGCGACGCCAACGGCAACTGGAGCTTCGTCTCCGACGCCACAGGCCGCAAGGGCGTCCTGGTCCGCGGCGAGGACGGCACCTGGTCCTTCCAGGAGTAGTCCCCCTTGCAGGCCCGGCGAGCGGCCAAGCCGCTCCGCCGGGCCCGCTCGCATCGGGCCAACGGCGCCGCGCGGAAGCGCGGCGCCTGTCTTGTAGGACGGGGCCGAAGGCCTGTCGCGCTTGCCGCGCGGCGCGGCTTCTGATAGATTTCGCGGCATGCGATCCGCTCCGCAGTCGTTGCTTCTCCGCGTT
>JAEEGL010775607.1_pt1 | contig 30523 bp, 39 predicted proteins | sample 9134231 | NCBI WGS metagenome assembly JAEEGL01 (sample SAMN16246548, study PRJNA631951) | gut metagenome | biome: gut microbiome; feature: rumen; material: fiber-attached | host: Bos | place: Iran: Karaj | collected 2018-10 | reverse complement strand
CATCATCTTGTTGACGCGGCTTTCGATGCCGTCGTCTTCGAGGATCTGGATGACCGAGAGCGAACCGTAGAAGAGGAAGAGGCGCTTCACGACGGTCTCGTCGACGGCTTTCAGGATCTTCTCCAGGTCCTCGTCGGAGACATTGCCGAGGTCGGTCTGTTCCGTGACGTCCAGGTTCTCCGGGAAGGCGTAGACGAGGGACGGATACCCTTCGGAATCGACCGCGATGTCCATGAAGACGACGTCGTTCATTCCGTGGAGGGAGACGGGCGTTCCCACGGCGCTCTCAATGGTGTACGGAGCGGAGCGGAACAGCTGGAGGAGTCGGTCGTACGGGGTGACACCGACCTCCTCGATCCCGTCGATGGATTTCACGAGCCAGCCGGTGCGGTCGGAGACGGCGTCGGCGACCTTGTCCTCGGAGGCGCAGGCGACTGTGAGGGCGGAGGGAAGCGTGACGTCGTTCCCGTCGGTCTCGTAATGGATGCCGGTCACGCGGAAGACCTTGACCGGTTCGGATACGAATTCCTTCTCATATTCGGCGATGACGTCGCACATCGAGTCGAGGATGTCGCCGGGGGTCTCGTCCTCCATGTCCCAGACGTCTTCGAGGACGATCGTTCCGGTGGGTTTCTCCGAGAGTGTCGCCTCGAACCAGTTGTTGTTGCCGATCTCGAGGTTCTTCAGGCCGTCGGCCCTGCCTTCGGCGAAGAGCCGCATCAGCTCGTCGGGGAACTGGCTGGGGCTCTTGTAGAGTTCGGTTCCCGCATCCTTCCAGGATTTTTCCGGGTCGGGGTTCCAGAGGACGCGGACGTCCCCCACGACGTCGACGGAGAGGACGTATTTGTCCGTCTCAAGTTTCGCGATCCGGGTTCCGGAGTCGAGTTGCATCGAATCGACGATTCCCTTGAGGGAATGGAAAAGGGTGAAAGTGAACATGGTGTTGTCTCTGTTTTCTTGTTGTCAGTCTTCGGGTTCGTACAGGTTCTCCTTGTTTTCAACGAGCCAGTCCGCAATTTCCACGAGCGCATCCAGCGGGATGTTCTCCTCGTAGTATTCGCATTCGCCGCAGCAGGCGGACGCGCTGAAGACGAGCCCGTCGTCAGTCAGGCGGATCCTGTCCAGCGTCTGGGTGTTGTTGTCGTCGAATTCGTCCGGACGGACGACCGGGGAGTTGCCGTTGTCGATGTCGACGGCATAGACCTCTTCGAGGCCGGCTTCGTCCATGACGGATTTGATCTGGTCGGCGGACGCCTTGCGGATTGCCGAAAGGGCCTCCTTCACGGAGTCTCCGCCGCCGAGGGCGAGGAGGGTGACGGGAGTGGCGACGCTGTCTACCTCCTCCGTCTTCGGGATGGCCTGGGTGACGTAGTGCAGGTTACCGGGGGCCGCGTCCTCCGGATCGAGTTCGATCTCGTCGAGTTCGTCACGGGGGATGCCGGAGATGACGAGCTTGCCGTTTTTGTTGATGGTCACCTGGTGGACCTCCACGTCGTCGGCGCCGTCGAGCTCGTCGGCCGTGTCGAAGGTGATCGTGACGCGGTCTTCCTCCTTGAAGCGGTAGGAGCCGCCGTGTGCGAGGACTGCGGTCATCAGCTCCTGTTTCTGGATATCCTCAAGCTGCTTGAGGATTCCGTCGAAATTGTTACATTTCATATTGAACGGTGTTAGTTTTCGGAGTGGATGACTCTCTCGAGGACGTATGCGTCCCGGGAGTCGTAGCCGTGCAGGATGTCGGCGAAGCCGCGGGCCGCCTTTCCGTCCCACTTCTGTGCGTCGGGGAACGGGACGCGCACGTAGGCCTCTCCCGCGTCGAGGGGTCCCGTGACGGATTCGGGGACGAGGTAGGCGCTGTCGAGGGAGAGCTTCGAGTCATACTGCGGCGGGATTACGAGGATGCAGTCGGGATGCCCGACGTAATCCTGGCTTTCGGGCCAGGTGACGAGCCCGTAGCGCGAGCTCTTTTCCTTGAGGTACTCGTGATAGCCTTCGATGAATTCCTCCATGAACTGCGTCCAAGGAGCCGGCAGCGCGTCGTTGGCGACGCCGCATAACGCCTTCGTCTCCTGGAGGATCTGCTCTTTCCCGAAGCCCGCGAGCGCGGCGATTTCGAGGTACTCCTTCACGGGATGGATGCTCTTGACAAGGGACTCGGCCTCGAGGAGGTTCACCACCTCTCCTTTGGCGTTCTTGGCATAGAATACGTCCTCGTACTGGTGGTCGGCGTCGAGGTATTCGCACATCGCTTCGTAGGTGGTCTTGAACCGCCGCTCCTGGATGTTGTTTCCGAAGATGAAGATGAATGTCTGCATACTCTTGAGTTTCTATGACAATGCACTGTAATGCGACGCATTGCAACGTCATGCAGTGCTATGCAGTGTAATGCAGTGCATTGTAATTCGTATTTTCAATTCTTGTTGTTTTCAGGAAGGGGCGACGGTCGCCCCTTTCTGAAGGACCGGACGGAAAGACGCACGGCAAAGCAGTCCGCCCCTCTCGGGGCGGGACTACAAGGACGCTCCGCGCCCTTTGCGTGCCGGCGGACTTTCCAGGTCGCGGGACGAAAATGGTTGGGGTTGATTGAATCCGGTTGAAGGTGACGGAAGCGTCAGCGCGCGAGGTCCGCTTTCCCGTTCCGGGACGTCAGAAGAGTTTGTCATCGTACTTCACCCTGCCGGACGGCGATGTGATGACGACACGGAGGAAGCGTCGCTTCTCGCCGCTGCATTCGATTTGGTCCCGGCAGGACGACTCGTATTCGTCGGGGTCCATGTACGTTTCCTTGCCGTAACGGCAGGTCATCTTGTCCTTCGCGGAACGGGATTTCCGGATCGCCTCGAGGAATCGCTTGCAGCGGGCTGGATGACTGTCGAGATAGTCGTTCTCCCCGGTTTCGCTGTAGAGATACCCCTTCTTGCCTTCCATGAACACGGAATAGAGTTCCCGGTTTTGGAGGTTGGTTCCGGGGCAATGCCTGTTGATGTACGCCATGAGCGCTCCGTATTCCTTGCAGGGCGCGGGCTGGAGGATGACGAGGGATACGACGCTCACGTTGTCGTCGTACCGTGACCCGTCGTAGAGGCTGATCCTTTCGTCCTTGTATTCGAGCCCGTCCCAGCCTCGGCGGCCGCCTTGTTCCTGGACGAGTCCCTTGAAGTCTCGGAAGGCCGCCTCCAAGTCGGCGATGCTCTTGAAGCAGGCCACGGGCTTGCCCTCGATATGGACGGCGAATCCGGCGTGTTTTCTCTTTCCGGATTTCAGCTCGGAGTATTTCTCCCGGATGTTGAAATAGACGTACTGGCGTTTCCATCCGTAATCGTCGGGTGACGCCAGACCGTTCTTCTTGTTGGCCGCCTTTGCGGCGGAGATGGTCTTCTTGACGGCGTTGAAAATCTTCTCGGCCGCCTGCATTTGCGTTTCGCTCATTGTTATGCCTGTTGAATTTGGTTGTACGTGCGCAGCCGCGGAGGACGATACCTGGTCGGCGTCGGTGACGTCGGATTATTGTTCAGGATAGTCCTCCGCGTCCTTGTTGACGGTTATCCGTGCGCCCTCAATGACGAGTTCGTCGATGATTTCGCCCTTGAGGAAGATCGTGGCGAGGGCGTGGGCGAAATTCCGTATCTGTTCTTCGGGTACGGTTGTCGAGTCTATCTTGGCGAAGGGCTTGGCCAGCTCTCCGCCGCCTCGGTACCAGAACAGCCACTTCCCCTTGTAACGGTTGACGAAATGGAACAGCGGCCAGTTCTCGTAGAATACGTAGTATTTCTTCTCGCCGTAGTCTTTCAGGTATTTCTTGTCGACCACGACGGTGACGGTTACTTTCTTTCCCATGGTGAATAGTGTTGTCGGATCAGAGATGGACGGTTCGGGTCTCCGTTCTTATCACGCAGGCCTTCCTGGCCTTGGCGATGTACTGCGGGTTCTGCAGGACGAGGCAGCTGACGGCGTACTCGAAGCTCCCAGGAAGGCCCATGTTCCTTGCCGCGTAGTCGAGGCTTGACGGCCAGACGGTGTCGAACGTCCCCCTCCCCCGGTCGTTGAAGGGCATGAACCAGCCCTTGATGAAGGAATTGCGGTCCACGAGCCAGTGGGAGCGTTCTTCCCTGTCGAAGTCGCTCTCGTACAGGTCAGCGTTTTCGATGATTTCCTTGGCTTTCCGGGCGACCTCCTCGTCTTCCGGCTTCCAGTACCGCATCGTGGAGAGGTCGGCGAGGTGGTCGGCGAACTGCCGGGCCAGGCCGACGGCATTGTCCGCGGCCTCCTGCAGGCAGGGGGTCGGGTAGCGTTCTGAACGCACGTAAAAGAAGTCGTGCCAGTCTCCGCCGCAGTACGCGAACGTCTGTTTCTTGCGGTTCTCGGACATCCAGTCGGGATAGGTCGGACCGTAGGCGTACTCGCCGTGATGGTTCTTCGCGGTGTGTTCGATTTCGGCGCAATGGCCCATGAACGTCTGTGCCTCGACCGAGCCTTCCGGAAGGCGGAAGTCGATGTCGATTCGGCAGGTCTCGCCGAAGTCGCAGGCGTTGACGATGAGCGTGGTGCCGTGGACGGTCGCCGGAAGCGTCGTCACGGAATTGACGCAGCGGTCGTTTCTGTTGATGGATCCATCGACTCCGAGTCTCTTCAGGATGTCGAGGACGACGTTTTCAAATTCTTTCATGCCGGTTGCTTTTGAGAAAGGAAGGGGACGGGACGGTGTGCCTGGCGAATCCGAGCCGGAGACGCACCCGGCGCATTGCGCACTGCGCATTGGGTGTCCCCGTCGTTGACGCATCTCCTATGTTCCTGTCTCCAGTCCCCTTCCGTTGATTGTCAGGCCGCAGGAGCGAGGGTGTAGCATCCCCGCTCCGTGCGGACGAAGTTCTTGATGTCTTGAACCGTCTGGCGGACTTTCTCCTGCCAGTGGGCGTTGCGCTTGGCCTTGGCGGAGTCCTTCAGGGCGTCGTATAGCTCCTGCAGGGACATCCGGCCGCCGTTGTCCTGGATGACGGAGTACACGAGGTCGCGCCAGCTTTGGTCTCCGAAGGAGCGCATGTCGTAGTCCTTACGGACGGAGAAGGATACCGGAATGTAGATGTTTTCGTCCTTTCGTGTCACGAGGAGGTATTCGTGGACGATGGGAACAAAGTTGCCCGAATAGGACTGGCGACCGGACCAGGTGTTGTGCTGGGCCTTGATGATGATGTTCTCAATGGTACCCGGCTTGATGAGGTCGAGAATCATTGAGTAAAGTCTTCCTTTCTGTTTCCAGTCCCCGACGAGGGTGAACATCCTTCCGCCTTTCTCCAGGGCCGCATACTGCTTGAGCATGCAGTAGTTCATCATCTTGACGAACTCGTCCCAATCTTTGAAGGAGGAGAGGTCGTGGCGCCGGATGGTCTCGGCGGAAAGTCCAGTGGCGGCCTCAACGTCCGAAGCCAGGTACTGGCTATCCGCATACCGTAATAGTGAGGCGTACGGTGGGTGCCAGAATATGTTCTCCGACCTTTCCGGGATGTCCATGGAAAGCATGTCGTAGCCTCGGTTGAGGTCGGCAAAGGTTCCTCTGATGCCGGCTTCCCGTACTACATCTTCAGTGGTGCCGGAGCCGACCATGAAGTCGGATAGGCCTTGCAGCTTGTACTGCGTGATGAGATCCTTGATGAGTAGGCCCGTACAGTTGCCGCGATAGTTGCTGCGGCCGTACGGTCCGCGCTCGGGATATGAAACGATGCTTTGCATTGCTATTTCTTTTGGGTGGTTTCGATGTATTTCTTGAAGGAGTCGCCCTCTTTGATGGTCGAGAGGGCGTGGAAGATTTCGCCGAGGACTTGAGACTCGGCCGTTTCGTCTTCACTCGGCGCCCTACCGCTGTAGCCGGCGCAGTCGTCGAGGTGCTTGATGCGGTCCTTGAGGGATTCCATCCAGTCGTCGATGCGGCCGGGGAGGCTGTCAAGGACTTTCTGCTGCATGTCCTGGCTCTTCTGGAAGCCTTGGACGTAGCAGTCGATGCACTTGTTGCTGAGAAGGCTCCTGTCGGAGTGCTCCCGGAGCGCTCGGAAGGCGATGTCCTCGACTTCTTTTTTGGATTTCAGTCTCATGGCTTATTCTTTCTGACCGTTGCGGCTGTTTTCGCAAAAATGCACTCCGAGGGATTCCCGGGCCTTCTTCAGGAACTCCCTCATCCTCTCCGTATAGAGCGGGGCGGTCATGGCCTTGATGACGAGGCCGTCGGTGTTGCGGATCGTGAATTCCGTGTCGGAGTCCTCGAGGACCTCGTAATTGCCGCAGGATTCCGCCCAGCGCTCGACGCAGGGCCGGAGCCTGGTGGCTATCTCAAGCGGGACGTGTTCCTTGATGAATGCGTCGAAGGGACTGCTCCCGTAGATGTACTCCCCCGAGAAGGAAAAGGCGATTTCGTGCCTTGCGAGGATGTCTGCGAGCGCCTGGATGTCTTCCCTGGAGCCGTAGACGACGTGTACCTTGTATGTTTTCATGCTCTTGCTGTTTCTACGCCGGTACGACGTCCCACTGGAGGTAGTCGTCCGACATGTCGTTGAACTCGTATCTGTGGCAGTCGGGACTGACGGCGATGCTTTTCTCGAAGTCGTCCTCGCCGCAGTTATCGGGACTTTGGTAGTCGTTGGCCTCCTCGGTCTCGCGGACCAGCTTTCTCATCAGCCGTCGTGCGGCCTCCCGGGTCTTTTTCGGTTTCGTCTCGGCGGAGAAAGGCTCCCCTTCGAACACGCCGGAAGCGATTACTTTGTACATGGCTACTTGAGCTGCTGGATGTGGATGCTGGGCGGCGAGGTGAGACCGTCGCCACGGTCGAGGGAGTCGTGCAGGCCGAGCGCCGCCTCCAGGCGGCTTTCCGCCTGGTCGATGGCGTTCTTGAGCGCCACTTCGGTCGAACAGGGGTTCGGGCTGCGGTACGGCCAGTAGTCGCCGGATTTGGCCGTTCTGATGGCCTCAAGGGCGCTCTGGAGGAGTTTTCTCGGCGCGGTGGGCTCTTCCTCCATCAGGACGCTTTCGATGGCCTCACGGGCCGCGTTCTCGGCTTTCGAGAAGAGCGCGTCGTCCTTTGCGTCAGGACGGAGGTATCCGCGGACGGCGACCATGAACTCGCCCTTGATGTGGCGCATGACCGGTCCCAGGATGGCCGAGGCGACGATGGCATGGATGGTGTTTCTTTTCGTGTTCATCTTGATGTGATGTTAAGGTTCTTCAGATTCCCGCTTCGGGGCTGAGCCGCCAGCGGTTGACGGTCACGGGGAAGCGGAGCGCCCCGTTGGCGCAGGGGCCGTTGTGCCCCCAGACGGTGAACATGCGCTGTCCCGTGCCGTCGTACTCGAGGTGTTCGGGCTTGACGCGGAAGAACGGCCCGCCGGAGGTCGAGAGGCAGTAGCCCTCCTTCTTCTTCCCTGAGGGCGACGTGAAGGGCGAGTAGGGCTGAGCGCAGAGCAGGAGGAACCCTTCCTCTTCCTGCCAGGGATAGTGGGTGTCGAGCATCCCGTGCTCGAACGGATGGCTGCCTTCGTAGTAGGAACCGCAGACCGTGTCCCCGGGAAGGGGCTTCGGCGTTCCGTCGGGGAAGGAGCGTGCAGCCTCCACGAGGGCGCGGGTGGCCCGCATTCTCTCGAAGTCCGTCGCGTCCAGGTCGCCGTTGCTGGAGATGAACTGGATGTTGCGGCGGCGGTGGAGGTACGCCTCCGCGAGGATGGCCTCGTCTTCGGTGTCGATGCCGGCGGGGGTCCGCCAGGGGCGGGCGACCGCTTCGGCGACGGCGTCTTTCTCGTCTTGCGACAGTTCATCCCAGCCGCAGGACCAGCCCCTTTCGAGGTGTACGGTCGGAGTCTCGCCGAGAAGGATGCTGACGGCCTCCGCGTGGAGCGTGAGGGTCTCTCCGGAAGCGGTCTTGCCGGAGACCTCGATGCACTTGTCGGCGATGTGGGCGACGCCCCCGAGCGAGGCGATGATGTTCATCAGGCGGAGCGTCTCGGCCGCCTCGGTTGTCACGGCCGTTCGGAAGTCGGTGTCAGTCTTCATAGACGCGTTCTCTGTTGATGACGAAACATCCCTTCTTTGCGTTGTGGGCCTGGAAGGCCACGATGTCGCGGTTCCTGCCCCTGGCGAGGAAGACCCTGCCGTAACAGAGGTTGTCCGTATAGGCGGCCCATTCGTAGTGATATTTTCTCTTGGCCATTTTCGGATGGTTTTTGATTTGGTTTTACTTCTTTCCGGGAGGTCGCTGTGCGCCTCCCGGTCTGGGAGACGCTTCTCCCCGGCCGCAGAACAAAACCCCCGTAGGGCGGACCGTAAGGGAACGTCGCCTCTGCGAGGTTTTTTCGAGGAGCGGGGAAAGAGCGGAGGGAAAGGTTGGATATGTTTCGTTTTCCCTTCCGTCAGGGTGGGTCCGGCCTGGTGAGGAAGTGCGGAGGAGGGCCGGATCATGGGTGGGAAGATGACCTTTGTGGACACGAAAAAAGGGCGGAGCCCGTAAGGGTTCCGCCCTGGATTGTCGTTGAAAGGGGCGTCGGCCGCGTCCGGCGGCCCCTGTGATGATAAACCAAGCCGAGAACCGGCAGCAAGTCGAAGGAGGCGTCCGCGGTCGCCGAAATGTCTAAAGCTCGGCCCGGCCGTTGAGCCAGCCGACGTACTTCCAGGCGATGTCGACCGTGATGCGGGACTCGTCCGCCGTGCATTCCGTCTGGGCGAAGCCGGCGCAGGTCGGTATGATGTTGACGACCGTCCCGTTGGTCAGCAGGACCTCGATCCTGCGGTTCTTCCTGTCGCGCACGTTGCAGAAACGGATGTCCACGATCTCGGGTTCGGGGATGTGTTCGGCGACCGGACGGGCGAGCCGCGTTTCCTCTCGGCAGATCTCCTCGTAAACGGTGTCGCAAGAGTCCGCCCGGAGGGAAGCCTTGACCGCGAGTTGATCCGCGAGGTTGTTCCACGGGTTGTCCGCGTGTCCCTTGACCCAGTTGAAGGAGACAGATACGTTCATGTCCTTGAGGGCGAGGAGGACGTTGTCCACCATGTCCCACATGTCCTTGTTCTTCTTGCGGGCGTAGCCTTTCTCGATCGTGTTCACGACGAGCTGGGAGTCGGAGTAGACAGTGACCTTGACGTCGGTATCTCTACTTTCCTTGGCCAGTTCGCGGATTCTCGAGAGAGCGAAGAAGACGGCACGGATCTCCATCCGGTTGTTTGTGGTTTTCCTGAAGCCGGGGGCGTTGGACACTTCGGCTACCTTGTCGTTCTCGACGATGACCCAGCCGTAGCCGCCGGGACCGGGATTGTTCTTGCAGGCCCCATCCGTGTAGATGTTGATGTGTCTCATTGTTGAAAATGTTTGGGGCGGCCTTGCGACCGCCCCGGGTTATCGTTTTGTCTGGTTGATTGGTGGGGACGCCCCTCGTCCCCCGAGTTTCTCATTCAGCCGCGCCTGTATCGCGAGTTGCGGTAGTCCTCCGGGAACTGCGTGAAGTCATGCGTAGGACCGTTTCGCCGTTCCATGTAGGCTGTCTGTGTAGGGCGGTTGAGGTGAAGCTGGTTGTCGGTGGCATTCTTCTTTTCGGCCGCGCACGATCGGAAGACCAGGCTTTCGCTGAAGGTGACGGCGACGTGCGCGGTTTCCTTGACGGAGACGATGAAAGGAGCGTGAAGGAAGACGACGGAGGCGGTCTCCGCCATCGTCATGTCCACGGGGAGGGCGATTTCGCCGGCGAAGGCCTGGGCCGCGTCGGCGGGAAGGGTGAGGACCGTGCCCGGGGGCAGGCCCTCCAGGTACTGGACCTCGGCGTCCTTGGCGGTCGCGAGCAGCGACAGGAGGACGAGCGGGAGGATGAGGGTGATTCTCTTCATGTCAGTGATGGTGTTTTGGGGTTTCGGATGAACGGAAAGGGGGAGGGCTTGATTGCCCTCCCCCGGTGGTTCTGGTTGGTGCTGGGACGGAGCCTTACTGCTCGCTCACGTCGACGGCGTTCTCGATATCCTCGACCTGGCCGGTCTCGGTGTTCTCGACTGTGCCGTCCTCGCGTGCTTTCAGGACTTCGATTGCCTTGGCAACGACCTCGTTGCGATGGTTGTGCCAGTTGCCGTCGGCATCCTTGTAGGAGTTGTCCTCGAGATAGCCTTTGACGCGCAGGAAGGCACCCTTGGTAACCTTCGTCTGGAGTTTGGCGTTGTAGACGATCACATTGATCGGGTTGTCTTCACGGACCTTGGTGCCGTCTTTCTTGGCGTAGGTCGGATGGTTGATGAGGACGAAACGCATCTTGCCGAAATTCTTTTCGGAAGGGTTCATGGTGATTGCGCCGACGTTGCCGACGACTTCTGCGTAGCAGTTGTAGTTTTTAGCCTGGGCCATGGTGAATAGGAATTAAGAGTTAATAGATAAGTGATTATGAATAATGAATTATTCTCTATTTCTTGAAAGAACGGCCCATAGGGGGCCTTCTTTCTGAGAGCCTGTAAGCCAAAAGATTTTGACCAGACACCCGAAGGGCGAACTTGTGAGAATCCGTGAGGATTTGTCACGTCAAAACTTTTAGCTAAAAGGCGGGAAATAAGATTGATGTTGACTTGTCTTTTCCCTCGGAAGATAAGTTTATTTTGGTGCTTTTTTGTTTGGTTTTTTTGGAAAAACCCATTTGGTAAGCTTAATGAGCAAAAGGGTGATTACGTATAATAAAACGAGTAAAAAAATAAGAGGGATGAATGATTCCATAAGGATATGTTATTTGAGCGTTTCTCTTTTTTGGTTTCACGGAGTTCCTGAATCACGGTGTCATAGGCTGATTGTTTGCGAGGTCTTGATATTCTTGCGGAGCCTGAGCGCAGAGGGCGCGAACTGCTCCGCCCGGCCCTTGTCGAGGTCGTAGCGGTAGTGGACGCCGGCTCTCTCGAAAGGCTTCCCTTCGAGGATGCGAGCGCATTCCTTTTCCGTGACGGGAAGGCCGTCGTCGAGCTTGGGTCCGAAGGCGAGCAGGTAGGCCTGCACCTGCGGGGACAGGGCGAGGATGTATTTTCCCGAGTCGTCGGGATCCTGTTGGATCAGGTGTCCCTTCAGCTCCCCTTCGGGGATGGGGACGGCCTTGACATCGGGCGACGAGAGTTTCCGGAGGAGGTCCTTCCGCCCTTCCGAGGAGAGGGAGTCCAGGACGAACTCCTTGTCCGCGCTGATCGGGGTGACCATCTCGATCTTGTTCTTGATCGACCTTACGGACGTCTCGTCGTACTGGAGCGGAGGGATGACGTATTTCCCTCCGAAGCCGCCGACGTCGTTCACCATGGCCTCGCAGTCGAACACCACGACCTTGCCCTTGGGGGTGAGGACGCAGTTGTTGTCGTGGACGTCGGTGACGAGCACGCTGCTGGAGGGCGTTTCGTAGAGGTAGAACCCGCTGCCGGCGGAGTAGGAGGGCTCCCTGAGCCCTCGTTCCCGCATGGATTCGTCTATCTGTTCCTGTGTGGGGACGGTCCCTTCGATGAAGGGCTGGCTGACGATAGCGCAGAAGTCCGTGTGGTCGTTGGAGTAGTCGCGGACGCCGAAGCCGTCGATGGTCATCGCGGCCTCCGGGAAGATGGCGTTGTGGATGGCCACCCTGTCGAGGAACCGCTCAAGCGAGTTGTACCGGACGGCGACAATCGTCTTGTGGACCGTCGCCCCGCCGTCGTAGAAGATGCGGGCTTCCGAACCGTCGCATTCGGCCCGGTGGAGGCGGCCCTTCCGTGTCTGGTCCTCTTCGGGGGTGTCGCTCCAGCAGCCGTCCCTCTCGGCCCAGAGGCCGATTACTTCCTGTTCTCTTGTGTAGCCGGATTCGAGGAGTTCTCCCGGTTGCGGCGCATCTGCCGTTCCTTGAGATCTGCAGAGAGCGGCCGCCTGGACATTTCGGCGACTTCCTCCTGGCAGGCCTGAGAATACCTCTTGTGGGATTCGTTCAAATATTCTTTTTCCATCTTGTACGTATGAGTTAATGACCTGAAGGAGGTACATCCCCTTGCGGGTCACCCGGGTTCCGTCCATGAAGTCCTGGAGAGCCTTGATCGCGCTCTCCCTGTCGAGGAAGGGGTCTCTTGCCGTCCGTTTTCTTATGGCCATGGTAAATACGGTTTATTCCGGATAAAGTTTCATTCAGGATGTCTTTTTTCCGGGAGCACAGGGATTCCGCGCTCCCGGCGTTTCGGACGGTTACTGCTCCTTCTCGGCAGCGAGGGTCATCTTGCGGTACTCCTTGCCGACCTTCGCGATCGTGAGGGTCGCCTTGCGGACGCGGCGGGCCGGGGCCTTGCCGGGCTTGTCGATGTCGTTGACGATGGTCTCGGCCGCTTCGAGCAGCACTTTTTTGGTTCCTTCCATGGTTTGATGTGTTTATGGGTTTTTATTGGTTGTCGGTATCTTTCAGGAGCGTGTTGCTCGGGACGTGGAGATAGTGGGTGATCAAAGTGTCCGAGATGTGTTTCATGAACGGCATCACAAGGTTTTTTTGCCACCATGAAAGATCTTCTCTGAGGCCGTACGTCCATTTTTTCTCTTCGTAGTAGGCTCCTTCTTCCGGAGCGTCCACTACGAAGCCGACACCCATTTTGGCTTTCTCCGTCCTGAGCGTGTCATAGCTTTCAGCCAAGAAGACGTAGTATGCCTGATCTTCCTCCTTCGTTACGCCAAGGATGAAATATCCTTGCTCGTCTTCTTGTGCGGGAAGGGAGCGGATGGCCGTTATTTCGGATTCTGTCTTTTCTTCCTGCCATTTCATTACGCGGATTTGGAGCAGGATCGGGAGGAGGGCTACTACGATACCAGTTATTGTAAGGATTTCCTTTGTCTTGGTCATTGTTCTACTGAGCAGAGCATACAGCATTGTCAATGCGCCGATAATTGAGATGATGAGAGCAATCATTTGCTATGGGCTTTAAGTTTTTAGTCTTCTTTTACCTGTTCTCTCGTCCGGAACTCCATGAGGAACTTGGAGGGCTTCGCCTCCTTGCGCTTTCCGAACTTCAGGCGGGACACCGCACGGGTCAGGAGCAGCTCCCGCTTGGCGCGGGTCATCGCGACGTAGAACAGCCGGCGTTCCTCCTCCTCCTCGAAGTCGTCCCCTTCGAACTGGAGCGGGAACAGGCCCTTCTCCATGCCGGTGACGAACACCGTGTCGTATTCGAGTCCCTTGGCGCAGTGGACGGTCATCAGGGACACCTTGTCCTCCCCCGCCTCCTCGTTGTCGGCGTTGGAAAGGAGCATGGTGTTCTGGAGGTAGCCGGCGAGCGTCGGCTTCTCCTGCTGCTCCGCAGGCAGGTCGCGGTTCCGGGCCTCGCAGTCCTCCTCGTAGGAGCGTACGGAGTCCACGAGCTCCCGGAGGTTGTCCGCCCGTTTCTTCGACTCCTCGTCGGCGTCGCGCTCGTAGGCCTCGTAGAAGCCTGTGGCGTCGCTGATCCGCGTGGCGGCCTCGTGGGCGGGGACGCGGGCGGCGAGGTCCATGCACTCGGAGATGTTTTCGACGAAGTTCATCAGTCCCGCGAGCGTCCTCTGCGCGAACCCGCAGAGCTGGATCTGGGGGCTGGTGGCGGCCTGCCACAGGGACACGCCCCAGGCGGAGGCCACCTCGAAGAGGCGGCGCATCGCGGCGTCTCCGAAGCCCCTCGCGGGCTTGTTGGCCACGCGGGCGAACGACTCGTTGTCGTTGGGGTTCACGGCGAGCTTGAAGTAGGCCATGAGGTCCTTCACCTCCAGGCGGCCGAAGAATGAGGTCCCGGAGTAGATCGTGTAGGGGATGCGCGCCTTCACCAGGGCGTCCTCGATGGCGCGGGACTGCGCGTTGGTCCGGTAGAGGACGGCGAAGTCCCTGTACTGGCGTCCGCCTTCGAGCATCTTCGCCTGGATGGTGTCAGCCACGAAGCGGGCTTCGTCCTTCTCCGTGTCCGCAGCCTTCAGGATGATGCCGCCTCCCTTCTCCGAACCGCTGAAGCACTCTTTCTCGAGCCGGTTCGCGTTGTGCGAGATGAGGTTGTTCGCCGCCGTGACGATGTTCTTGGTGGAGCGATAGTTCTGTTCCAGTTTCACCACGCGGCAGCCGGGATAGTCTTTCTCGAAGCGGATGATGTTCTCGATCCTCGCGCCCCGGAAGGCGTAGATGGACTGGGAGTCGTCGCCCACGACGCAGATGTTCTTGTTCAGCCAGGTGAGCCGCTGCAGGATGGTGTACTGGGCGACGTTCGTGTCCTGGTACTCGTCCACGAGGATGTAGTCGAAGCTGCCGGAGATTATCCCGAGCACGTCGGGGTTGTTCGCCAGGAGCATGTCGGTGTACAGGAGGATGTCGTCGAAGTCCATCATGGCCATGCGGTGGCAGGCGTTGCGGTAGGCGACGAAGATGCGGCCCGTCAGGGGCCGTCCGGCCCGGGTGTCGCGGCGCTGCTGCTCGGGGTCGGCCGCGTAGGCGTCGGCCGTCACGAGATCGTTCTTGCAGCGGGAGATGATGGACTGGATCGTCTTGGCCTTGTAGGCGGAGTCCTCCTCTTTGTAGCGGAGCACGTCCTGCTTGGACCACTGCTCCTTCGGGGGACGGCGGTCCGTCACGATCTCGCGGATGCAGCGCTTCAGCGTGGCCAGAGAGTCGTCCTCGTCCAGGACGGTGAAGTTCGCCGGGTAGTTGATCCGCTGGGCGAACGGGCGGAGGAAACGGATGAACACCGAGTGGAACGTGCCCATGCAGATCCTCCGTGCGGTGTCGCCCTGGAGGGCGATGATGCGCGAGCGCATCTCGTCGGCCGCCTTCTTCGTGAAGGTGAGCGCGAGGATCCTCTCGGGCGGGACGCCCTGCGACAGCAGGTTGGCGATCCGGACCGTGAGGACGCTGGTCTTGCCGCTTCCGGCGCCCGCGTTGACGAGCATCGGGCCGAGCGTCGTGGTTGCCGCCTCCCGCTGCGCAGGGTTGAACCTTTCGAGCAAGGGAGCGATGGTATGGGCCGTGTCGGTCATATTGCAAATATAGTTTTATTTTGCTGAATTTCTCTTTACTACAATGATTTCTTTTGATTGTCGCGGAACAAATTTTAATGTTTGGCCCGACAATCTGCAGCCGCTCACTCGGCGAAGTTGCCGAGGATGAGTTTTGCGGCTTTCTCCGCGCCGCGGCTGGCGTCGACGATGAGGCGGAAGTCGTTGTTCATCTCCCGGACCCATTTCTGGCAGACGGCGCTGATCTGCTCGTGCGTCTCCTTGCGCTTCATGCCGGCGGCGGTGAGGATCATCGAGGAGCCGATTTCGGCGATGAGCTCCTCCTTCACGGATACCTCGCCCTCGGTCATCTTCTTCAGCTCGGCGGGACGGGAGCACCGTCCCTCGGCGGCCGTCGAATGGACGAGCTGCTCGAACAGGGAGGCGTAGAAGTCCTCCTCGTAGGTGAACGCCTCCTTCGTGGGGACGGACACCGTGTCGGTGAGTGCGTCGTAGCGGGGGGACAGGGCGTCGGACTTGTCCACGGTGACGCTCTCGTTGATGGTGTAGTCGTCGATGACGAGCTCCGCCACGTCGGTCGGGTCCTCCGCCCGCTGCATCGCGGGTTTCTGCTCCTCCTCGCGGGGATTCAGGCCGTCCACGTCGTCGATGCTGAAGACGGAGTAGGTCTTGAAGAACCACACTCTGAGGTGGGAGGAGTCCTTCCCCTCGTCTTCCAGTTCCTTGGCCTTCTGCTTGTTCTCTTTCGGGATGAACCAGCCCTGCTTGAGGACCATACGGCCCTTGGACCCCTTGCGGACCTGTCCGCCGACGCTCCCCCACTGGTCGTAGGTCGCGTACTGGCCGGGACCTCCGATGAGGAGCGCGTTGATGAACGAATAGGCTTTGCCCGTGACGTAGTTGATGCAGCCGCCCTTGTCTCCTTTCTTGACCGTCCAGGTCTGGCGCCAGGGGATTACGCCGGTGGTCATGTTGCGGAGAATCTGGCGGGTGACGGCCTCGTAGATGTCATGCTGTTTCTCGGCGAAGGTCTTGTTGCTTTGGTGGGTGTTGTGTTTCATGCTTCTTTGTGTTTTCGTTGTTCTCAGCTTGGCTTTTTTCCGGACGGGAGAGCCCGTCAGGCGTCGTGCCTGACGAGCATCTTGTCCAGCTTGCCCTTGGTGAGCTTGCCCAGCTCCACCGCGAAGGTGGAGATGTCCATCACCGTGACGCTCTCCCGGAAGGAGGACCGCACGTAGGAGCACTGGATGCCCACCCCGATGACGGTGAAACCGTCCTTGGCGAGGAGCCTGTCTTGCCGCTCCACGAGGGCGTTGTTGTCCGAAGCCCCGTCGGTGAGGACGAGCATCAGGACGGGGTCGTGGGTGAACCGGCGGACCCGCTGCGCGGCGGTCTTCATCGCGAACCCCGTGGGGGTTCCGGCGACTGCCTGGGTGTCCCCGAGGGCCCACTTGCTCGTCTTGCCGTTCTCGGAGAAGACCGTTATCCGGCTGGAGGTGTAGCCGTAGCAGTAGAAGTGGACGTTCTTGATGCGGGCGATGGCCTCGTTCACGAGGACGGCGGCCTCCCTGGCCCGCTCGAGCTTCAGCCCGCTCATGGAGCCGGATTCGTCGATGAGCATGCACACCGAGGCGGAGCTGCAGGTGACGCTGCCCTTCTTGTCGAAGATGGCCGTGTTCCCGCTCTTGAGGGCGACGAGCTTGTTCGTGTTCAGCTTCCCCGACGGGAGGCCGTGGAGCACGTAGTGGCTGTCCCGGCTCTTGCAGGAGAGCGCCTTGGACATCGCAGGGATGAACTTCCGCACGGCCTTCAGGGCCTTGTTGTAGCTCTCGGGCGAGCCCTTGGGCTTGAAGACGAAGGCCTTCGGCTCGCCGGGTCCGCCGGAGGTGCGTTCGGCCGAGTCTTCGTTGACGAACCGCTGGGCGTTCGGGTCATGCTGGATGGAGACGGCGGAGTTCTTCCCTTCGGATTTCTTCTCGTCCTTCTCGAGCGCCTTCATCACGTTCCTGCCCTGTTCGGTGGAGAGGGCCTTCTCGATGGCCTCGCGGATCTCTTTCTCGGTGGGCTTCTTCTTCGGCTCCTGCTGCTTGGACTGCTGCTGGTCGTCCTTCTTGTTTCCGCCGTCCTGGGGATTTCCGGACTGGTTCTGGTCGGATTTCTCGGGGTCCTGCCCGCCGTTACCGGAGGAGGGGTCCTGCTTCTGCTGGTCCTGTCCGCCCTGGTTCGGGTTTCCCTGGTTATGGTCCTGATCTTTGTCTTGGTTCTCGTCGCCGCTTTGCGGCTGGGGCTGCTGTCCGGACTGGGGCTGGGAGGCGCCGCCTCCCCCGCCCTGTTGCTGCTGCTCCTGCTGCTGTTTCTCGATTTCCTCCTCGGCGATCCGCCGCACGATGGACATGACCTTGTTGGCGGCCTTCCAGGCGCCCTGGGCGGTCAGCGGGTACGGGGACAGGACCTTGCGGATCTCGTCCAGCTGGTCGAAGTTCTCGACCACCTCGTCCCGGGACATCTCCGAGGGGTAGCGGACCGCCTGGGTGAGGGCGGAGAGCAGCTTGGGAAGCGGCTCGGTCGGCATCTCGCCGTTGGTGCGCATGTCGTTGACCACCTTCTTGAAGAAGTACTCCTTGGCGCTGCCGAGCGTCTCGGCGAAGCCGGGCCGGTCGTCGCCGAGCAGGTACTCGATCCGTTCGTCTTCGATGATGTTCCAGATATGGTGTTTGAGGTCCTTCATCACGCCCTTCTCCTTCTCGAGTTCCTTGGGGGCGAGCGAGTTGTCCGTGTACACGGCGTGGGCAGCTTCGTGGGAGGCGAGGCCGAGCATGATGGCCACCTTCTGCTTGGGCTTCAGGGAGCCGTCGTCGAAGAAGTCGGTCGCGAGGTTGATGACCTTTCGGCCCTCGACCTCCCCCTGGAGGGAGGTGGATCCTCCGATGAAGACGTCCACCGGTTCGGACACGACCGCGTTGACGACCTGCGAGGCCGCTCCGCGGGCGTGCTTGAGGAGCTCCAGGGAGCCCATGCCCGAGACGTTGCCGACGAGGAAGTCCGTCGTGTCGGAGAGCCTGGTCCGCTTGATGCCGCCCTTGCCGGCGTGGGTGTAGTTGCCCTCGTCCTTCATTCGGAGGTTGCCGAGCCAGTCGGACATCAGGACCTTGACCTGGGTCTCTGTAGGCTGGGAGACGTTGTTGTTCTGCTGTTCCATAGAGGTTGTCCGTTACGTTTAGGGCTGGTTGTTGCTGAAGCGGGAGGCGATCATCGCGCGCACCGTACCCCGTTCGCAGTTCGGGTCCTTCTCAGTGAGGCCCCCTTCGAAGTTCGGGAGGAACGTGACCTCCAGGGCCTGCTCTACGGTGAAGCCCCATTTGACGTAGTTCGCGCACAGGATGGTCTCGCGGGTGGAGACGCAGTGTTCGATGGTGCCGGCCTTGCTCGCCTTGCGGATGTTCGCGGCGATGATGGCGATGTTCGTCGCGTCCTCCTTGGAGATGCCGCAGACGGCGGAGAGCACCTGCGCCTCGGTGTTCTGGGGCAGGTAGTCCAGCTCCATCGTGAGGAAGCGGTTCTTCAGCGCCTCGTCCATCTCCTCGGTGCCGGCGTATCCGATGTTCGCCGTCGCGAAGAAGACACAGTCGGGATGGACGTCGATCATGCGCTTGTCGGTTCCCTTGGCGCCGAAGGCGGGGAGCTGGCGCGTCTTGTCCAGGACGCTGAACAGGGTGTTGTATCCGTTGCGCGGCACGCGGTTCACCTCGTCGAGGAGCACCACGCCCGGACGCTGGATGGCCATGGCGAAGTCGGCCCAGTCGTAGCGGGTCTCGACGTTGCCGTTCGGCAGCGGGGTGAGGTCCATCTTGCCTACGAGCTGTTCGGTCGGGTCCGTGATGGAGCCCATCGGGATGATGGTGAACGGGGTGCCCGTGCGCTCGCACAAGGTCTTGACGATCTGCGTCTTGCCCGAGCCCGTGGGGCCGACCAGGAGGGTGTTCGTCTTGGTCATGAGGTTCACCAGGAGGACGTTCCATACGAGCTCCTCCACGAAGAAGCCGTCCTTGGCGGTGGGGCGCCGGTAGGCCTTGTTGGCCGTCAGCGTGTCCAGGAGCGTCGTGCCGGAGGCGGAGGCCGCCTTCTGAGGGACGGGGATGATGCCGTTGGCGAGCGCGGAGGCGAGCGTGGCGATGCCGCCCTGGGCGTTGAGCACCTGCGGCTCCATGATGTAGTCGAGCGTCCAGCCCATCTCGAAGGCCTTCTTCAGGTCCGCGAGCGTCTGCGGGGCGTTCGTGGGGTCGGTCGTGCCGAGCTGGCGGTTGAGCTCCGTGCCGATCACGAACGAGGCGTCCTCGACTTCGGTCGGGTTGTTCGTGTCGCGGTCGACGGCGGTGCAGTCCTTGCCCTTGCGGTGTTCTTCGAGGATTTCGTTGAGGTACCACTCGAGGGGACCTCCTGCGATGGACTCGAGCCCGGCGGGGTCCATCTTCTGCTCGTTGTAGATCGCCTGGAAGCGGGCGCGGGAGACGATGGTGTCGAGGCTTTCGCCGCAGCCGTACAGCTCCGCGACCATCGGGCGGGACGTGGAGTCCATCTTCGGGCGCTTGGCCATGTTGCGGATCATGTTCTCGTTGAGCTGCTTTCTCATCCACGTGGCGATGAGTTCGCCTTCGGTGTCCAGCTGGTCCTCGTAGACGGGCTTCCAGCCCTCGATGGCGGGACGTGCCTTGCCGTTGATGTCGGGCGCGAAGCGGGCGCCGGTGCTGGCCGAGGCGGAGGAGGCAGCCGGTTCGTTCTCGGGCGTACCTTGGTCGCCGAAGCTCTTGAAGTTGACGTAGGCCGCGTTCATCTCCACGCTCTTGTGCGTCGGGGAGACGTAGGCGAAGCCGGGATCGTCGGAGACGGGATGGAAGTTTGGGTCCTTGTTCTCGGGCGACTCGCCGTTCTCTGTGTTGTACACGGAGTAGAAGGGCGTTCTCTGGGTGGTCACCTCCTTGAGGAAGGTGGAGCAGAAGATCGTACCCGTGGGGTATTCGAGGCGGTTTCCGCCGGCGCTGCTCCCGGCCTCCTTGGGGGCCTGGACGTTCATCGAGGTGTCGACGGGGGTCCCGTCGGGGAACTTCTGGTTCGGGAGCGCCCGCAGCGTCGGTTCCGGACCCTTTCCCCTGCCTCTGTCCTGCATGGACGTTTCGAAGAAGTAGAAGTACATGGTATTGGATGTTTGATGGTTGTTATTTCATTCTGCCGGGAGGTTGCGATGCTCCCTCCCGGCATGTGCGTTCGACCTGAAAAAGCTGCGGCTCGGACAAACTCCCCCGCCGGGCGGGGCGGAACGTCGTTCCGGTTTGTACGTGCCGGAGGTTTTTCACAGGGAGGGCGGTTGTCGATGCCTGCTAGTCGAAAAGGTCGGCGGGAACGGGCACCACCTTCTCGAACACGAGCCTTTCGTAGTTGAATCCCTGGCCGAGGCATGAGTCGGCGGACTCCAGGAGGTATTCCCTTTCGGAATTGGTGACGCCCTTGCAGACTTTCTCCTTCTCGCCCGGTTTCTGTATGCTCGGGAACGTCGCCGTCTCGGTCACGCCGGGGATGTACTGTCCGCGGCCGTTGTAGATGGCCCGTAGATCCTCCTGCGCGGCGTACTGGATCTTGGCCTCGTCGCCGTTGAGGGTGAAACCCGTAAGGACGAATTCACGGTCGTTGTCGTAGGCGTCGATGAGGAAGCACTCCTGCTTTTCCTCCTCTTCGGCGAAGTAGTCCTGGAACGGGATGTAGAGGTAGCCCGCCTTCCCGTCGGGGAGGACGCACAGCGTCAGCTGGTCGTCCGAGATGCAGACGCAGTCGTCTTCGGGCACCTTGGGGAACAGGGGGTTCCAGCCAGCCTTCTCGGAAAGGAATCCGAAGATCTGCGCGTAGTGGAAGGAACCGTTCGAGGCCGCCTCGGACGGGTTCTCTGTCACTTCCTTCGGAAGGAGGCACTTGGCCAGGATGGGATAGATCGTTCTGGACATGGTGAATGATGGTTTTTGTTCAGTATTATCTCTTCAGCCGGAGAATGGCACATTCTCCCGGCTTCGGGGGAACGGCCGCCCGGAACGCAGAATAAGCACCCCGGACCTCCGTCAATGAGGTCCGGGGCCGGGCTCCGCCCAGGCCGCCTTGCGGTGCGTTTCGAGGCTACGGGCGAGCGGGAAGGAGGGTTGAGGATGGTTTTTTGATGAATTTCAGGGCGGGTGAGGTGGGAAGTTGGTTGATTTACAGGAAAAATCGTTATTTTTGCACCGTTGTATCATTGAATCGTTGATACAGGATGGTTACAGTTGAACTTTGAATGATTTATGGGAAAGAGTGATGAATACCGCACTCTCCGCTTGAAGAAGGAGACTATGGATCGGATGCGGGATCTCAAGGAGTCTTACGAGATGACCTATGGCCGCAAGATGACCTACGACGAGTTTTGTCAGAAGCTTGTCGCCTGTGTCGAGGATGGCGACGTGGCCGTCTGGGAGCTTTTCTGCCTGCGTCAGCAGCAGCGGGAGGACGCGCTCGAACGTGCGAAGGCGTTGAATGAGAAAAACGTGTAGACTATGGCCGGAAATAAGACATTGTCCGCTGCGAAAGTGAATAAGAACGATGAGTTCTACACGCAGCGCGTCGATATCGAGAACGAACTGAAGCACTATCGGCAGCATTTCGCAGGCAAGGTAGTGTACTGCAACTGCGACGATCCGTACGAGTCTTGGTTTTTCAAGTATTTTGCGATGAACTTCAATGCGCTCGGTCTGAGGAAGTTGATCGCGACGAGCTATGACGCATCTTCCGTGGCGGGCACCGAGCTCGCTTTTGACGTCAGTGACGGCGGGAGCAAGGCGTACAAAATCGTCATTGACCGTCCCATTGAGGACTACAATGGCGACGGGGCCGTGGACGACGAGGACATCCGGATCTTTCTCAGGGACAATCCCCCGGAGGTCCTTGTGAGCGACGATGAGTACAAGCCCGGAGACTTCCGGAGCCGGCAGTGCGTCGAACTCTTGAAGGAGGCCGATATCGCGGTTACGAACCCACCTTTCAGTCTGTTTCGAGAGTATGTGGCGCAGTTGTTTGAGTATAAAAAGCAGTTTTTGATTCTTGGCCGGATGAGCGCCCTTCATTATATCGAGGTCTTCCCTCGAATCATGGAGGGAACCATGTGGTGCGGTGTCGGTTTCAACCTTTCCATGGTTTACCAGACGTCGTATGAGAACAATCTCGAGGCGAATAAGAAGTTTGTTAAATCGAAGGGTTTTGATCCCAACAAGAACTTCATCAAGGTGCCTGCTATTTGTTGGTACACGAACCTTGATCACAAGAAAAGGCACGAAGAGTTGGTGTTGTATAAGAGATACAATCCTTCTGATTATCCCAAATATGATAACTTTGATGCGATAAATGTCGATAGGGTTACGGATATCCCTGTGGATTATGCTGGCCCCATGGGTGTTCCTGATACCATTTTGGGGCAATACAACCCTGATCAGTTCGAGATCCTTGGTGCATGTATCCCCGAATATGTGGACAAACTTGGCATCAAGCGCATTGGAGAGACCTGGATGGCGAAATATCGTGCATCGGGAGGGACTGGCCATTATACAGCCAACATGAAGAGTTTGGTTTTGTATGAAAACAATGGTACCCCGAGAGCTATTTATTCTCGGATTATCATTCGAAACAAGAATTTTCAAAAGGCAGTGATATGAAGATAAGTCTCAACACTATCAAGATTGCCGACGTCGTTGCCGGCTACGTCGATTCCGATGAGAAGGGCGTTTCCGGATACAATGGCAAGCTCAATATCCGTCCCGCATATCAGCGGGAGTTCATCTACGGCGAGAAGGAGCGGAACGCCGTCATCGACACGATCTTCGCCGGCTTCCCCCTGAACGTTATGTATTGGGTCAAGAATGCAGACGGCACATACGAGGTCCTGGATGGACAGCAGCGGACGATATCCCTGTGCTCCTATAATGCCGGCGAATTCATGCACGTCGTGGATGGTTCTCTTCGCGGCTGGGCGAACCTCACCCAGTCCCAGAAGGACCGGTTCCTGAACTACGAGCTGCAGGTGTACATCTGCGAGGGGACCCCGGAGGAGATCCTGAAGTGGTTCCGCATCATCAACATCGCCGGCATGAAGCTTACCGACCAGGAGCTACGAAACGCGGCCTACTACGGGCCGTGGCTGACCGAGGTGAAGAAGCGCTTCAGCAAGTCTTCCTGCGTGGCGTCGAAGCTCGGCGGCGACTATGTTTCCGGCAACCCTATCCGCCAGGAACTGCTCGAGACCGTGCTCGGTTGGATCGCCAGCCGCGATGGACTGAAGGGAGGCGTGGAGAAGGACCCCATTGCGGAGTATATGGCCTTGCATCAGAACGACGCCAACTGCGACGACCTGTGGGGGTATTTCCAGGACATCATCCACTGGATCCAGAAGGTCTTCCCGAACTACCGGAAACAGATGAAGGGCCTGCCCTGGGGCATCCTGTACAACGAGCACAAGAATGATACGCTTTCCCCCACCGACCTGGAGGAGGAGGTCGTGAGGATGCTGAAGGATTCGGACGTCCAGAAGAAGGCCGGTATCTGGCCGTATCTTCTGACGAAGGACGAGAAGTACCTTTCCATCCGTCAGTTCGACGAGAACACGAAGGTGACGGTCTATGAGCGTCAGAAGCATCATTGCGCCAATCCGGCTTGCACGCACGGAAAGGATAAGGTGTGGGACTTGTCGGAGATGGAGGCGGACCATATCGTTCCCTGGTCGAAGGGCGGCCACACCGTCATCGAGAACTGCCAGCTGCTTTGTCAGGACTGTAACCGTCGCAAGTCGGCGAAGTAGGGATTAGGCGGCGAAGCCGCACGATGACAGCCCCCGCACGGAAGACCGTACGGGGGCTGTCGCCATGACTGGAGTGTTATCTCGGTTGTTTTGTTCCAAGGCAATCTGTTCCGTTTTGGAACAAGTTGCTTTCCTTTAAGGCAGTAGATATTTCCTGTGTTCTATTGACTTATCTCTGTCTCAATTCATATCTTCTGCCGTTGATGATTTCCGCCCGCCTGTCCTTGGCGCTCTTCTTATATGTGACTTTCTGGTTGCGCACGATGAGCGTCACGCGCCTCTGGGAGCCGTCCGTGAGACGGAAGTCGTAGGTGAGATGACATCCGTCGTCCTTCGGGGCGATGGACATCAGGCGTCTGCCGGTGATGTTCCTGTGCAGGTGTGCGGTCTTCGACCAGGCGTCGAAAATCCGGTCGGCGTTTCGGCGGGTCTGCTGGTGGTCGTCCTTGACGATTTCAATCGAGCCCTGGTCCAGCCGGACCGTCTGTTGGTGTTCGTCGGGTATTGCGAGGGTCCTCTTCGCCGAGGTGCCGCAGGAGGCGGTGAGGATGACGAAGAGGACGAATATTGTCAGTTTGATGATTTGTTTCATTTTGTCGTAAGTTCAGGTTTTAGAAAGCGAAGCTGATTCCATAAGCGAATGTGTGGCGTGTCATGCGCCCGAAGAGCGATCCTCCCACGCGTCCTCCGACGCAGACAGACAGGACGGCGCCGTAGTCGAACTTGGAGTCTTTGTCGGGGAGGAAGCACACCCCTGCGACCGGGTAGATCCGGAGCATCGTCTGAAACCCGCCTTCCGAGCGGTAGGCTACGGTGAGGTGGAAGTGCGGGTTGACGTGGAGGTTCTGGATGCGGTTGCGGGTGAGGTCCATGCTGGCCAGGAACGTGCCTGAGTAGTAGGTGACGGTATGGCCGCCCCCTGTCACGTCGTCCGGGGCCGCAGGAGCGCTCCAACGGCCTGCTCCGACGTTGTGGTACTCTCTGCCCTTTCCGTTGAAGGAGAGGGCAAATCCGGAGCCTTCCTGGGCATTCGCGAGCGTTGCGAGCAGAAGGCCGGCTATGAAGGTGATGATAAGTCTTGTGTTCATGGGTTATTTTTCTTGATTGAGTAGTTCCGGGTTGTCGTGGATGTTGCCGACCACTTCGATCTTGCCGGGACGCAGGGCGTCCCAGTAGATGTTCCCCGCTTCGAACCGAGCCTGGTCCTCGTCGTAGTGGATGAGAAGGTTGGCGAATCGGGGATTCTTCTTGTAGCGATTGTCGGTCAACCGATAGCGGACGATGTCACCTTCGTAGACCTCGTTCCCGTTGATGTCGTGAAGGCCGGTGAACTGGCCGACCGTCTCGGGCATCACTTCGGACCAGGTATTCGCGAATCCGACCCTGTCCTTATAAGGATAGCTTTCAGCCTCACGGGAGACGACGTTGAGCTCCAGCCCGCCTCTTTCATCCCGGAGCTGTACGTAATTGCCGAAGACCCACTCCTCGGTCGCGAGATTCTTTCCTCTGAATTTGATGGTTCTCATAGTCTTATGGTGTTAGACAACTTGTAGTCGGCACCCACGCAGCAGGGGTCGGATATCTTGTGTCCTATTACCTGGGTGACGGATTTCTTCCAATACACCGTCTTCTTCTCCCGTGTGAGGAGTTCGTCCACTTCGTAGATGAACTCCTCAAGCCTGCCGGCGATGTCGTACCGGTCGCCGGTCTTCTCGTCGCCGGAGAGGAGGCCGATCTTGTAGTGGTCGCAGCAGTCCGTGGACTGGCGGATCATCTCGAGCGACCTGTCGAGGTTGATGACGGGTTCGATGGAGGCGAACGTCCGGTATCCTTCGTCGTGCAGCGACCGCATCGCGAGGATCCGTTCGGCGTTTGTGGACGCGCCGCGTTCCAGGTCGTCCCGGCCGGTGAGCGTGAAACCTACCGCGACGTAATCCTTGCAGAACCCGAGCAGGCCCTTCACGAGGTATTCATCGTTCGTCCATTCGGCGCATTTGGTGAGGATGGAGCAGGGAACGTGCATCTCGGCTGCGGCCGCGACGCATTTCATGGTGAGATGAACAGTCTCAGGGAGGCAGGGGTCCGTGGTGAACGAGAACAGTAGTCCTCCGTCACGGATGATGCGGTCCTTGTAGCGCTTCAGCTCGCTGAGGAAGATGTCGAAGGCCTGGTCTTCGTCCTTGATGCCAGACTTGAGCTTCGCGACAGGACCTCCGGCGACCTTGCCGAGCACTCCTCTCTTGTTGAAGCAGTAGGAGCAGTCGTTGCTGCATCCCACGTATAGGTTGCAAGCCCAAGGCGAGTATTCTCTGGCTTTGCCCGAAGGCTGGTAGATGACTTTGCTCATGGCTGGATTTATTGTTCAGTCAGTTCGTCGGCCGGGTAGTCGGCGGAGGTGTAATGTCCTTGCGGGCTTTTGTTTTCAGGACGGAACATCTTCCTGGCGTTTTGGACAATTCGAAGAAATTCCTTGTCGAGTCGCTTGTTTCGAGCGGGATGGGTTCCGCCTGTATTTCCTTTCTTTTTCATTGGTTTCAATCGTATTCGTCCGTGAGGTATCCGAAGAGGGCGATATCCTTGTGGCTTTCCTTGTCGACCACGCGGACGGCCTCCACGGGTGTCGCCGCCAGGTCGATGCCGTTCTCTTCGATGGACCGTCCGGCCCTGGGGTCTATGTGGTCGAAGTCGGTTCCTGCCTCGAGGCTTTTGCGGAGCGGAAGCATTTCTATGGCCATCCCGACGACAAGGCCGTCGTGGTCGCTCGCGTAGACGTCAGCGGCGCATTCCGCGTCGTAGAGGCTGTAATGGAGTTCGGTTCTCATTGTTGGTCTTCTTCTATGAGTTTCTTTGCGCGGCGTGTGTATCCGTGCTTCTGGAAGGGCTCGATGTAGATGAGCCTGTGTCCGTCCTTGTACGGCTGGAGGCGGAAGTGTCCCCTCACCATGAAGCCTTCGCTCCGTATGATGGTCCGGAACCAGGAACAGTCCGTGTAGGTGACGGGTATCCGGGAGTCGACGAGCAGGCTTCCGCCTTCCGGCAGAAGCACTTTCTTGAACGGCTTCGAAGGGATGGTCTCGACTTCAGCGAAACGCTTGAAGAGGTGGAGGATGAGCACCTCCTTGAAGTTGCTCTTGACGATCTCCCAGTCAGGAAGGCCGTAGTGCCGGCGTGCGAATTCCGACACGAACTTCTGCTGCCCGTTCACGAGAAGGACCAGCTGCTCCCCGATGTGCAGCATGCAGTTGCCTGCGACCTGCATCCCCTCGTCGAGCTTGAAGTCATAGCAGAGGGTGACGGGACCGTGTATGAGTGTCCCGCGATAGGTGCGGCCGGTGCATTGGGGAAGCGTGTGTTCGTTGAACACCTTGGCGGCGTTCTTCCACATCGCCTCGTTGAAAGCCTCGGAGATCACTTCGACGGATTCGGAGTAATGGGACGCGTAGTCCGCCCAGCGCGAGAGGAAAAGTGCGCCCAGGACCCTGGCGCTCGTTCCGTCTTCCGGAGACGAGGCGTCGGAGCTGTCGACCACGAACATCCCCAGCCGGTCGGTGCCGAAGTCGGGGTGCTCGGTGAGCGGCTTCCTCCACGCGAGGTAGCGCAGGATGGGCGTGTTCTTCTCCGTGATGCGCATATTTCCTATCTGTTTTTCGAGTCGAACGTGATGGAAAGGATTTCCTGTGAGGAAAGCACCTTGGTGTCGTCGGAGACGAGCAGCACCGTTCCTTCCGGATCCGCGACGAAGGTCAGCGGCACCCCCGACCGGCTGCCCCGGTCGAAGAGGTCGTAGATCCGTCTGTCGCCGGGCGCTGCGCAGGGCATGGTGAAGCCCTTTTTCGACCAGAACGTCGAGACGGTCTCCCGGTCCTCGTCACGGGCGATGGCCAGGACGTTGACGTTTCCGTCTGCCGCGAGCCACACGGACTCGATTTCCGGCAACTGCCGGTGGCAGTCCGGGCACGTCGTGGAGAAGAAGACGACCACGGACGGCTTGCCGAGGAGGTCCTTGTCCGAGACGTTCTGTCCTTTCATCGTGACGGCGGCGAACGGCGGGATGCTTTCGCCGGCACTGACTGGAGACGACTGCTTGTCCTTGACGCACGAAAGTATGGCGCATGTTGCCATGAGCAGGGTTGCGTAACGTCTGAAGGTTCTCTTTCCCATGTCTTATCGGTTGTTCTCGCGGGAGATTTCCTCGATCTTCCGGTTGATGAGCATCTGCTTCTCGGCCTCCTTCCGGAGATGGTGGTCGCTCTTGTTGTATGCGGACTGGAAGGTGAATGCCGCGAAGAAGAAAATGGCGGTCACGGCGGTCCAGACGGCGATTCGCTTTTTCAGTGAGATGTCTTCTTTCGCGTACATCGCCAACAGCTTGACGATGTTGTCCCTTCTTTCTGGGTCGTCGGTTTTCGTTGAGTTCACGTAGATGTCCATCTCCGTCTTCCGGTTGTTGAAGAACCGGTTGAGGTGGTACGTCACGATAGTGATGGCTATGCACGCGATAAACAGGCTGGCAATGGATGCAATCTGGTAGATCATGGTCTATTGCGCTTTGTTGTTCTCCTTGGATTTCGACGCCTTCTTCCAGGCGTAGATGTCGGCGTCCTCGATGACCTTCCCCCACTTCCCGTTGTTGTTCTCGCGGGAGGCGTTCTTGTAGGGACGGCTCTCGAGGATTGGCTTCTGGATCTCGGCATACGGTATCGGGCCGTACTTGACAGCGTAGCGTTCGATGAAGCCCGCGACGGAGTAGTTCCTGTCGCAGAGTGTCCTCCATTTCTCGTAGGGGACCCTCTCGTAGAGGTCCTTGTCCTTGAAGTGGGCGTAGACGTCGTTGAACTGGGCGCCGTAGGAGTTCGCGGTCGGGTATTCCCCGAAGAGGCGCTCCCTGGAGCCGTAGAGCCAGGTAGCGTACATTCGGTACAGGACGAGGACGATCTTGCCGACGGAGAGCTTCTGAGCACTGTTCTTCTGGAACTGGTACAGGAGGGCTTCGGCGACTTCGACGGAGGTGAGTCCCGTGCCGGGGAACTCCCCGGTGTCGATGCGGGCCTGCTCGCGTTCCTTGTACTTCGCGAGCGTCTCGTTGAGGCGCTGGTTGCGTTTCATCGAACCGTCGAGGTGCTTGATCGCGTTGCGCTGCACGGCCTCGTGCAGGGCGTTCAGGGCGAGGATGTCCTCGATCGGGGGTTTCTGGCGGTCATCCTCGGCGAAGGCGACGAGCCGCTGCAGCTGTTCGGGGGTGAGGTTCGAGCGCATGGTCAGAATCTGTTGACGGTTCGTTCGGGACGGGGAGGCTGGTTGCGGACCTCCGCCTTGACGGTCACGGTGGCGTCCCCCGCCTTGAAGTCGCGGCTTTCTCCGTCTCTCGGACCGGCTTCCAGCCAGGCCCTGAGGGCGTCTGCAGGCGCCTCCATGTCGGTTCTCCTGACCTTGGCGTCCTGGAAGAGGCGCAGGACCTTCTCGACTGTGGAGGAATGGTCCAGCGTGACGGCGGAATAGGTTCCGTTCTTGGTGGTCGAGTCGATTCGGTAGACGGTCGTCTGTCTCATGGCGTCAGCTTGCTATGGCCTTCTCGGAAGGCCGGTGATACATCTCCCAGAAGGGCTGTCCGGGCAGTTCGTAGATCTGTCCGGACTTCTCCTGGTGGACGAGGCTCATGTCGTTGGCCTCGATGATGGAGAGGGCGGTCTCCCGGCTGATCGGGTAGGAGTCCTCTTCATCCGGAGAGAGGTCCAGGTTCCATTGGGCGCTCTGCTCTTCGGTGCGGCGGAGCGTGACGCTCTGGCGCATGATGATGAAGGGCTGGCCCTGGAGGATGAAGGGAATGTCTCCTTCAGCGAGGCGGCGCAGGTCGCGTTTGCTGATTTTTTTCATCTGTCGCAAAGTTAAATATTGTTCCGAAATATTCAAAGGAATTTCACCGTTTTGGCTTGACTATCAAACAAAGTCATAGTGTGGTACACGGGGAAGACGAGGTCAGTCGTACAAGCCCGTGGCCATCTGCTGCTTGATGTACGAGATCTGGGTGACGAGGTCTCTCGACAGGTGCTCGGCCGTGTGGTACATCGTATCGAGCCTGTTGTAGGTCACCACATACTCGTACAGGTGGGTGTTGATGAGACGGTTCGAGGCCGTGGCGGTGAGCTTGGCGAGTTTCGCCTCGTTCTCGGTGAGGTAGAGGTTGAGGGCGCGTTCCTTCATGGCCTTCGCCCTGGAGATCATCTCCGAGAGGCGGGCCATGTAGACGTCCATGTCCTTGAGGCGGACCGTCAGCGATGTCGGGTCCTGCAGCCGTGCGGGCTCGACCAGGAAGGCCTGCATCGTGTCCGCCTCGGCGTGCATCTTCTTCAGGTAGGGGTTCGACACCTCGAAGGCGTCGGTGATGATGTTCTGCTGTTCCATGGCTACATGTATTCGATGACTTCCTGGAGGCTTCCGGGGAAGAGGTCGGAGGCGCGGAGGTTCACGGTACCTCCGTTGTCTCCGTCCCATACCTCGACGACCACCTCCCGGCGTTTGCCGGAATAGCGGATTTGCTTCACGGCCGAACGGGCTGGTCCGCAGGAGCCCTCGTGGTTCACGTAGGGCGGGTTGTCGGAATCGAAGGTGCAGCGTCCGCCATAGGCGTCGAGCGCCGTCCGGGCTTCCTGCAACTCGATGTTCTTGACCGCTGCGATGAGCGGGTTGATGTCCAGGTGTTTCATGGTGTCTTCAATGGT
>JAEEGL016353721.1_pt1 | contig 30524 bp, 20 predicted proteins | sample 9134231 | NCBI WGS metagenome assembly JAEEGL01 (sample SAMN16246548, study PRJNA631951) | gut metagenome | biome: gut microbiome; feature: rumen; material: fiber-attached | host: Bos | place: Iran: Karaj | collected 2018-10 | reverse complement strand
GGTCGGTTCATCTAACGGTTAGGATACAAGATTCTCAATCTTGGCATAAGGGTTCGATTCCCTTACCGACTACAAGTAATCCCTGTGAACGCTTGATTTACAGGGGTTTTTGTTTTCCCTATTTTATTTTTGTCCCCATTTTGTCCACAATAGCAAAGTCTGAGTATTTTAAGGCAATAAAATAGGCCGCCCACCCTTCACAGGCAAACGGCCAAGCGTTGAATTAAAATACCATATAATGGCATTTCGTCTGCAAAGATACGAAAGATTATGTATAAATGCAAATTAAACGGCAAATTTACATGATGTGCCAATCCAAATCTGGATTCGCATAATATACGGACTTAAAATATCTGCCTTCCTCATTATTTACTTTAATATATACATACGCAGAATTTTGCGTATCTAACTTTTCCTCTTGAAGTTAAATAGCTACTTTTCTCGCTATTAAGATTTGAAAAGCCATCCATTGAAGCTGTGAGGCTTTATCTCCGTAGATTTTACTGTTTTATCGTCAATAGTTATAATCCCCAAAATTCTGGGGTTTTAAAAGAGTTTATAAGTGCCTAAATGAAGGAGGAAAATCTAAATACGCAGAATTTTGCGTATTTACATAGGCGGAATTCCGCCCATGTAAGAAAACCGTTGAGTTCCACTGCTCCAGATACGTAAAGAATGGATTTCCGCCCTTTTGCCAAAACAATCCCAAAAGAAGGATTTAACAAACCGTGGCACCCTGGCAACAGATTATATCCCCAAACGTGACACCATCAGGAACCAAGACACCCAACCAACCCCAGCCACCCGGCACCAGAGGGTGCAGGATGCCACCTTTATAATAATATTATGGTATAGGAGTGCTGTCAGCGTAACGAGGAAAACAAGAGATAGGAGATAGTGTACATATAACACCCATACATTAATCGACCCAGACCCCCCGGGGGCTTAGGTACTCCGAACATAGGTACAGCATAGGGACAGACACATGTAAAAGTGATTTGTTGCAGAGGGGGGGGCTTTAGGTACCCCCCAAAGGTACTACATACACTATATTTTTCATTTTTTTCTGATTCTCCTTGATTCTTTGTATCTTTGCAGACATGAGGAAGCAATATCCAATTTTGGCGAGTCTGCAGAAGGAGCTTGTGTTTACCATGCTTGAACTATGGCGTGGTGTTCGTAACTACAGGTCAACTGGTGATGATGATTACTCTGATGAAGATGAGCTTATCAGAGAGGAGGAAGAAAAGGTTGACATGAGATTGTGGGGCATCTTTGACAAGGAGGACATTTTGCGGAAGGTCATTGCCTATCTGCAAAACGAGAGACCGACGAAGCTACAGGTAGGTCTCTGGCTGGACGAACATCAGGAAGAGATAGACAACTGTCCTATAATGCTGCATTGACACGGATCGGAGCATGCTGCCTTGTCTTGTGAAAAAAAGAAGCGGCAGGCCTTCACAGGTTCCACCGCGTCAAGATACAAAAAAAAATTTGAGATGTTTCGTATGTTTACTGTACAAAGGTACGATGATTTATTGAATTCCACAAGGTTTTCTTGATTTTTTTTGCTTTCCTTTGTTAGGAAGAAAATAACTTCTTGCTTATAGGCTGCATCATTTCTTTGTAGCCGCAATTTGTCTTTGCATTCTGATATTTTATATAGTTTATGACGTGGATTCCCTGTCTCGTCATATTTTACGCCTTGTTACTCTTTGTTACATTAACATACTTTAATGTAAGTGGGGTGGTAAACGGAAAAACTGGTTTATGAATCTTCTATTTTTGTCGAAAAATCATTTAAATATGGAAAGATTAGAACACACAGGAAACAGTGTTGAAGGGCGGTATGCTTTCGGCCAAAAGGGGATGGCCAAGTTTCTGAATTGCAGCGTAAGCAAGGTGCAGAAGGACTTGAAGAAAGGATGCTATGAAGGAATAGTCATTCAGTTAGGACGAAAGATGCTTTTTGACTTGGACAAGTTTACGGAGAAATACATAAGATAGGAGGTTTATATTATGCCAATAGAACAAAGTAAAAGGATTAACGTCTGGGCTAACCAAAAGCGCCCCTTATGGATGGATGCCCAGCAGACGGAGCCTAAGAACGGCTCACAAACGGGCAGTCAGGCTCAGCAGACAGGCTCAGGAGGTGACAATACGCCTTCTTATGACCCGATTAAGGCCTCAACATTCACAGCGGAGGAACTGGGCCTTGATTTAGGAGAGCAGCAGCCTGCCAATCAGGGATTGCCGCAGTCCCAGCATAGAAAGCAAGTTGAATGGGTAAAAGACAACACTAAGCCTGATGGCGGAGCCATTGACTTCCTTGCAACGTCTATGGGTCACTATACCACACCGGAAGAGGAAGAACGCTACCGCAAGAGGGCAAGGAACAAAGCCGCTATTATTGCTGTAGGTGATGCCATACGAAATATCGGTAACATCTACTATACGTCAAGGTATGCCACCCCGCAGCGCTTTAACCAGCCAGTTAATAGTGTCATGGGACGCTATGCCATGGAAAAGGCTAACCGTGACAATGTAAATTACCGTATAGAGAAGATGCAGCGAGAGGCCGAGAAAATCAAGGCTGATGCAGACTTCAAGAACAGGCAGCTTGCTAATCAGGCAGACTACAACAAAGGACGGCTTGAAGAAGCGACACGCCATAACAAGGCCAATGAAGGTGTAGCCCAGGGACGGGTAGATGAAACAGTACGCCACAACAAGGAGAATGAAGGTATCGCAAGGGGGCGTGCAGAAGAAACAGCTCGTCACAATAGCGTAACGGAGCGCCAGGGTGCACAGAGAATAGCAATCCAGAAAGGAAACGCAGACGAGACCCGCAGACACCATGCCGTTATGGAAAGCAGAGGTTCATCCACAGGTGGAGGACGCGGAGGCCGGAAGACAGAGCCTTATCATATTTCCAGTGGAAGAACCACCCTTGGCCGTAGTAAGGAACTCTCCAAGCAGGAGACTGACGATATCTACAACTATCTTATGCGCAACAAAAAAATACACCCGGACACAGACAGGAATGTCAGGGGTGTAAGGGTTGTAAAAGACAAGAACGGAAACCCCATCATCAATCCTACGACAGGCAAGCCGATGGAGACAAAGGCACCCAAGAAGTACACAAAGAGGGAGGTAATCGAATTTGCCCTTTACAATGATCCGTCTTTCGGTAACTACCTGATAAACGAATACGGTTACACACTGGAAAGTGGTACTCTTGAAGCACCCCGAAAGCCAACGAGACCTGCGGCAGAAAAGAACACACGCCAACAAAACGCCAGAAAGGAAACCAGCAAGGGTAATGCCTTTTCCAAGTATGGCGGTACGCAAATAACTTCAAAATAGATATAGATTATGCCAATAACTAAGTATCAATACACGCAGAACGGTAAAAGGAGTACCGTCAGCGCAGACGGTTTCAACATTCAGACTTTTGCCAAGATGAACCCCAACACCCAATTTAGGATGGTGGACGCGGAAGGAAACACTGGTTTCGTCCCGGCAAGAAATGTAGAACAAGCACAGAAGGACGGTTTGCGCCTATGGAAGATGAGCGTCACAGAGGTAGCCCCCAAGAAACCGTCAAAAGCCACACAGACAGCCCATGAAATAGGTAATCAGATGTTTGGCGGTGCAAACTGGGGGAAACTTGACCTGACAGACAAGAGACTGCCATATCAGCGCTTGCAAGACCAGTATAATGAGCAGTTGAGCGAAAACCCTAATGCTTCTAAGGCTGTAAGAGAATCAGCAGGGCAGAAGGTTAGAGAATCCAATCAGCGCAGGGCACAGCAGAAAGCCAATCTGTACGGTGTGCAGAGTGAAGTGGATGCAGAGCGGATGCAGCGAATCGAAGATTTCCAAAAAGGTATTAACGGTGATGCAGAGGCCGCTAAAAGGGCAGGTGTCACACAAACCGCCCAGATGCTTGCAGACGATTATGATTATTCACTTGAACGTGGCAGGGACTTGACGAGCAATATTCCCTTCACGGCTCCCACTCTTGCCAGGACAAAGAGCGGTGATGTAAAGCGGAACGAACTTGGTGAACCTATTGTCGGTTACACAACAGAAGGGCAGCGTGTCAATGCCTATAACAGGGAGCAGAACAGACGCACGACCCAACGTTTCCTCAATGACCTTGTAGGCTCAAAGATTGATGAAGCAGAGGAAAAGGCCGTCAAGCAGTTCTTTGACGAGAAAAGGAAGTCCATCATGCCACAGGACGGCATGCAGGGTATTTTGGATGCAAGACGCCTGAACGAACTCAACGATCCTCAGAAGATACTTGATGACTTGAAGAATAACCTTGGTGACATACTCAGCAATGAGACCACTAGGGCAAGAATAGAAAGCGATGCGCGTTCCCGTGGTATGAGCATGGAAGACTACACCGCTAATGTCCTTATGCCAGCAGTCAGCGAACACCTTGAAACGACCTTCCGTGAAAAATCAATGGATAAATATCTTCCGAAGAATGCCGGAGAGTATATCATTCAAGGTTTGGCGGACAGTGTGTTAGGCGGTTTGACAAGACAGGCAACCATGACAAAATCCCAAAAGGAACTCTATAATGAGGCACAGGCTAGGACAGCAGAAGGCAGTAATCCCTATTACACTCCTGGCACTTTGGCCGAAGTAGGACGTTTTGGTGTCGGCCTAGCAGCTGACCAGCCCGTCTTCTCTGCAGCAGGTGCCGTGGCAGGTAGGATTGTAAATGCCGCTACAAAAGGCTATAACGCAATAAGAGGAACTAGGATTGCAGAACAGTTGTTTGGCAAGGCTCTTCCTACTACTGGAGATATAACTGCTAAATACGGCAATAGGACGGCAGGAATCCTTAATTTCCTAAACGCAAATACAAGCAGCACAAGCAATATAGCTAAGACCATTGCACCCAACGTTATGCGAAGTGGTACGTCTCTTGGTTTGTACGAGGACATGAGGTACCTTACTAGCGAGGCCCCGGATGCAATGCAGGAAGAAGGATTCGGCATTGGTGATTTCATAAGTCAGCTTGGCGAGAGATTCAAGGGCGGTTTTGAGACTGGAGCCATGTTCGGAACGGGTTCTACTATTACGGGAAACCTTGCGTCCAAAGTAGGTATCACCGGGACAGAGAAAACCCTTGGCCAGACCGTAAAACACGGCACTCAGAAACTTGCAGCAAGGGCAGCAGGATTCGCTGTTGAGGCAGAACTCTTCAAGGCCAAGGAACAGTTTGAGGCATGGAGGCAGGGAAAAGAAGTCAATTTCGTACAGGATCTGGCCGAAGGTGCTGGCATGGCGATAATGACGAAGATTACCGGCATTGCCCCCAGACTTGGCAAATTCAACGTAAAGGAAGCCAATCCCCAAAGTCTCAAAAAAGGTATGCGCCGTTTTGCAGAAGGATTCATGAAGTTCGGCTCTGCTAACTACGATGCCAGACTCAAACTGACAACCGAGGAAAGGGAAGAGTTCTTGAATAAGACCAAAGCAAACGGTCTTTATGATGCCGTGGAGAAAGGCATTGACCTCCAAGATGTAGGCACAACTCTTCCTGTCATCACCGATGGCATTCAGGATTTCCTTTCCGATAAGAGTATTTCATGGAGTCTCAGGAACAAGTTTGCCCTTGCTATGGGTGAGACGATGAGTGCAGCACGTCCGAGGATGGAGAGCACCCGAATCACTAATACAGGGAAGAGATATTCAGTCAGCGAGTATGGTGCAGAAAACGAGCTGCTCTCACAGAAGAATTTCAAAAACGAAGAGGATGCAAAGGTTTATGAAGCAGGTCTTCAAATGAAACGATCTTCACAAGACACGCGAAACTCTCTTTGGGATGCACACTTTCTCAATGAGCAGGAAACCAAAGATGCACTCAGTGATTTCCTTGAAAGCATCAACATTGACAAGAACGACCCTGATAGCGTAGTAGAGGTTATCGAGGCCATGAATAACCCTGAAAGCGACCTTGGCAAGTTCTGGAACGAATTCCGAACACGCAGGACTGCATCAAAAGGGCAGGAAGTGGAGAATGCCATCAAGGTCTTTGAGTCAGAGAACAGCCTGAATGAAGGTGACTTGAACAAACTGGTGTCCAAAGACCCTTTGAAGCTCACCCCACAAGAGAAAGATATACTTGACAGGGCTACAGAAATGCTCAAAAAGTTCACCTACAAGGACGGAGAACTGCACCCCGAGCAGAGCGAACAAGACGGAAGAACGGTTGCAGACAGGGCAAATCTTTCTTCTGACAACCCGAATGGAGAGCCTGCTAAAGTTATCCAGAAAGAACTTGACATGGCAACAGCAGCGTTAAACGAAGCCTTCAATGCCAACGAGGGACTTAAAACTGATGTAACCCGTATGTTGCAGAGAGGTGAGAGACCTTCGGAAGTCTTATCGCAACTTGTCACTTATAGTGAAGAAGAAAGAGGTGTTGTAGCTGACTACTTCAATGCTCAGGCCAAATATGAGGGTTTCCTTGCTCAGACGCACAAGAAGATTGAAGACCGTGTGCAAGCCGAGGTTGAGCGCAGAACCTTCAAGGGTACGGTCAACGGTGAGCCTGATACTGAAAACATGGTTATCGTAAGCGATGGCGTGAAAATGTACGCTGTAGTGGCTGGTAACATTCTCGCTGATAAGGATGGGAACATAACTGGTGTTGAAGATGCCGGTGGACTTATCATTGCCATTTCTGATAACAGCGACCTAACCAAATCATTTACGGAACAAGTTGCAAGTTCGGAACTTGTATCACTGTCTCCATCTCATCTAAGAATCGTAGGAAGGGAAAAACTTTCTGATTTCAGAGAAAGGTATCTGAGCGAGAAGGAAGCTGATGCAAGTGAGGCCATGGGAGCAAAGGAGCCTGTCCTGCCAGAAGAACAGCAGAACGCCACTGCCCCTGAATCTGCTGGCAAGGAAAGCGAACAGGAAACTGTATCGGGAGAGACACCAGTTGAGGCAGTAAACGGTAGCGTTACTTCAAAAGAAACTGAATCTATCCCATTGGGGGAAAATGGCAGGACTAAGCTTTACCACCTGGTTGACACACAGACAGCCATTGACGATATTCTGAAACAGCCTGAAAGCAAAATCGTAAAAGGAAACAACGACCCCGGCATTGTTGCGCAGCGCAGGATAAATGATGCAAAGTCGCGCATAAAGAGTCTTGACAGTAAACTTGGCAAGCGTTTCGAGACACAGGACTTCACCGAGGAAGAAGCAGAGGACATCATCGCCATGGAACAGGGAGAAGAACCTGTTACTAATATGGGTAAGTATGCAAGGGAGCGTATAGCCATCGAACACGAGATTTCCTATTACGACAATCTTAAGAAAACTTGGGAGCAGCGGAAGGCAGCAGAACAGCAGGCACGAAGCATGGCTTCTGGTAATGAACCAAGTAAGGCTGATGAACTTACGGAAACAGAATTTCGTAATGACAAGGAGAACACCGATAACGAGCAGTCAGAGAGTCAAGATGTGGTCGAGAATGAACCAGACGAAACAACCTGGGACGACATGGTTAAGACCTCAGCAGGGAGAAAGACCCTTCTGGAGAATGAAACCAATGGCGTCCGTCTCCTGAATAAAGCTAAGAAAATATACGGTGATCTTCTTGACAGCGACCTTACTATCGCAAATGACATTTACGAGCTTGTTGCCATGAACCTTCCGAAAGGAATCTCTTGGGAAGGCCGGGAAGGAATCAGGGGACTTCAAGAAGAACTTGGAAGCCAGTTCAAGAGAGGAATAGGAAGAGGTGCTGACACCAACGCCTTTAACTCATATCTAGCCAAGAAAGGTGAGGGCATTTCCATTGATGCAGCCATCCATCGCATCTGGGAGAGTAACGAGAACATGCTTCCTAACGGAGAACATCGCTATGATGATACGGAAATAAGGGATGCCGTCATTGATATGTTCACTTCGGCAAATAAGCCCAGTGACATAACCAATTACGTTATCAAGTCTCGTATTGCCGACGCAGAACGCAACCTGCAGGCCGAAGAGGAAATGATGCTTAACTATCTCCATGATGAGGCTGTAGGCAGAAAGTTCGGTTCAGCCGAGGAAATGATGGATTATAACGATTTGGTAGAAGACAGTTTTAAATCGCTCATGGCAGAAGATTTGGACGCAATAAACGAAATATTTGCCGAAAATGAATTATATTTGCAGAGCACAAAAGGAAAAGAATATGAACAGAGAAGAGAAGAAAGCCCAGTTACAGAGGGCGCAGGAATGGATTCAGAGCCTTCACGGGGCAGAGCTGAAGGAGGAACTGCAGAAGGCAATAGAACTCAACAACCGGAAGAATCTCGTGGACTTCAAGAAACTGGAGAAGAACGGATTGCCCAACGGGAAGAAGGCAGTGATTCTCCTGACAGAAGCCTTTATCGAGAGGGAGAACAGCCAGAACGCCTAAAACCAAGAAATGATGCTGAAAGGTCTGCCGTGGCCTCAGCAGAAGAGAAACTGGCAGAAGATATAGCCAACCAGGAAAAGAAGGTAAGGGAAGCCAAACAGAAGTGGGACGATGCAATAGCCAACGCAAGCGGAAAGGCTGATTTGTTCGGTGCTGACGATGCAGTTACGGAACAAGGCAGCATGTTCTCCAATTCAGAAATGGGGTATGATGCAAGCGAAGAGTCTTTGCGCAGGACGGCATCACAGGAAGAATCAGCTTACAGACAAGAGCAAGCCCGGCTTGAACAGTTAAGAAGCCAGCAAGAGCATGACAGTAGGATTGCTGGAGCCTTGGAGAATGCACGCGGTGAGCAGAAGATTGACTTTGAGGGAGGCAGTACTGGAGTCATCCAAGGACTTGAAGGGTACAAGGAGAAAGATATTACCGACCTTGTAGAGCAGCATTTCAAAGATGTTCTTGAAGGGGAGGATGCGCAGATTGTAGGCATGAAGGTAATTGGTTCACGGACAACAGGAAAAGCGCGTGAAGACAGCGACCTTGATGTATTACTGGAATATACAGGAAAAGCACGAGAAGACGACCTTTTCAATGCGTTGAATGAAGAGCCTTTAGTAATTGAAGGAATTACTGTTGACATCAACCCAATTACAAAGGGGAAGAGTGGTACAATAGAACAATTCCTGAAAAGGAATGGCTTCAAAGATAATGCAGAACCACTTGAATTATCCCTTGAAAGCCCTGAGACCAACGAGAAGAAGGGTGAGAAGATAGTCGATACCGTCTCTTCCAACACGGAAAAGATAGAGGACTTCGGCCAGAAAATAGGTGCTGCCAAGAAGGATCTGGCCAAGAGTGGATTTGAGCGAAAGAAAGGCAGTGAAGATTCCAGACCTGCATGGCAGAAGAAATATACCCGTGTTAATGTTGACAAGGAAGGAAACGAGGACATTATTTCACCGTTTGACCCGAGCAAGCCTTTTGTGGCATATTATCTTTCAAAGAATAATGGCCGGCAACGTACCAATTATGTAAGAGGTGAGCATTACGAAAGGAAGGTGTTCAACTCAGAGGAAGAATTTGACACCATACTTCCAGTATGGGAAGCACAGCAACAGGGCTACCGCGTCATGGAAGACAAGGAAAACGGAGGATTCGTTATTGCACGCAGGGCAAGTACGGGAAAACTCGTAGAATACAACCACTTTGACACTAGGGAAGATGCCACTGCCTATCTTGCATCCCCGGAAGGAGCAACGGAACTGCTTTCTCGTAAACGTGAGAACTTCGGAATACCTAATCTTGAACACCTTACCCGAAACAATATGCCCGATTACCGTAACGGAAGAGACGTTACGGGTGATGATTTCCTGAATGATTTCGGATTCCGTGGTGGTGAGTTTGGCAACTGGGTTAATACTAGCGAAAGACAGAACTTTCTTAACCTTGCCTATGATTCACTACGCGATCTGGCAGAAACCATTGGCATTTCTCCTAAAGCACTTTCTCTTGGCGGTGAACTGAGCATAGCCTTCGGTGCGCGTGGAAGTGCTGGAGCCAAGGCGCACTATGAGCCGGGAAGGGCAGTCATCAACCTTACTAAGATGGACGGAGCAGGCTCACTTGCTCACGAATGGGCGCATGCGCTTGACAATTACTTCGGCCTGCAGACGGTTGGTCGAGAGAGAACCCGTAACGTGGATAACCTCAAAAACAACGACATATTCATAACCGAGGGCGTATGGGGTGTGAAAACACGTATGGAAGTCCGCGAAGCCTTTAATGAACTCGTGAAAGCCATGAGGGAAAAGAAGGTTACACAGCAAATCAGCGTTGAAACTGCCAAGAAACAGGCAGACAAGGCCAACTCCCGCTATGATGGTGAGATTAAACGTTACCGGGAACAGTTTGAAAGAGGCAGAAGCACATACAAGTACAACCGTAAGACAAAACAGAGTGAAGTCGTGACCTTCAAACCAACGGAGGAACAACTCAGGCAATACGATGAACTTGTGCGCCAACTGCTGACTGACGACACCTTTATCTTTGACTATGTTCCTTCCAAGGGAGGCTACCGCATGGGTGGACAAACCGCACAGAAGTTATATGAGCTTGTCAAGGACGTAATACCTAATAAGAAAGAGACTTACGGGCCGCTACACAATCTTGCTTATTATGCAGAAAAAGTTAAGCAGGCCGAAGATTATCTTTCACGTGCAGAACGGGGTGAGGAAGAGACCCTTACCCAAAAGACGGATTTCCTTGCTGACAGTGAGGGATTCGATAAAGGCAGGGCAAAGAACTACTGGAGCACAAAGATTGAGATGTTTGCCCGTGGGCTTGAAAGCTATGTGGCGCGTAAGATGGCAAAGGAAGCCAAAAGCTCCGACTATCTCACATACGAGAAGGGAAGCGTCTATGAAAGTCTCTACGGCCATTCTCCATATCCGAAGGGAGAGGACGCAAAGAACGTTGACAAGGCGTTTGATAAACTTTTCTCCATCATCCAGGAGAAGGAAGTTGACGGAAAGCGTCTTCTGTACAGGACTTCCGGAAATGCTAACAGAGGCAAATTTTCCCTAAATGATGCAAGCGACACAGTGGAAGATGAAGGGAAAGGTGTAAATTTGCAGACGTTAGCCTACCGGAGCTATACCAACCGTGCAGGCAAGAAAGTAGAAGGACTTTATGAGCGGATCAACAGACTTGAAAGAGAAGTTGCGGAAGCAAGAAATGGAGTTGTGTCACAGAGCGATGCAACAAGACAAGAAGCAACAGGAGTGGGAGCAGAAGCATCCGCTTCTCGCAAAGTTGCGCAAAAGGCTTCTGTCCGTGACAACCAAAACAGACTGACCCTTCTTGAAAAGCAACTTGAAGAAGCCAAAGCAGAACGGGACAATCGTTTTGTTGAGGCTGCTAATCTCCGTCGTAAATATTCTATTACCCCTGACGGTAGAATCTCCGCAGAAAACCTTGAACGACTTTTCAAAGACCATAACAGCAACCCTGTTATAGGCCAGTTATTTGATAAAGTCAATTCCGTTATCAAGAATCTTGGCGTTGACTTCCGTGTAAACTGGAATACAACTGAACCAGGCGCAAGGGGTGTTTCGAGAATGTCAGGCAGTATCGGTTATGATATTGACGCTTTAGCCCGCAACATTCCAGCGCAGGACAAGGCTAAGACCCTTCTGCATGAAATGATTCACCAAGGTACACAGGCCGTTTTGTTTGCCTACCGTACCAAGGTGGGACGCGCAGCACTCTCTCCCGAACTTCTCACCGCAGCCCGTGAATTGAATGCCATATATGATGCTGTGAAGAAGGCATCACCTAAAGGTAAGAACGGACTGGAGATGTACGGTGTGAAGAACGTGGACGAAATGGTTGCTGAACTAGCCAATCCCGAGTTCCGCGAAGCATTGAAGAACATCAACTATGACGGAAGAACCCTTTGGCAGAAGTTTAAGGACTGTATCCATCTCATCTTTGGAGGCAAGGCAGACAAAAACGCTTTGTCGGGAGCAGACAAGGCTCTTGATGATATTCTTGAAAACTTTAGCCAAGGTGTCTATGATGGCGGCAAAAGAATAGCCAAGGTGTATGAATCACTCATAAAGCATGTGTTCAATGCTACTGAACATCTGAACAGATATTCACCAGAGGAAGACCCAGAAACATTAAAGCGTCTGGAAAAGGACGAGAAAGTGAAGGTCTATCGAGCCATGCAGGTGATTGACGGCAAACTCTATCCACCAATGGCAGCAGCCGTTAATGGCGAACTTGTACGGCCAGTAGAACTTGGCGAATGGGAGAAGGCCGATGAACACCCCGAACTGATAAACGTATCAAAGAATGCCAAAGGTGAAGATGTCTATAAGTTTGTTCTTGACAAAGGTGGCAATGATGCAACAGGGCGCAAGGCTACTGATGTCACTGCAGCTTATAATCCTTATATACATACCTCACGTAGTCCGCTAAACGACCAATTCAAGAGTGCATGGATTCGTCCTAACCTTGTTACGGTAGAAGTGGAAGTACCTAAGTCAGAACTATCAAGCGGATATAAGGCTCAGTATGCCAAGGATTCCGTTGGTGAAGTGGATTGGAAGAGTGGTGTCGTGACCAGTGAACTTGTCAAGCAAGGCAAACCTTCAAGAAAGGTTATCCTTTCACGCTGGGACAAGCCAATACGTGTTGTGCCAGAAAGCGAGGTTGCTGTGCAGATCGCAAAGATGATGGAAGGTACACAGGTCGGAATACCCGAGAATGTCGTTACTCCTAAGCTGAGGTCAGAACTTGAAAAGTTAGGTGTAAAAATAGGTGAACCGGAAAAGGGAGTGAAGAAAAGTGAGCAGATTGCCGATGCCCTTAAATCCGGGTTGTCGGTGGATAACACTCTTGCATCCGAATTTGCTGCCTCCAATGCCCCCAAATCCACAACAAGCAGACGAGTGCGCAACTATACAGCCAATATCATCAGAAAATTGCGTAAGGCAGGTGTTAACGTACAGGTAGCCACACTCGATGAGGTGAAGCGTAAGATGGAAGAATTGGATTATACGCCCTCAGAGATACAGGCAGCACTTGAAGCATCTACTTTCTATTCTCCTGCCGAAAAAGCCGTTGAGAACATCAAGCAGAACAAGGCTACCGGTGAGCAGTGGCTGAAGATGATTGAGAAGAACGGCGGCTTAAAGAAGGAAGAGGACAAGTGGATGGGTCTCTCTGATTTCCTCAAAGACAAGAAGAGCGTGACCAAAGACGAACTTCTGAACTTCATCCGTGAGAATCAGATTCAGGTTGAGGAGGTGAATTATTCTTCACGACGAGTGTTCAATGACGAGGGGAAAGTGGAGTCAGACGGTCCGATAAACGCGACCCGTCTGGGATACACCACCGAAGGTCTTGAGAACAAGAGGGAGATTGCGCTTGTTGTGCCATCTGTGGAACCTTACAACGAGCACGATGAAGTCCACTTCGGAGACGCTGGTGGAGGTCGTGCTGTGGCATGGATTCGCTTTGGTGAGACTACCGACAAGGATGGCAAGAAGGTTCTTGTGATTGATGAGATTCAGAGCAAGCGCCATCAGGACGGAAGAGATAACGGTTATTATGATGCTTCCCGACAGGAAACGTTTGATACAGCAGAAAAGGCTTACGGTGATTTCCTGGAATTGTTGTTGGACAAGTACAACGTAAATAATCGAAATCAGTTATACGATTATCTGACACCACAGGAACAAACCCGTTTGAACGGGTTGGAACTTGAAATGGTCCAGGCACAAGAGGATTTAGGAGAGGTGCCCGATGCTCCCTTCCGCAAGAACTGGCATGAACTTGCCATGAAGCGTATGCTGAGATATGCTGCCGAGAATGGCTTTGATAAGGTTGCATGGACTACAGGAGAACAGCAAGCGAACAGATATGACCTGTCTGCAGTAGTTGACCATATCTCATACGTCATTACAAAGGACGGCTATATTGATGCAAGGGCATATTTCAAAAATGGAAACTATCATTTCATCGGAGAGACATGGGGTGAAATCGAGAAGAACATTGGCAAAGACCTTGCTAACCGTATGCGTAATGGCGATTCAGACAGAACGGAACGCCTAGAGTGGGGCATTGACGGTAATAATCAGAGAATCCATTATGACTACAATGTTATAAGTGGTGACGGCCTTAAGATTGGCGGTGAGGGCATGAAGGGCTTCTACGACCAGATGCTGCCAAAATTCATGGACAAGTACGGAAAGAAATGGGGCGTTAAGACATACGATATTGAACTTCCCGACTTGGAGAGAAACGGACTTATAATGCACTCAGTGGACGTTACGCCCGATATGAAGCGTAGCGTGATGTTTGAGGGACAGCCAGAGTTTATGAGAACCGGGCAAAGGGGTGATGTGGAATTCCTGCGCACAAAACAAGGAATAATCTACGGCTGGCATGACAAGGACGGCATTCATCTTACCGAGGACGGCTTCAATCCTGATACCCCGGTACATGAGTACACCCATGGCTATATGCTCATGCTCAAAGACAAAGATTCAGCATTGTATGAAAAGGTTGTCAAGGCTCTTAAGGAGAGCGATGTTTGGAAAGAGGTTACCAATGATGAGGCTTACAAAACAATATGGAATAATGAAACCCGTATTGCAAGTGAGGTGGCTAGCCGACTTGCCGGACGAGAAAGCGGGAACAGGGCTGAGCGTGAAGGCATAGACATGTACAATCCTTTGAGCGTTCTTAATTTCGCTGCTGCATCTTATCGTGTAAAGCGTGCCTTGCAAGAGTTCTGGGAGTGGGTACAAACAAACGTTTTCGGCATTGAGAAACCGATAGACGCAGAGCGGTTCGTTAACATGGTTCTCCGTGACCTTTACAAAGGTGTCAACCCGGAAGCAGATATTGAAGGAGATAGGCCGAATGAACATCAGTTCATAGGCAGGTTCGGAGCCGAGGATGCAGATAAGGCTGATGGTGACACTCAGAGAATAAGGAATCTTGGTATTGCCGAATCAATGGAAAAGTCCGGTAAAGACGCAAGGCAAATAAAGGCCGCTACTGGTTGGGAACGAGGAAAAGACGGCTTATGGCGATACGAAATCGTTGATTTTAAAGACATAGACATCTTAGGAAACCGTTTATGGAGAAAGGCCAACCCTGTTACTGAGGCTGACATTAAGCGTTATGGTAGTCTTCGTAAAAAAAGGACAGGAGCCAAGTCTGGTTATCGTGCAAAACTTTCTGAAAATGAAGAGTCAGAGCTTGAAGATTTGAAGAATCTTATTAGCCCGGAGGATACGATGAAGGATAAAGACTCCCTTACTCTTGAAGACTTCATTGATGCACCAGAGCTGTTTAAGGCTTATCCGGAAGTTCGTGATATCAAAGTAGAATATACAGATTTGAATAATGAGTTCTCTGGAATGTGGAACCATGATGGCACTATCTTTTTGGAAGAAGACTACATAAAAAGAATGAGCTATTACGGAAAGGCAAGATTGGAAAGAGAGTTGCGCTCCGTTCTTCTCCACGAAATCCAGCATGCTATTCAAGAACTGGAAGGATTTGCAGAGGGAGATAACCCATATCGAATCACTGATAACGGAAAGGAGCTTGGCGAAGAAGGCTATTTCCACAGTGCAGGAGAGGTGGAGGCTACCAATGTAGAGAGTCGTAAGGATATGACCTTAAAAGAACGCAGAAACAGCTTGGCAGAGGAAACGGAGAAATATCCCCGTACAGTGCAGCACATTTACAGATGGGATGAAGACACCGTGAACAACGAGAACGCAGCTTCTGGTCGTATCAGGAACACAGGCAGAAGAGAGACGGATGCAATCATTAACGGACACATTGATAAAGTCATGTCTTCTCTTCACTCCGAAGCGAACAAGGTTAACAGTCTTGATGAGATAACTACTCCTGATGTAAAAAAGGACATTGAGACCAGAATAAAGAGAGGCGAGCAGGTTTACGGTTGGTATGACAAGGCCACTGGAAAGGTGAATCTGTATATGCCGAATATCAAGAATAGATACATTGCAGAACAGACGATTTGGCATGAGACCGTAGGTCACAAGGGTATGCGTGAACTCCTTGGAGAAAACGGATACAGGGCTTGTATGCGTAATCTCTATACCGGTGAGGGGAACATTGCCCTAAGAGAGTTTGTAAAGAACGAATTGCCCAAGAATGGATTCAGCCTGTACGATGCTATTGACGAATACCTTGCTAGCGAGGCCGAGAAAGGCCACGGGCAACTCTCTCTATGGCAGAAAGTAAAGAAGAACCTGACAGATGCGCTTCACGATGCCGGTTATGAAATGAACCCAAGTATTTCGGACGTGAAGTATCTTGTATGGCTCTCGAAGAACCATATTCAGGATGCAGACCCGATGAGTGAGGCAAGGAGATACAGAATCCTTCACAAGCTTGAACTGGAGAAGTATTATCAGCCCACAACGGACGGTAAGGCATATACGAAAGACGGTGAGGATGCTTTTGGCGTACAATACCGTATTGACAGCAACAATGGCGACACTCCACTTTCCTATAATGCACGCAAGAGATATGAAGATGAGCTGTACAAGAGTACCTTTGTGTGGGACGAGGCACACCATGATTATATGGCTGCTTTCCGTCACCTGCAAGAAGCCATTGCCAACGGCAGGGAGATACCAGACCACATGAACGCCTATATGATTGAAAACGCTATGGATTCAAAAATAAAGGCTGTTGGTGATATTTATATCCGTGATTACTGTGAACCTCTTCAAGAAGCCATCAATGAGTGCCTTCCTGAGCTTGATGCAGATGCACAGAAAGCATACAATATGCTGGAACGCTATATGTACATGAAGCATGGCCTTGAAAGAAACCGTGAGTTCATTGTCAGAGACAGGATAAATGAAATGCGTGACACTGAAAGACGATTGAGGGAGGAGAATTTCAATGCCACCCTGCAAGGCAATAATGACTTGTTCCCCATGGAAAGGAGAGAGACACGTTCTGATAGGACACAGCGAGAGTGGGACGAACTGAAAGAACAGTCTTATGAGAAGCTGTCAAGAGGTGAGTTCGACTTCGGGGATTATCTTGATGCTCTTGATGATTTCATTGGCAGAAGGATTCTTAGCGGGTATGAGCCTGACAAGAACGACAAATCAGGTCTCACGGGTCTTATGGGTGATGAAGGCGGATTCAGTGATGCTAAAGCCGTGATGAGCGTCAAAGACACCGAGGCAATGCTTGGCAAGAGCAAGGTAGATGCGCTCTGGGAGAAGATGAACGCAGTCACTCAATACGGTGTTGAGGTGGAATATGCAAGTGGTCTGATTTCAAAGGCAAACCGCGATCACGTCAATAAGATGTTCAACTGGTACCTTCCGCTCCGCAAATACAATGATGCCACAGTAACGGATATGTACAGTTACATCAACGGCCCTCACGGAGACTTCCTTGGAAAGACCCTGATGCAGGCAGGAGGCCGTCACTCACAGGCAGAACTTCCAATAGCAAACGCCCTGGCCATGGGAGAGAACGCTATAAGAAGGGCTGCACGTAACGAGGTGAGAAAGGCTTTCTTGCGCTTCTCACGGGAGTTCAAGAGCGACCTTGTTTCTGAGACGGAATCATGGATTAGGAACGAGGGAACAAAAGAAAACCCAGACTGGGTTGTGGCTTACCCCGAAATAAGGGAAGGTGCAAGCCCGGATGAAATTGCCGAGGCTGTGGACATGTTCAAGAAGACGATGGCAGAGCTTTCGGCACAGGGTATGGCACGTAAGGTTTCAAATGCCCTTACCGTTCCTTACCGCATTAACAGCAGCCGTGTAAAGAGCGAGCATATCGTTGACGTGTATGTTAACGGTGACATCCATCATCTTGTAGTCAACGGAAACCCGAGAGCGGCACAGGCCATCAACGGACTTCTCAGACCAGAGACCAACCATCAGAAGATAGCCGCTTTCATGCGGTTTATGAGCCAGACCTACACTTCTTGGGCACCTACTTTCATGGCACGAAATGCCATACGTGATGCAGGCTTTGCGAGTTCCATGCTTTCCGTCAAGGAAGGGTGGGGATATACAAAGGACTTTGCGGCCAACTATGCAAGCCTAACCACACCTGTAAATGTTCCTGGTAATGACGGGAATAAAACGGGGGTACAAATACCACCAATCTTTACACTGTTCAGCAAGTACCGCAAGGGTACGCTAGACACAAACGACAGGACTCAGCGATATTTCAAGGAGTTCGTGGAGAACGGAGGTGTTACAGGCTATATTCAGGAGAATAACGCAGAACACTGGCAGAAGGAGATACTCAAAGGTGTTAGGAGGGTAGGCGAGAACCAATATGTAGGCTGGACGAAAGACACGGCAAAGACGCTAAAGGACGCACTCGACCACTTCGGGGAGTCCATAGAGAATGCAGCCCGTTTTGCCACCTACATGACTTCAAGGCAGAACGGACGCACTATCGTAAGAAGCGTAAGCGATGCAAAAGAGGTTTCAGTTAACTTTAACAGAAAAGGAGCTGGGGCCAAGACTGCATCATTCAAGAACCGTGAGGGCAAAGAGACTCGTAATGCTTGGATAGCAGCCACAACAGCACAGTACCTACGAACCAACACCCTGTTCTACAATGCAACGGTACAGAGCATTATGAACGCATTCACCAATGCGAAGAAAAGGCCGGGACGATTCATTTCACGCTTTGCCCTGCCTCCGATCCTTGCGAACATAGGTCTCACGTTCTTTAACCAGTGGTTGCATTATGCCTTGGACGAAGACGACAAGGAAGTTTCAGACAATCCTTATGCCGACCTTCCGGAGTACACCCGCAGAAACAACATCTGTCTCTATCTCGGACATGGGAACTGGCTCTATCTTCCATTGTCAATCGAACACCGTTCCTTCTACGGACTTGGTGACATTGCCATGGGTCTTACCTATGACAAGCGCATGAGAAGCACGGACAGGGGACTTGCCGCAGACATACTTTCCCAGTTGTCTTCATTCTCACCAGTTGACTATGCAGACAGTGAAATAGGAATGAAGGGCGTCGCTGGCTATGCTGCAGGTATGGTCGTTCCTGCCTACGCCAAGCCAGTAGTCAATGCCTACTTCAATACCCGATGGACGGGAGTACCTATCCAGAGAGAGGGTGAATGGAATAAGTATGATCCGGAATACAAGAAAGCTTTCGGAAGCACATCGCCTTTATTGATTGACGCTTCAAAGACATGGCATGAATGGTGGGGCGGCAATGAGATAGAGAGAGCCGGTGTCGCAGAGAACAGCAAAATAAAGGAGTGGGTCGGTGAGGTTAGTCCAGGCAAGACACAGTATGCGGTTGAGCAGATGGGCGGTGAGCCTCTAAAGATAATCATGGGCGCTATGAGCATTCTTGATTCCGATAATGAGTTGAACACCAGAAACATTCCAGTACTGAAAGCCTTCATAGGCCAATCAGACCAGCATAGCAGATTCTACCAGACCAAGGCCCGTTTCTATAACTACTTGGATGAGTTTGCCGAGGTGGAGAAAACCGAAAGCAAGCTGAAAAAGGAAGAAGAGACAGACCCGTTAATGTGGATTGAGCATAATATAAGGTTCGGGGAAGAGCCAAGGGTTAAGCGATACCGCCTCTATAATGAGAGTTACAAACCTGTTCTTGACGATATCAATGCCCAGATGAAGAAGGCCGCAAGACCGGAACAGAAGAAGGCGTTACAGGCTTTGTACAATTCATTCCTTGAACAGACTGTGGACGCACTGGAAGACTTCGAAGATTAGAATTTGTAGTTATTGGCATATTACTCCGAGTGCCCTCCCTGTGGGACTATTCTTACGGGGAGGGTTTTAAAGTTTAAATAAAGGACGTTATGAGCAAGAGAAACGCCATAAACGCACAAATGAAGCAAGACCTAATTAGTGCGTACAGAGAGGTAGCCCCTAAATGCTGGAGGCAGTGGGATGCCTATAAACGGACGGTAACACACCCGGCACCGCGATTCTACGTTACACCCAAACAGGCATATCAGAAAGTCAAGAAGGCCTTGGAGGGTGATACCTCTGAGATAGAGCGCATGAAACCTAACCGTCAGCGTTTGTATATGTGTTTGTGCAGACTCACCATCGAGGCTACACAGGAGAGGGAGTTTCAAGGGAAGTCACTCTGGTACATAATGCCGTTTATCGTCACACGTCCAGCACCTGAGTTCTATATCACGCCTAAGCATTTGGGATTCCTGTTCAATGAATACCAAAAGGAAAAGCGCAAAATGATAGGCCAAACGTAATCTTTTAGGTTATATTGAAATCTTTATGTTAATCTCCTTACCGCAGTGAGGACACTCGATTATCCCCCCTCTGTAGTCCTCAAACAAAGAGGATAAAGGTACATGCAAAAGCGAAGCTATTTGCTCCAGCGTGCTGACAGACGGGGTGTCTGCTTCTCTCACAATTCCGCTAACATATTGTGGGGTAACATTCATCATTTCCGCAAGTTGTTGCTGATTGATACCCTTTTCTTTTAATATTTCTTTTATTCTGAACATATCTAAATTACATTGTGCCGCAAAATAACAAAATATATTTCAGATTAAAGTACATCACTTTATTAATTAATCTTAAAACTTTAATATATTAAAGCCGTTTTCTTGTTTACTAAAGTTATTTACTTTATCTTTGCACTCAGAATTAGTATATACTTCAAATTATGAGAACAAAAAAGAAGAATAGCTTTACAGGTTGTACCCTGTATCAGTTGATCAAGTCGAGAAACCAAGTTAGAGCCTACAGAAAGGAAACAAGACAGGCTTTCAGTGAGTATCTTTTAGCAAGACACAATGTTAAACGACTACAGGATGAAAGAAGTTTCTTTTATGGTATGGTTGAGTATCTGGAACATCACGTTATTAATTCTACATCTGTGGAGCAGTTAAACCAACAGAGGGAAAAGTACATGGAGTTTAAGCGTAAGCAGAGTGAGAAGTACAGAAAGAAAGCACAGGAACAGAAGCAAGTTGCTTATTCCTTTGAAGGTAAGAATTATGTGCAACAATTTTAAGACATACAAGTATGGAGAAAGATGTTATAAAGCTTGAAAGTAGTTATTGGGATGCAGAGGGCTTTAAAGAAAGCGTTAAGCAAATTAAGAGTTTAATTGTTGAGCTGTTGTGTAATGCCGATAAGGGTTACGATGCTGATGCAAGGAAGGTGGGCGGTTGCCTGTTCTATCTTGATATGATGGAGCAACACGAGATTTTAGACAGCAATCCCGATAATCGGGGGTGTCCTCAAAAATAACGAGACCCCAACGAAAACCAAGAACCAAAACAATAAGAAGAACCACCCACTTATTACAACATCAGCCATGCCTGTCGGAGCGTCGGGGAGATTCACTACAAGAATCTATAATAAGAAGCACTACCAACTTATTAAACAACGCCTAACAGACAGCTGTCGGGGGGATTCACCGGCCTCCATAAATTAGCCCATCACAGAGCAAGTCGGTGATAATGGAAGGGGAAGCTTATGCTTCCTCTTCTTTTTACATACACGGAATTCCGAGATGTAAAATTCTCTTCCTCCATCAGCGCATCCAAAAACTCTTTGACGTTTTTATTCGTAAAGAAGTCATCCAGGTCCCACCACTATATTTACCCCTTGAAGTTAAATAGGGGGAATTTTCCCCATTTAAATGGGTATTTACATCCCCAGAATTTTGGGTATGTAAATTTGCTTTCGTTCCTAATATCTATCCAAAGTTGTAAGAAATGGAAAGAACTGTAAAGCCGTGAACGGAATAGGTCTCCACAAAATTGTGGGCACTTGCATTCATTAGCCATTCCCAATCATGTACCCTTCCGTCTTCATTCCGCTCCCATGTGGCTGTTTCCTTTGGGCGTGTTGGCTTCACTGATTCATGGTGGGTGTTTACCCATCCTTGAAAGGATAGGCGCTACAATGGCAAAGAAATGGCTGTTTTCGGTTTTCCCTTTCTATCTGGCATTACTATTCCTCAGTAATCTTCGGCAGGATGGGGCGGGGCTTGCCTTGTGCATCATTATAATCGGCCAGCGGAAATTTCAGCCCGCTAACTTTCTCCCATGCTGGTCTCATCTCTCCTTTTGCGTCTTTGTATTCAACGCGGGAAAATTTTCCCCCGTTAACCTTCTCCCATGCAGGCTCCATCTTGCGGATAGCCTTTCTGGAGGCCGAGCGGAAATTTCCGTTGGGCTACTTCCTCCCATGCAGGTTTCATCGCACGTATGGCCTATCGGGATGATAGGGAAATTTTCCCCTGTGATACTTTTTCTCATTATGGTTCCATCGCCGATGCAACTAAGATGCCTGAGTTACCTAGGCAATATATGACAAGCAAATATAAGCACTTGATAGATTTGATAAAGACAAAGTACAAATGCTAGATTTGCTGAACAAAAGTAGCAAATGGCCTTGGAAAAGCAGAAGAACGGTAATTGGTGTAATTATGACCCTTAATACGGAAAGGAAAGGGATGTAACGAATAGCTACACCCCTAATATAATACCATAAACCTTAGTGACTGCCCTTCCTCTACCGGTATTACCCATTCTGGTATTTCTCCAATCATAATATGTACCATTTCCACTCCTTGCAGATAACACTCACAAAATTCTTCTTTGCTTTCCATGCCTAGTAACTTAAGAAGTTCAGCATCAAGTTTTAGCTGCGTTATTTGCAGTGTCTTGCCTTTTCTCATTGTCAAGGTACAATTACCAATATAGCACTGACAATACACGTAGAGCGCATCTTCTGTGGGTTCTGATAGGGTGTATGGAATCCCATTAAAACTAAAATTCTTCATCTTCTTGTTCTTTGATTAATAGGCTACGTTTGTTCAATAGGAAGAAGGAACCGTTACTAAATAACCGTACCCATTTAGCACGAGCGAAGTTACGGGCCATACCGTCAAGATGATGTGCGGAAAGAAACTTCTGTAGCATTAACTTTTTGTTAGAGAAACCAAGTGCACGGGCTGCTGCCTGAGTAAATTCGATATCAACAAATCTGTCTTCACCGTAGTAGAACCGAACATTGATAATTTCCCCTGTGTTGTGGCGGCACTCACAGAATCTGTAAGTGTCAGTCTCTTCTATAGTCTTAATCATTTCCATTGCTCAAAAAGGTTTTTTTGTTCGTTTATTTCCGTTATAGTGAATTCTATACGTGGGTTGTACCTGTCAACGTATTTTGTGGCAGTGATATGCTTGCACATATTGTCGTCCGTGATGGCATGGCAATACTGCAGGCAGTCAAGAACCGTCTTTAGACTGTTGTCCAAGTCGAACTTCCATGAAGACATATAAACGTCTATATCGATATTGAAGGGTGTTCCTATCAATCTGTCCTTATAGACTTTGCATTGTTCCATGAAAGAATGTTCATAGGCACGGACTTGCTCAGATTTTATCATTCTGTGGCCACCAGCCCCGTCTGGAACCAATTCATAATTGTTGGCTTTGGCAACTACCTGGCCTTGTATTATCTCTCTCTTTTCCATGCTATATATGCTTTATAACTTCCACGTTGTTGCCTTTTACGGCAATATACCCATTCCTGATGCACTTATCAATAAGCCGCTGGGCTTCTGGCATGCGTATATGGTAGTGACCGCACATGCTGATAGCAAGGTGGGTAATGTTTTTTGTTGTCTCAGAGAAGTACCTGCCGTACCATTGACAGTAATCCCTCAATTTCTTGTCTGTGATTGCTTCCATAATGTTTTCATCCTAAAATGGTTCGTCATCTTCTTTTCTTTTTTTGTCTAACTCATAGAATTGTGTGTATCTTCCTTCAAAACCAACTAAACGGCATCCAGTACCAACACCACGGCCTTTAGCGAGAATGAGTTTTGCAGTACCGTGTGTAGAAGCATCTGAAAACTCCCCTTCATACTTTAAAACATTGTCAGGATAGGCCTCGGGGCGGTCAATTAACACAATGTTGTCTGCACTCTCTTCAATTTGCCCTGATCCCCGGAGCATCTTTATACTTGGGTGTGCTGCACTTCGGTTCAGCTGCGAGAGAAGGATAACCGGTATGGCTATCTCCTTAGCAATGTTCTTTGCCGCTCTTGCCATGTATGCAAGGCTGGCTTCCGCACTGTCCGAGGTTTGTGTGTAGATTTGGAGATAATCGATTACAGCCAATCCTATACCCTTGGTCTTCTTCAATGTGCGGATAGAGCGTATAGTGCGGTCAAAAGCAACTGTGCTGCGCTCGTCTATGTAAATGGGTAAGTTCTTGTTCTTCTCCATGGCTGAGATAAAACCTTGCTTTTGGTAGGCACTTAACTGCTGATTCATTATGATGCTGGCTGATACCTGAGCATCACCACTGAGGCCACGGGCTGCAAGTTCTGATTTTCCCATTTCAAGAGAATAATATCCAACACCAACACCACTCCTGGCTGCATTGATGGCAATATTCATGGCGAGCGCACTTTTTCCGACAGACGTGAACGCTGCGATGACAGTAAGAGTGTTTGGCCTCAGCAGAAAGAAATCATCGAAGAGTGAGAACCCGGTTGTGATGTATGTCCTTTTACCAATCTCGTTGTCCTTAACGATGTTGTTCAGTTCGTCAATGGCTTGTGAGAAAGTATATATACCTGTGTCGTTGGACGTTGTTCCTATATCATTTAGGACGCTTATAAGATTGTTCACCGTAAGGTCTGGGTCTGCAGTAAGGTCAAGTGCCTTTTGTGATGCAATCTGTAATTGCAACCACAATGTACGTCTATGAGAAAGCGTTATAAGTCTCTCGAGATTTTGTTTGAACGTGTTAGTGTTCGCCAACTGAACGATTCCAACAAAATCCATACGGCTTAAGCCTATGTCCTTTCCAATCCCCTTTCGTGTTGCGTAGTCGGCCAGTGAATTGATGTCGGTAAGATGGCCCTCACTGTTAACGCCCTCAATGCATTTGAAAATTGCCTTATTGGTCTGACTGTAGAAAAGATTTTCAGAAAGGAGGTCTGCGTTTGCGCTATAACAGGTATCATAGCGCATTAATGTGGCAAGAACAGCTGCTTCCGTGTTAGTGTCGCAAGGCTGCTCTTGTGCCTGATTTAGGTACACGATATTTCTGTTATTGTTGCCCATGTGAGTAAACTATTTTTATGAATGCCGTAACGTAATCACAGAAATTGACTGTAGTGTAAGGTGGCACATTTTCATTTTCTTTGGCAAGAAAGTTTTTGAAAAGGTAGATGTTGTCGTTATACAACACCTTTTTGACCTCAAAATCGTTTTCTATTGCTACGTCGCACATGAAAGATGAGAGGCTAGCCATTTCCGGGAACTGTTGGCATACGTCAAGAGGCGTGGTACTTGATAGGTTATGCTCACGCATTTTTTTGATGGCCGAAAATACCCTTCTACTTCTTTCGTCTTGGAACATATCTGCTGTGATTAAGCACTGACAGTCGGGGAAATGATTTCTTTCCCTTGTGTCGCAAAGGAGTGTGCCAATGATAATGTCTTCTATTTGCTGCCTGCGGCTTCCCATTGTGAATACCTGTTTTTAAATTCTGGTATAATTTCGCCCATAAAGTGGTCTTTCTCCATTAACGAGAGGATTTGCGAAACTGCCTTACTTTCGGCAATGCGCTTAATTTCGTAGAAATCATGTGATTTCATCCGTGAGTAGATGTATGGAGTATTCAGAGCAGCCCATGATTTGAACGATGCTATTTGTGGGTCTTCTGTGGGTTGAGGAGTTTGCTGACAAGTGGTACTGGATGCCATGTTATTGAGCCGTTTCCGCTTCCACGTCCTGACAGCAGCCTTCCAGTCCTTCATATGAGAAGTACCAATCATCCAACCCTTGCTGTCGTAGAAATCAAGAAAATTAGCTGCATCTATGTTAGCACCAATCTGTGCGACATAAGCGGAGACTTCCTCAGCCGTTGGTTTTTTAAACCCTTTCTTTTCTTTGTTTTTTTCTTTTTGTATATCACTTACACTATCATTAACATTAACACTATCACTTACACTATCAGTTCCATTTGTTCCATTTTGTTCCAAGTTTGGAACATTTGTTCCATTTGTTCCATTTTGTTCCAAGTTTGAATACTGATTCCCATGATGTTTTTTACCAGCCTCGCTTCTCCGCTGCTTAATAGTGTTATATTTTTCTCTGTCTCGGTCTAACTGCGCTTTATAGCCCTTAAAGGCGAATTCAATCAAACGAGCATTGATTACACCTGTTTCTTCTTGGGGAAGATTGGAGGTGTTAAGTTTTTCACCCCGTGCAGCATAAGCAATGATGGCTTTATAAAGTATTCCTGCTTCCACATTAGAGAGCATACTTACTCGTTCTTCGCAGTCTGTATAGAGCAAAAAACTTTTCTTGTTGTCATTTGCGTTCATTTTTCTTCCTCCCTCTTGTTTTTTGCGTTTCTTTTGCTTCTCATAATTATACCGGCAATAGCTGCTGGCAGCACCTCGTCAATAGAACGTAGGCCGTGCGTTTCCTGTAGTTGTTGCTTTTTTCCCATTGTGCTAGCCCTCCACAATTTTAAGGTCGGATTCGCGGTAAAAAATCCTACCACCTACCCGGACGGGCGTGAGAAGACCAGCCTTTGTCCATCGCCATAGTGTAACACATGAGACGCCATGTAGTTTGGCAAACTCCCTTGCAGTGTACAGTTTTTCTTCTTTTTCGGGCTGCTTATTTGTGGCAACACCATTAAGAATACTTTGTGCAAATTCCTTCAAATCTGCTGGGGTGACAACAAGTTGTACGTTTGCACCCGTGCTAATTAATTCTTTTATAAGCATAATTTTATTATTAAGATTCTGAGTGCAAAGGTAGCCGCGTTTTCAGGAGGGGAGTGGGAGGGAAAAGCCACAAACTTACAAAAAAAATAAACGCACTAAGTAATTAATACTTAGCGCGTTGTAACAAAAAAATAGGAGGGAAATGGGAGGGGAGTGGGAGGGAAACTACAATTTATTTCAAAAATAATACAGTTCTTTTTCTTCGCCGTGCTGACTGGTAAACCATTTGGGTAGGATATCAGTCTTCACCAAATCAACATCTTCTTTTATCCCGAGACTTTTTTTAACTAAACGTCTATATTCGGTTTGGTCTTTTCTGCTTTTTATTTTTCTATTGACACACAGATTTATTATATAGTAAAGCACTTTCTTATTTCTCACCTTATCCATAAAAAAAGAAAAGTTTGCCGTTCTAATTGCTTTTGCGACTTCATTAATATAATATTCCTTCGTTGCCTGTTTCTTCTTCCTGTCGTTGCAAGTCAAATCCTTGTCCTCTACATGGATCAGATCAAGGAATTGTTCTGCTGAGAAACTAGAAATTTGAAACTTAGTTTGTGGGACATCTTCATTTTTCTTCTCAATAGAGGACGGTATGCTGTTTTGCTGAACCTGCAAATTTGACTGTCGTGTTTCCTTGCTTTCCTCTGAATTTCTCAAAGCATTCTGTAACGAAATAGTCTCCTTGATTCCTTTTTTCAGCTCTTCGCAGTACTTCTCGAATCTGTCTTTGGGTTCTCCTTCGTAAGCGTGTTTCTTGCTTTCCTGTTCTTTCTTCATAACGTAATTAAATCGTTCATTGAGGGAATCTATCTTCTCTGCCTCTTCGTCCAAAGTATCCAAATCGAAACGTATAGCATAGTCAATGGCTTCCTCAGATGGTGGGATGCAATTATAAATTGTATATCTGGCAATGCGGTTTTGCTCAGAACCTAATATATAATATAAGTATGCGAAAGACACCTTATCATCCTTTATTAATTGTAGAAGTGCCTTACGTATCTCAGGGGCATCGTCTGGATCTACCTCACCTTCACGAAGTACAAACTCCTGCAGTTCTGGATTTAGGCCCAGCACGCCGTTTACTTCCGCTTCCCTTCTGTCCTCCTTCCATAATTTGAGTCTTTTGTCAGAATGAAGAAATGACTCTATGTATTCGTACGTCTTGCTTTCGCTGTTACGCAAAGGCAGCAGGTCCCTGACTATTCTTTCAAAGTCTATGCTGCTTCCAAGTTTTTTTATGTTCTCAAATACTTTCATAATATTAGTCAATAAGTTTAACGGTTTCCTTCTTTGTGTCCTCGTCAATGTCACGGTAACGGGTAAAAGCCCGGCTACCTTCCGCGTGTCCGCTAAGCACGCCAATCAGGTTCGGGTCTTTCACCTTCTTATATATATTCCCTATGAAGGTTCTTCTTGCCATGTGGCTGCTTGCTATCTCGTTGATGGGGCGCTGCTCCTCCTTTCCAGTTACAGAATTGATAACAGTCACCTTCCTATTGATTTCGCATTTTGTGAGCACGTCCTTTATAGCCTCGTTATACTTCTGACTTGATATAAACGGCATCAAACGGCCTTTCCTGTCATAGCCTTTGTATTTCTCCACTAACGCCTTTGCACGGTCATTCAGCGGGACACGTACAGTAATGGGGCGCTCGTCCATCGTCTTTCTTGGAATGTATTCCACGGCACCATTGATAATGTTTGCGTCCGTTAATTTAAGAAGGTCTGAGACACGACATCCAATCAGGCACTGAAATATAAAGATGTCCCTTTGCTGCTCCAGGTGCTTGTTTCCTTTAAGGTCGTAATCAGCAATGGCGTTACGCTCTTCCAGTGTAAGATAGTAGGGTGTTCCGTATTTCTCGCTTCCTAGTTTCTTGCCGATTCTGAACTCTGAAAACGGGTTGTTTATTGTGTGTTTTTCCTCAATACACCATTTGCAGAAAGCTCGAAGCATGTTGGCACTCTTTACGATGGTGTTAAGTCCACGCTCCTGTATCTCTGCCTTTTTGTGCTTGGGGCTAATCTCAGCAGGATAATCTGTCAAAAGACGCTTAAACAAGTCCTTGTATTCCAAGGATAGTTCATGTTCGTTCCTCATGTAGTCAAAGAAATCGTCAAGAGTCTCTTTATCAAGGCTGTCAATACCCAGGGCGAATTGCTTTCGCTCAGGATCAGTCTCTTTCACGAAAGCCTCATACCTTTGCATCTGGCGGATTAAGACCTTATAGCCTCTCTTGCGCCTTTCCGACAACTTCTTTTCTTCTGTGTAGTAAAGCATAAGACCGAAGAAAGTTTTCTTGTTGGCTAAACGTTCTTCTTCCATCTGTCTTTGCCTTGTTTTTTCCGTTTCAATATCAATGGAATACTCATTAATATTGTCTGGGGGAAGGTTCTCGGTGATACGCATGACTTCATCAAAAGAGTTACCGTCGATTGACTTGCCAATCTTCACCATAGCATTATAAACGCTGCCAATGCGCGAAATATATGCCTGCAGATCATTCTTGGCCTTGTTGACTTCGCTCACTTCAAGAACGTTCAAGCGTCCTCTTTTGGGAGGAATAATCTCCCCGGTCTCGTCATTGAAATAATTAGGAAGAATCCATACGCCCGATTTAAAACGTAACCGGACGTCTCGTGAGAAACTTGCTCTCACCATGACCTGATGCTTTCCAGCAGGGTCAGTCTTGGTCGATAAACTGAATGAATACTTTGCCATGATACCAATATTTTAATTCAACATTGCAAAGATAGGATAATTATATATAACCTCCAAACTTTTTGTCCACAAATTGTCCACAATAATGCAAAAAATTGAATTTTGTCCGCAAATTGTCCACAAATAGTAATTTCATAAATGCTTGAAAATTAATTATTTGTTGCAAATTGATTTCAAACGATTGCATATTTGGGAGTCCCTTACCGACTACAAAATCCGCTGACTTAAATGAGTTAGCGGATTTTTTTGTATTGATGTTCCTGTTTTTTGCCTTCGCTGAGGTTAAAAACCTGTCTGAGCTCTATTTGGGATGGGCATGCTCACGTGTCTTTTCCTGCTTGGAAAGGAATCAGGAGGAGCAACCCTACTCATCATTTGTATAGTTACAAATCAGTTTTTGCTACGTCTTTTTCTTAAAATGGAATCACCCATTTGATTAATATTGTTTTGTACCATGAAAAGAGCATTATTCTTTCTTATTTTGAGTTTGTTTGTGTTGATAGCGTCAGCACAAAGGTTGGATTTTAATTTGATGGGTCGTCAGCCCCGCCAAGTGACGGCTATTGGGTTTATGCCTTGGGCCTTGCAACAAGTGCAGAAAGACACGAAAGTGATAGATCGTGACAAGAATATCACAATGACCGTAGAAGCCGAAAAGGGAGGCCTTCTGACTTGCGTATGGTGGAAGGATGGTGTGCAACGCAATGACAAGCTGGTTGGCGATGCGCTTGGTGGACGAAATAGTATTGTCGTGCGTCTTAAGGGATTGACAGCCGGGCGTCATTCTCTGTTGGCTTATCACAATAGTGTGAGTGAAGGCAAGGCTCCTGCTATAGATGTTTTCGTGGATGGTAAGAAAATGCTCGAAGGGGTGGAACAGACCACCAGGGCACTACGTGCTATAGAATCTGGACAGTCTTTTTTAGAGTTTAACGCCAGAGAGGGCAAGGATGTGGAGATCATTTACCGCGCGCAATCCACGGCCACCCAAAAGGGGATGTTTG
>JAEEGL012857913.1_pt1 | contig 30524 bp, 25 predicted proteins | sample 9134231 | NCBI WGS metagenome assembly JAEEGL01 (sample SAMN16246548, study PRJNA631951) | gut metagenome | biome: gut microbiome; feature: rumen; material: fiber-attached | host: Bos | place: Iran: Karaj | collected 2018-10 | reverse complement strand
GGGTATCGTCTTGTTGTTGTCGAACTTGCTCATTTCTCGTTATCTTGGTGTCATGATGATATAGGGTGGTTGGTCGGCGGGGTGGATGGTGCTGTCGTTATTGGCACGCAGCAATTCCACCACATGGCTCTCCCTGCACCGCTCTGTGAGGATGCTGGAGAGCGACAATGTCTTGTATTTGGAGGTCTTGAGTTCTTTGGTCAGACGGTCGATTTCTATCTGTTGCTTTTGGCAACTATACCTGTTCGAAATGTAGAACACTGCAAAGACGGTAATCAGCAGGAAGAGCCATATCTGTTTGCGGATAGCCTGCGTGTTGAGAATGTCGCCGCCAAGAATGGTACGCAACGAGAAAGTGGAGGAGAAAGGCTGCTCGTCTTCGCGTGCTTTCTCCTTGATCACTTCCTTCAGGCTGGGATGGGCTTGCTCTTTGGCTTCGCCTTGTTCTTCTTCTTCTACAGGAATGTCTTCCTCTTCAGGCTCTAATGTCATCTCCTGTTCCTCTTCGGGGTCGATGTTTTCCTCTCTTTTCTTCATTTCCTCTCAATTCTTTTCTTCTCAGTTCATTTCCTCTCAATCCTTCTCTTCTCGGGTCATTTCTTCTCCGCAATCCTCAGTTTCGCGCTCCTGCTCCTCGGGTTGACTTGCAGTTCTTCGGGACCGGCCACGATCACCTTGTTGTTGACCAGTGTGAAGGGGGTCTCCACACGGCCGAAGAAGTCTTGTGTCACCGTGCCACCCACATTGCCACTCTTCATCATGTTCTTCACGATGCGGTCTTCCAGGCTGTGGTAGGTGATGACCACCAGTCTGCCACCGCTGCCCAGCAGCGTGGTGGCGGCAGAGAGCATCTCGGTGAGAGCCTCCATCTCGTGGTTCACCTCAATGCGGAGTGCCTGAAACAGTTTGGTGACTTCCTTCTTCTCTCGCTCTCGGGGGAAGAGGCGCCCAGTGAGATTGGCAAGAGCCTGGGTGGTGAGGATGGGGGCCTCGGCACGGGCTTTCACGATGGCTGCCGCCAGGCGGCGGGCGTTCTTCAACTCGCCATATAGGTAGAAGATGTCGGCCAACTGTTTTTCGCCGTAGGTGTTCACCACGTCGGCGGCATTGAGGCGCGCGCTCTTGTTCATCCGCATGTCGAGGGGCGAGTCAAACCTGAACGAGAAGCCTCGGCTCTCGTCGTCGAAATGATGGCTCGACACGCCAAGGTCGGCCAGCAAACCGTCGATATGGTCGATGCCATAATAGCGCATCCAGTTGGCGAGGTAGCGGAAGTTGCTCCTTACGAAACAAAACCGCTTGTCATCGGGGATATGGCTCTCGCTGTCGGCATCCTGGTCGAAACCAAACAGGCGTCCGCCGTTGCCCAGCGACTGCAGTATACGCTTGCTGTGGCCACCGCCGCCGAACGTCACGTCGACATAGGTGCCATCCTGGCGGATGTTGAGGCCGGCGATGCTCTCCTCCAACAATACGGGCACGTGGTAGGTCTCTTCCATCATCGTTCCTCCACCCTGTAGTCGTCAGTGGTGCGCATCAGGTGCTCCAGTTCTTGCCTGAACTCCTCCTGCGCCATAAACGGCTCTTTGGTATGCTCACTGCTCCATGCCTCGATGTAGTCGCCCATGCCGATGAAGCGGATACCCTGGCTGATGCCGGCACTTTCGAGGAAGCGCTTCGGCATCAATATGCGGCCACCACTGTCCTGACTTACTATCTCGACATCGGAGAGCAACTGCCGGTAGATTTGCATATGGCGGGGATTCCACGGGTCGATGCGCTGTCTCACGCTGTCCATCAGCGCATTCCATGCTGCTTCTGGGTATATCGTGATGCAGGGCTGGAACACGTCGCGGCGGAGCACGAGACTGGTCTCTCCATCCACCTGCAGCACTTTCCTGAATGCTGCCGGCAGAAACACTCTCCCTTTCGAGTCGGTACGGGCTTCTATGTTTCCTAATAGTCGCACGAGGCTGAATTCTTTTTTTCGGCTTCAAAATTACATATTTTTCCCCACAATCCCCCACAATCCCCCACATTATTTTTAAAAAATATTTTTTCCTCCTCTTTTTTCGTTTTCTGAAGAGTGGTCGTGGTAATGCTTGTCCAAAAAATAAGAGTGTCTAAATGTAACTTATCTATCCCGAAAACTGAGAAAAAAGTTTGTTTTTTATGGATAATGAAACATTTTTCTTCAAAAAAGGGAGTTATTTGAAAAAGATGGATTATTTTTGCAGAATATTAGACTTTATTGCTAAATGGCCGAGATAATAGAGAAAACCATAGACATTGATGACATACTCAACAGCAAGATGGGCAAGAAGGCGGGCATGGTGCCCTCTTTCGTGCGCAGTTGGCTCAAGCACATCGTGCATCAGGACGAGGTGAACAGGTTTCTATGGGAGAGCCGCGACAAGAAAGGCGTGGAATGGCTTGAAGAATGTGTGAAATATCTCGACATGACCCTTGAAGTGGAGGGTGAGGAAAACTTCCCCGACAAGAACGACGGCCGGCTCTATACTTTCGTGAGCAACCATCCGCTCGGCGGGGAGGATGGCGTGGCGCTCGGTGCCATCATCGGGCGGCATTACGACGGGCGGTTCCGCTATCTCGTCAACGACCTGCTGATGAACCTCCCCGGCCTGGCACCGCTGTGCATTCCCATCAACAAGACGGGAAGTCAGAGCCGCAATTTCCCTGCCATGGTGAAGGCTGGTTTTGCCAGCGACAATCACATCCTGATGTTCCCCGCCGGACTCTGCTCTCGCAAGACCAATGGCGTGATACGCGACCTGGCTTGGAAGAAGACGTTCATCTCCAAGAGCATCGAGACCCAGCGCGACGTGGTGCCCATCCATTTCAGTGGCAGAAACTCGGAGCGGTTCTACCGCATCGCCAACATCTGCAAGCGCCTTGGCCTGAAGTTCAATGTCGCCATGCTCTTCCTTGTCGATGAGATGTACAAGAACGCTCACCAGACGTTCAAGGTGAGCATCGGCAAGCCCATCAGTTGGCAGACTTTCGACAAATCGCGGACTCCGGCCCAGTGGGCACAATACGTGCAAGATCAAGTTTACAGCCTATAACATCATAGACCATCCTATCAATCCTATCTCCATGGAACAACCTATAATACCCCCCGTAGACAAGGAACTGTTGCTCAGTGAACTTACTCCAGACAAGCGTCTGAGGATGACCAACAAGAGCCATAATCAGATTTATATCGTCGACATCCACGACTCCCCCAACGTGGTGAGGGAGATCGGACGCCAGCGCGAAGAAGTGTTCAGGGCTGCGGGAGGAGGAACAGGCAAGGAACTCGACCTCGATGAGTTCGACCTGATGGACAACTGCTACAAGCAACTCCTGGTGTGGAATCCCGAGGAGCAGGAGATTATCGGTGGATACCGCTACAAACTGGGCAACGAGGTGGACTTCGACAGTCAGGGGCAGCCCATCCTCGCCACAAGCCACATGTTCCATTTCTCGGAGAAGTTTATCAAGGAGTATTTGCCACAGACCGTGGAACTGGCTCGGTCGTATGTCACCATACCTTATCAGAGCAGCAAGCGGGGAGCCAAGAGCCTCTTTGCCCTCGACAACCTGTGGGATGGCCTTGGCGCGCTCACCGTCATCATGCCCAGTGTGAAGTATTTCTTCGGCAAAATGACGATGTATCCCTCGTATGTGAGGAAAGGACGCGATATGATTCTCTATTTCCTCAACAAGCATTTCGGCGACAAGGAGAACCTCATCATCCCCATGAACCCGTTGCAGATAGAGGCCGACCCGAAGGAACTGGCCAGCATCCTCTGCGAGGACTCTCTGAAAGAGGACTACAAGATTCTCAATGCCGAGATACGCAAACTGGGCATCAACATCCCGCCGCTCGTCAATGCATACATGGGACTGAGCCCCACGATGAAGATGTTTGGCACAGCCATCAACGACGGCTTCGGCGACGTGGAGGAGACAGGTATCCTCATCGCTGTCGATGAGATTCTTGAGGAGAAGCGTATCCGCCATATCGACACCTTCATCGCCGAGCATCCAGAAGTAATGAATATGCCTACGGGCGACGTGGGAAAGATCATGTCGAGCCACCTCAATCCAAAGGAATAATCCCCAAAACCAATTGTCATGTTTTTCCAGAAGAAGTTGCTCTCGTGGCTGTTGTTGATGGCCACGACGGCATTTGCTATGTGCGGCATGAAAGGGTATGGCCAATCCCTTAATGCCCCTCTCGACCCTGAGAATCCTGTAGTGATGACCAGTGCCGGCTCCTTCTGCTACGACGGGAAGACCTATCGGCTCGACGACCATCACCTGTTCGTCGACGCTACCCTCACCGACACCTTGTCGCCCTTTGCATGCCGGTCTTTTCAGGAGGCGGCGCTGCGATGGCACGACGGTACGGCCAACGAGCCCATGGTGGTCTATGTGGCTCCCAATGTCTACTGGATTGATGACCCCGACAACCCTGCTGTAGCGGTGGGGAAGGATGGCCGTGAACCTTTCGGCATGACGGTGCGCTGCCAATACTTGCACATCATAGGACTTTCGCACGACCCGAGGAATGTGGTGCTTGCCTCGCAGAGAGGACAGACACAGGGGGCAGTGGGCAATTTCACCATGTTCGACTTCCATGGCGACGGACTGGAGGTGAGCAACCTTACGATGGGCAACTACTGCAACGTCGACCTCGACTATCCTCTCTCGCCTGCATTGGGCAGGCGGAAGCGCAGCGATGCCATCACCCAGGCTCATGTGGCGTATTGTCATGGCGACCGTGTAGTGGCTCGCAACGTGAGGTTCGTCAGCAGACTGAACATGAACCCGCTCAATGGCGCCCGCCGCATCTTATTCGACCATTGCCATTTTGAGTGCACCGATGATGCTTTGACGGGGAATGGGGTCTATGTACATTGTGACTTTGAATTTTACGGACAAAAGCCTTTCTATACCACTTCACCGACGGGGGCGGTGATGCTTGACTGCGATTTCCATTTGATGGGCTACAACGACAGGTCGTATTTCTGCAAGGCTTCGGGTGCTCTCACCCTCGTCGACTGTCGTTTCCATGCCCAGACGCCTTCTTATCTGGGATGGACGGCTTATCCCGCACCATGGTTGCGCTGCTATTACAGCAATGTGACGTTCAACGGGAAACCTTACCTCATCGAGCGCGACCATCCCGAGACATCTGTTTGCTTAGACGGAAAGCCAACGCTATTGGCCTATAAGACCGACAAAGGCTATAATGTCGACGGACTGTTGGCGGGCGACGACCAATGGCATCCGATGAGTCAGGCAGGGGCACGCCCGCTGCCCACAACGCTCTCCGTGGTGCCCCGCCAAGTCGACATGCGTGGTGGTGATGCGCCGATTGCGCTTTCTGCCACGGCGATGTGGCATGGGGGATATGGCGAAAACATCCATCCAAAGGTGGATTGGCGAGTGGAAAATGGATTTGAAAAATATTTACGCATTTTGTCGGTTGAAGATGGTGGCTGTCAGATTGTTTCCGACTACGACGAGGATCTCCCACTTCGCTTCACCGTGGTGGCAACTACCCCCGACGGACTGGAGGGTGCCATGCAGGTCTACCTTGAAGGTAAGGCTTTGCCGTCGCCTACGCTGAAAAGAAAACCAAAAATAGTGGTGCGTGATGGCGTGGCGACCTTGCGCTACCAACTGTCGCCGGATGGTCATGCCGACGAGTCGGTGGTGACATGGCTCCTCGCCGATACCAACGACCCGCAGACGGCCATCCCTGTGGCTTCTTCTCACCGTTCACCGGAAAAGACTTATCGTCTGAAGGCGTCGGATGCAGGTAAATTCCTTTTCGCCTCCATCACCCCGGCTCATGCGCGGAGCGCAAAGGGCGAGATGCTGACGGTGGGTGGCGTGCGTGTGAAAACCACGGGTCCACTTCGCTTCCTCGATACCGATTTCCATGACTTCCCCTGTCAGTGGCAGCCATTGGTGAAGGAGGGCTTCTGGACCGTCGATGGCTATAAACCTGCCGACACGGTGGAGTATCCTTGGTCGTTTGACCCCTCGCGGCCGATGTGGGAATATGGCGAGGGCTTCAACGGGGCAGTGGGGTGGGGACTGCTACAGGCTCAGCGTGGAGCGCGCCTCATGTTCACGCCTCCGGCCGCCGACTACGGCAACATGAGGGTGGAACTGGATGTCGACCCCACCAAGACTGCCGGACAGGGATTTGGCAGTGCTACCGGACAGTATATGGACGTAGGACTGAAATTCGATACATCCACGCTCACAGGATATGCCCTACGTATCATCCGCACCATAAAATATGCCAAGGCAGTGGATTTCCTCCTGGTGCACTACGACCACGGCAGGGTGCTTCCTCTCACCAATGCCGTGAGTGCCGTCTGCTACCGAACGGGTTGCCATATCGTGGTGAACTATTCCTCTGGCTTGCTCTCTGCCGATGTCTCTACCGACACGTCATTGGCTACACCCACCGACCCTGCGCTCCAGACCGCCGTGCACCTCTCGGCCGCTGTTGCCCCGAATCCCTATGGTGGATTCTGCCTGCAACATACGGGGTCGTGTGGCGAAAGCACCACCATGCTCCACCACCTGCGCCTGCAGTGGTAAAGCCCCCCAGCCTCTTTATCTCCTGATAGTAGAGCGAATGCGATACTTAAACTTGTCTATTTGTATCATTTTTGTAAGATTTTGTTCGTTTTTTGTCTGTTTTCTTGCATGATTGGTAATATTGTCTTATTTTTGTCCTGAGATTTTTATTGTGTTGGCATTTCGCTCGTTTTTAGAATGAAAGAATGAATGAAGACTGATGAGTGAAAGTCCAACGATGTTTAACTAAAAAACTACACGAAAAAATGAAAAATTTGTGGATTGGAATGCTGGCCCTTATGATGGCTTTCTGCCTGGGGTCTTGCAGGGAAAAGAGTGATCAACCCGCTACTGGCGAAGGTACAGAGCAAGTGGCAGAGACTCCTAGCCTCGAGGACATCGTGGCTAAGGCAAAAGCCGAAGGTGCCAACTGGACCACCGATGATTGGAAGACCAACTTAAAGGCAGCCATGGCCGCTATCGCTCCTATGCTTAAGAAAGTCGGCGAGATGCAACAGCAAGTGGGCGACGACCCCGCAAAAGCCGCTGCTGCCCTTGGCGATCTGGCCAAACTGATGGAAGAGATGGAACCCATGGATAAATTATTTGATCAACTCGACTCTATTGCTCAAACCAGTGAGATAGGAAAAGCCGTGATGGCCGACACCGTGTTCCAGAAACAAGTGGCGGAAGAACTCGGCATCGCCGACATCGACATCTAAAGTCGTTGTTCAGCCAACCATACAAGCCCGCAGTCATGCGGGCTTTTTTTGTGCCTTGACGGTAAAAAGATTTTGCCAGAAAAAGCATTTTTATACCCCTTTAGCAACTGAATAATTTCTTTGCAACAGCACTTTTTGTATATCTGTGACAAAAAAAAGTAATGTGACGCAAGGCAAACTAATATAGTGGGAATGTGCAAAATATGATGACGAAAGATGAATTGATTTAGTCTGTATTTTTCTTGGAAAAATTTCTGTTTTTCCCTGATTTTTCGTAACTTTACACCTCTTATTCCGAAATATCGTGATAGGCTTGCCGGCAACTGTCTTTCGAGAAAATGAAATGCGACAAAGTTCTGATTTACAACTGATAACATTATAGCAATTTAAACGTGCAAACACGCTTGAAAACAATAGGGAAAAATAGAGTTCGTAAATTGCCTCAATATTTGTGGAAAATCTTCTTTCCCATGGTGATATTGATGGGTGCGGTGTTGTTGGGAGCATGTCATGACGACCCTGAACATGAGCCTCCCTTGACACGCCACACCGTGATGCTGTTCATGCCATGGTCTAACAATATGGTTGATTTTTTCGAAGCCAACATCGAGGATTTCGAGAAATCCATCGCCGAAGGAATACTCCAGGGCGACAGAGTGGTGGTATGTCTTGCCACAGATGCCAAAACGGCCATTTTTATGGAACTAAAGAATGACAACGGCAAGGCCGTGCGCGACACATTCCAAGTGGTTGCCCATCCTAATTATACCCTCCGCGAAAACCTTAGCGACATGCTCGTCGAATTGAGAAACCATGCGCCGGCACAGCGCTATTCGCTCATTATCGGTGGACATGGCATGGCTTGGTTGCCTGCCGACACTGGGCAAAGCCATCTGCCAGTTCACCGTATGCCGTATGACAAGCCCATTACGAGATGGTTTGGCGGACTGGTGCCTGCCTTCCAGATAGAAATCCATACCCTTGCCGAAGCGATTGCCAGCACAGGGATCCACATGGATTACATACTCTTCGACGACTGCTACATGTCGTCGGTAGAGGTGGCCTACGAGTTGCGCCAGGTCACCGATTACATCATTGCTTGTCCTTCGGAAATCATGGCCTATGGCTTCCCTTACTACCAGTGTGCCCGATACCTCGTGGGCAATGTGAATTACCAGAAACTGTGCGAGGCGTTCCTCAACTTCTATACTGACTACTACCTTCCCTATGGCACCGTGGCCGTCACCGACTGTCGCCAACTACAGGCTTTGGCAGATGTGGTACGGACCATCAATATCAATTATCGTGATGCCGTGTCGCCCAGCAAGAGCATCCAGTCAATGGATGGTTTCGACCCACCGCTCTTCTACGACATGGGCGACACCTTCGACCATATCTGTCCCGACAGTGTACTTTTGGCACGTTTTCATGAGCAACTCTCCTTGGCTGTTCCTTACAAGGCGTGCACCGATTCTTATTATTCTACTTATACGGGAAGGATGGACATCCGCAGTTTCTCAGGCATCACCACCTCTGAAACCAGTACCAACCCCGATGCTGCCACGCTAAGCCAGACGAAATGGTATATGGCTACGCACTGAAATCAAAAAGCCCTCGCACACCATGTTAGCGCACGAGGGCCGAAAAGTTATTAGTATCACATTATCTTTCTCGTGATGGGGGTTACTATAGTGGGGTTTCTATAACAAGTATTTTGTCTGCTTGTTCCCATTCTGCCTGAGCCTCTTCGGGACTTATGTCAGTGTCGTAGTAGTAGAGATTCCAGTTTCCAGATGTGTCGCGAACAGCCATAATAGTGAAATATCCTGCAAAACTGAAGTTGCACAGATTGATGTTGTCGTCACCAAAGTCACAGAAATAGGGGAACCATCCCCAGTTGGCGGTCTCGAAAACGGTCTCTTTAGTGAAGTTGATGTTGCTCATCGATGAAGAATAGAAATAGCCGTCCATAGAGTAGTAGGGCAAGTCATCCTTCGAGTTGCAGAATATGTATATCATGTTCCTATTAAAGTCGAGCAACATGCAAGGTTGCTGCCCACCATGGTGGTCCTCCTCTTTGTCCAAATAGATGTTGTTGTCCACTACATACGAGTTGGTCGTTCCGTTCTTTGTGATTTCTAGGGTTAGTTGTGTACGGTAGCACTTCCATCCATCGGGATTTGTGTGGTAATCATTTTCGTCCAGTGTTTTCTTGTAGATGGAATATACAGTGCCATTTACGTTCTTGGTTATCATCAGTTTTCGACCGTCTGCCTGTCCCGTGACTGTCACAGCAATTGTTGCCGTCTGACCAGTTTTGATGTCTTTGACGGTGATGGTGGCTGAACCTATATTGAGGGCTTCTATCTTCACCTTTTCTCCATTAACGGAAGCTATGGCTACCTCCTTGTCACTACTTTCGATGTCATAAGTGCCGTTGCCAGAAGTAATATCAAACTCCACTTTCTCGCCCACTTCCATTTCTACCGATTGAAGGGCAATCTGCAAATCAACAAGTTTGTCTATTTTAAAACTACATATATTACCGTAATTGTAGCAATAGTTATCATATGTGAACGCTCTATAATAATAGGTTTTGTCCGGTTCAAGGTCCTTTAAAATTGCTCTTAATTTGCAGTTACCCTTGTTTGATGGAATAGACAATTTTACTTTGTCGACATCCCCAGCGAATGAATAATTATTGAAATTCTGATCTGTTCCATAAATGAATCCCATAGAAATGAGATTTGGGTCAAGAGAAGTTGTAAATCCATCTATCTCGACTGTTTTATTGTTATAATATGTTCGAGTAGCTTCTTCATTATCAATTTGGGTAGTAAATATTGGGGTAATAAACAAGTTATCACAGGAAACAGTATTATTACAAGATATCATCGATAAAAAAGAAAATTCTCCTAACTCATACATGCTGTTTTTATAAAAGAATGGAATTTCGTCATAAGCTCGCTGGAGAGACCATCCATTTAACATAGACGTAAACAAACTATATCCGGCTTTATGACCAGAACTGTTTTTTTCATTGTAACCAAAATATACACCTAATCCTCTTTTTTTTAATTTTTCTACTAGAGATAAAGATTCTGTATCATCATCTCCCATCATTGATTGACAAGATATATTAAACAATATAGAATTGGGATTAGTAAAGTGGCCAATGTTATTATAATCGAAGAATGATTCGCATATCCTTGGATAACCGTACCAATGGAGTTCATCAAAACCAGAAGCTCTTCTCTCCAATACCCATGCAATACAAATATCATCATCTGTGAAATCGCCGTTCTCAGAACGAACGGCATTAAGTTTGTTCTCCCAATCTAATTGTTCTAATTCTGTAGGATCCCGAATCCAATTCTCTGATGTTCCCAAGAGGTCTGAGGCAATAATGGTATGCCCTCCTTCGCCTTTCCTAAATGCCCCATGTGTCAAAAGAAATACGACGTCATAATAATACATGTCTTTTATAAAGAATTGTATAGTTGGACTTGTTGGGAAAACACTGATACGCTTACATTGCTCTAATGATTCTATAAGAGGAGATACATAATCAGAATTAATATCAGCATTTAATGCATTGTTTGCAAATTGATTCGCAATACAGAAATATATATCCCTCTCATCTATATCAGGAATAACCAATTCTTTATGAGGTGAAGGCGCAAGAAGTCTGCTTGCTTGAACATCTGTATTACCTTCTTCAACATCCTCATGTGGAAATACGAAAGACATAGTTTCCCACTCTTTTATCTTTACAAATAAATCATGACCATTACTCCAAGAATCATCAACAAACGTTAGTTCTTTAATAGTTTGTATTTCTTTTTCAGCCTCCTCTATTGTTGTGCAGTTTGAAAGAATAGGAATAATCGTTGACATCGCATTAATAATATTCTCTTTTGCCTGTTCCTCATAGAACTTGCTGAAAGTAATGCTATCCACATCATTTAAAGCGTACACATATTTATCATGTATGGTTGTAATATGTTGATATTCGAAGTCGCTATGCAATATGCCATCAGTATCCCATTGAGAAGTCGTTATTTCCTTCACATTTTTCAGATAAAATTTTTTTCGTGTTCCATCCTTGAAATAGATGTTCATGAAATCTTGCCCCATCATCGGCAAAGCCAAGAATGCTAAGACCAGTACAAGGATGCTTTTAATAATAGTGTTTCTCATCGCTTCGTGATTTTATAGGTTATCTCATTGACTTTCACCAAATATACTCCGGGGGGGAGGTTGGAGACGGACACGGTGGTCTTGTGCTGATTCCCGGCTTTCACCTTTTGCATCACCATGCCGGCAGAGGAATATATGGCAATCTCTGTCCCTATGGTCAGCCCGGAGAAGGTGAGGGTCTCACCATCTTGTGAGAAATGTGATTTCATCCCTTCCAATGAGTCGATGCCTTCGGCAGACACATATGTGTATTTCACCACTTTTTCCAGCGGATAGGTGATGATGGTCTTTGTCGTGGTAATAGTAAGATTACCCTCAGAATAGGTGGTCACAGGTTGCTCATTCAGGTTGATGGAGACAACGTTTCCGTCCGACTGCCATATCTGCAGAATCATGTCATCTGATATGGCAGGGAGGGCAAGGACGAAAAGTGACAATAAAAGAAATACTTTCTTCATGATAGTAGGTTTGTTTATTAATGATGTTGTGTTATACGTCCAGTGATGTGGTTTACAATCGGTAGCCCCATAAATTCGGGGCTACCGAGTCACTTGAGATATTCCTTTATAAGGGACAGAAGTCTTCTTTAGTGCTTAACCTTCAATTTCTCCAAAATCATAGGCATACTTATATCGACATTATTGCGCTTTGACATCCCTCCCTTGATATACGACCAAGGGTTAAAGTAGGAAATGTAGTCTCCATCGATGATGACGCGGAATGCGCCGACATCCATTAATTCGTCATCGAGGTCGTTATTCTTCTCCACCATTACGAAGGCATACTCTAAATCCTTGATACCATCGTTGGTCTTGATACCAGATATGACCAGCGCTTCTTTGGTGTAGATATTGAAACCAGAACGATAGATAATTGATTCTGTATTGAAGAACACACTGAACTTGTCACCTTCTCCACTGATGAAGGCACCTTTTCCCTCACTTACACTACTGCCTTGTTTCTCTTCATAGTCAAGTGTGTTTTGTATCATGTTTTGATGCAAGAACCTAATGTAAGAGTCTGAGAACTGATACCCATAGTCGAGCCCCAATTGTGTCTTTGAGTCGTAATATAGCATTGCAGGACTAACCAAGTAGTCTCCCTCGATGTTGGGTGGATTACTACCGTCATAGATGTGTATATAGGGCTCCATCTGCTCTCTCATTTCATCGGGAATAACTTGGCCGATTCGGCTCTCTTCCGCCTGCCCGCTGAGTTTCAGAACCTGTGTTCCGTTCATGGCGTCTGATGTGATGAAGACATTCTGCGAGTAGGGCAAGTTAGTCTCCAAGGGAGTGAACAGCACGTTGATGGTTTTGTGCTCACCTACATGCAGAATAATGTCCTTACCGCTGTCAGCAATGTCGAATACACCATGGGTGCTCTCAATGCAGAATGTCAGGTCTGTGTTACCCATGTTGCTGACCACAAACTGCTCGGTCTTGCTTGTGCCGAAGTCTATTGTGCCGAAGTTTATTGTGCCGGGCTCTATAGAGATAATCTTTTCGGCTGTTATATCACCATTGTCGTATTTAAGTTCCTTGCCATCCCAGGTGACATATTGGTGATAGGCATGGGCGCGCTCGATGGTAATGTCCGACGACTTCTTGTTTGTCGAAGTGACCATTTCCCCGTTTATACTTGCCTGCAAGTAAGCATTTTGCATCTTATAGCCGCTGGGGAGATAGCATGAGATAATACTGGCTGAGCCACCGGCGGGAATGCTGACGGTCTCGCTCTCGTAATCGCCGTCCCATTCGCTCGGTATGTTCGTGTTGTCTTCGTAACTATGGAAATTTATACCTGCACTGGCACAATACCACGGTCTTTCGACTTCGAAACCAACATGGCGGAATGAGATTTGTGTATTGCTCGAGTTCTTCACGTGGAGTAGTTCGTATGTGGCGAAATGGCGCATCTGCAAGATACCGTTGCTCTTGGTGTTCATTTTGGCCTCACCAAACAAAGGAGCCTTTAATGAACTCAGTTCGGTTCGCTTTAGTTCCATGTTGCAGAACACGTCCCAACTGTTTCCGCTTCCTTTATCCACAACGCCGTCGATGCCACAGAAGGCATAGACTTGATAATCCTTGGACACATTCACACCCGAGGGTAGCGTGAAAGAAAAGGATGCTTGCTTGCCGGAATAACTGATGTTACCCACGGCTACATTGCCCACTTCGAACATCTTGTCGTCTTGAACGACATAGACCTTCAGTTGGTCATCATTCTGCCAGTTGGCTATCAGATCTAACGAAGCACTGGCTTGTGTAAGCCCAACGCGTGTGGCTGCTTCTTCCGATGGCATACAGGCGGTCAAGGTTACTTCTCTCGATGATGTGTTGAACACTGATTCCATCTCCTGCGAACATCCTGCCAACAAAAGTAATATAGGCAAGAATGACAATATACTGATAATTCTCTTTTTCATAGTCGTAAATGTTTTGCGTTAGAAATTGGAACCTGGAACGTCAGGAACAGATGTCGAGCCGTCGGAACTGAAAGTTCTTGTCGTAAACTGACCTGGTTCTGTATAATAGTATTCTTTGCCATCGTAAAAGAAACCGCGATAATAGTAGGTTGTGCCTGACTTCAAGTCACTGCTCGAAAGTGACTGCATGAAAGTAACAACATTATTTTCATAACCTCCGTAATAGTGTTCTTGGGGTGTTGTTAAAATGGAATAATCCTCTTTCTCGCTTATTTGATAATTACAAAGAAATTGGGAAGTTTCAAAATAGACCCTTTCCCCATTAATAGTATATATTTCATCTGTCATGTCATCGAAAAACAGTGGTGATGTTGCTTTCAGAATGTAATTCAATTCGGAATCCGTGGAATTATTCTCTAATTCTCCTAAAACGGGTTGAGTGATACATGATTTGTTGATACTGCTGTTTTTATCTGAATAATAGGATAATAGGTCGGCAATCCATTTTTTATGTACCTTTTTGCCATTAATCTCTATATCGTCTTCTTCTTCTAAGTGCAGAAGACTATTAGGTATGGTTTCATGGGCCCTTTCTAATGACATACCCGATGCTAATTTTGCAAATAAAAACATTGCAGCAATAGACCCATAACCTTGTGACTCATCATAACCGAAATAGGCACCAACGCCTTTTCCTTCAAATACTTTTGCCAAACTGAAATCTCTGAAGTTTTGGTCGGTTTCTGTTATCGCACTTCCGCCCATCAGAGTTTGGCAGGCACTAATAAAGCATATTGCCTTTCCTGACTTCTTAAACCTTTTTGATGAAGAGAGATTGATGAATTTTTCAGAAACTCCAAAATATGGAACAGATTGATTATTGGCATCATGAACATATGAAATAGTTAACTGGTCTCTGTCGATGTTCCGAAATTTATATAATTTATCTTTATCTAAATTGCTTTCGTTTATATCTACTTCTTCTTTGGTAGGTTCGTCTGTTGTAACTAACCAGTGAAGTTTTTGTTCAGGATCCCACATTCCATGGGTATTAATGTAAACAACGTCATAATCAAAGATGTCATTTTGAAAGAAATTAATGCTAGGATCTTTTGGCTCTGTCGTAATATTACAACTATTTAGAGCCTTTCCTAGTTTGTCGGCACAATTTATCTTCCAATCGTCTTTAAACCATACAGAAATTACAGCATTGTCTAACTCAAGCAGAGGATGGGAGTCTTCATTCACCGATGTTGCTATAGGCATTTTTTTCTGTATTAATTTATTCATTGTCTTTGCAGCAAGAGGCTCTTCTTTAGGAAAGTAAGAGTAGGAAATGACGCCATAGTCCTTAATCTTTACGAACATTGTCGTATTGGTAGTGTAGACATCCTCCACGTATTCTATTTGCTTGATTTCGTCAATATGTTGTGCCATTTCGGCAATGGATTTGCTTGCTTTGTGATATTGGGCCACTTTGTTGGCTACATCACAAACATGTTCACAGACCACCATGAATGGGTCTTCCTTGTTGCCATCAGGTGGAGTGGTTGGAGTAGTTGGTGTTGGTTCCTCTTTGGGCCCTTCAAAGTCATCACTTTTTGAGCACGATGACCATAGTGACACCGCTAGCACAAAGAGAAGCATTTTAAGGAAAAGGTTCGTTGTTTTCATGTTCCACTAGATTTTTTTATTCGCACCACGATATAAGATATTGTTATAAAACATTGAGAAACAAATAGTTCCCAAGAATCATGCCATATTGTGGTTCTCATCTAACTAAGTGGTGCAATTCATCATCAAATGAAATCGCTTCAACAGGACATGAAGTGTTTTTCCAGGGATGAGCGTTTTCTATATATCCGCCATAGTTCTCAATAGAGTACCCGTTTTGTTGGTGCTATAGAATAGAACTGTGCAACAAAACTGTTATGTAAGAGGATGTGGCTTGTTGTTAGCCACACCCTCATAGATATAGAATCACTATCAGAACTTATAGGCTATGCCTGCACAGATAACAAGTTGTCCGTTGTCCTTGAATTGATATTTCAATTCTCCGGTAATGGCGATGTTGTCCTTGAGATTGTATTGTGCGCCACCGCCCAGATTGAAGAAGATATCGCCGTCGGAGGTACTTTCGCTTTTTGCTGTCACACCACCTACGGTAATTTCCTGGGCATCAACTGAGGCACGCATATACCCAACGCCACCTAAAGGATAAATAGCCAACATGTCACCCACTTTGAACAGATAGTGTGCATTGGCCTGGACATCCCAGCATGTTACCCCATCCTTTTTCAGCCAGTAGTTGGCTGCTGCCTCAAAGCGAATGGGGTCTGTCAGGTTGTACAGTCCCTTTACTCCTAAACCAATGTTTTTCGCATCAGTTCCATACGATACGTTCACGCCAACGGCCTTGTCGCCGGCATTTTGGGCAAATGCTCCGATACAGGTCATTGCCACGAACACTAATAATAATACTTTTTTCATAATTAGTAATTTGGTTAAACAATATGTTAATTAATAAAACAATTCTCATGGCTTTTTTCTTGGTAATATATGTAAGGTCTACTCTTTGCCAAAATCCTTTTCATGGCTCATTGCTTTTTTCTTGCGACTGGTTGTTCATCAGTTGGAAATGATTGAGGTGTTTGCGCTCGTCGATTAAGTCCTCAAGTCCAAGGTCGTTGAGATAATCGTTGGAGATGAACGGATTGTCGTAGAGTTGATAAACCCTCCTGAGCAATGGGGTGTATTCACGTTTAATCTGGTGAAGTTCCTCGTCGTTGAAAAGATGTGAGGGATCGGTAAGCATACCCAGTTTTTTATGGAGGTGCTCAGCCTCTTTGGCGCATTGTCTGGCATCGGCTTTCAATTGTTTGGCGTATCTGAAGATAATGAAAGCACCGATTAGGACAAATATGATGACGGTCACTAACATGAACAAGAGTAGTTGTAGCATGATGTGTATTTTTTTTGAAGTTTCAATGCTATGGGTGACATTTTAGTATCTCTCCGCGAGAGATACTAAAAACATGTAAAGAACCTTATGTACACCTACAAAAAAAATGGAATGTCAAGACTTAAAAAAATATAACCTTATTAAATAATTAAGTAGACTTAGAAATATTGTTATACATATTCTATTTATTATTAATTTTTTAACTTCTATCGTATGAAACAAAAATTATTTAGTATGCTACTCTTAGGTGTCTTCCTGGCATCTGTGAGTTTGTTTACGTCTTGTAAAGACTACGATGATGACATCAGCGCCAATAGGGATGCTATCGCAGCCCTTCGTGTGCAGATGAGCGACGTCAAGTCTGCGCTTGAGAACGATCTCAACACGCAGAAGTCCACTTACGAGACGCAGATTGCTGCCCTTGAGGCACAATTGAAGTCTGCCATGGACAACAAGGCAGACAAAAGCGTTGTGGATGAGCTTCAGGCCAGTCTCAAGCAAATGAAAGAGGACTATGAGGCCAAGATGGCTGTCTTGGAAGCACAGTATGAGGCTGCCAACGAAGCACTCAAGAGACTCGATGAGAAAGCCGACCAGGCTACTGTCAACGGCGTAATTGCCGACCTGGCAGCCCTTACCGGCAAACTCGAGGATGAAACCAAGGCCCGTGAGGCTGTTGAGGCCAACCTCTTGATTCAGATGAATGCCCTTCAGGACTTCATGCAGAGGTACAACGACGCTAACCTTCAGGGTCAGATTGATGAACTGAAGAAAGCCATTGGTGAGATTGAGACCAACGTTGAAATCAATGTGATGAAGAGCCAGATGGCCGAACTGCAACAGATGATTGCCAACGTCAATGTCAACCTCGACGCACTGAACGTGCTGATTGAGCGTATGCTCAACAGCATTGCCCTGGTTCCCTATCTCTACATTGATGGTATTGAGGCTATTGAGTTCACTTCTCTCAAATACAAGGAGTGGAACAATATCGACCTTGACTATCCCAGCATTACCGGTGGAACGAACCTTATTAGCAATGATGAGACCGATGCAACCTATCGTTTGAATCCCTCTACCGTACAGCGTGATGGCATCAACGAGAAAGGCATCGACTTCGTTACCTATAAGGCTGAGACACGTGCTGGCAAGCCCGTCAATCCTTCTGTTGTTTCATTCGCAGGCATCAAGGAATTCAACAACGGCTACATGACCGTTAAACTGAGGAAGAACACCACACAATCCTTGAACCTTGGCAACAATGAAATCTACATCGTGTCGTTGAAAGTTCCTCGCAATGCAGATGCTTACGAACCCGCTGACATCTACTCGGAGAACACCCGTCTGGCAGAGAAAGACTACACTCCGAGAATTGCCAGTCTTCCTTTCTATGTTGATGGAAGAACTTATACCGCCACAGAATATGGACAGACCATTACAAGGCCTCACCACTATTCTCCTAAATATAATGTGACTTCACCAGTTACGGAAACAGGTATCTATGATACCCGTGTGGACAATGATCCGCTGGATGTTGTTTCAAAGGTTATTTACTATAAAGACCAGTTCGATTTGAATAAAATCGTTACAGGTTGCAAACTTGACGGTGGATACTATGGAAACTGCATTCAGGAGATTACCAAGGACAAGCTGAAGGAATATGGTATCGTTCTCCGTTACGACATCCCCTCACCCGCCTATACACAAGATGTAGACCACAAGACTAACCAGCAGGAATTTGCCGTGGTGACACAAAACGGTATTGTTTCTTCTAAGACTCCTGCCGGTGTGACAGACAATAGGGCAGTTGTAGGTAAGGAGCCCATCATTCGCGTTCAGATGGTTGATACTATTCACAACAAAGTGGCTGATGTCCGTTACCTGAAAATTAAATGGACGGATGAAGAAGTACCGCCAGCAGCAGTTCAACTTGAAGACAAGAAATCTGAGGCTGTTCTGAGTTGCAATAGCGTAGGTGATGATTTCACATGGCGTGAGTTTGTCAATGAAGTCTATGCTAAGTTAGAGAATGCAACAGGTCTTTCACAGTACCAGTTTGAGCAGATCTATGGAAGCAATCCTAAGATTGATGTTAGTTTCGACACCAATTGGAGTCCTGCCAGCGACACTTCTGCTCCTGCTTCTGGAACATTTGATTACACAATTCAACCGTCAGTATTCCCCGTATGGGCTTCTACAACCAACGAGCACGGTGATGCCCTTATCGGTAAATGGACACTCTCTCCCGAGGATATTGAAACCGTGTATTGCAACTCTGCTAATGACACAAAGACCTTCACAGCAAAGATTTATTTCAAGTCAAACGATTCTAGATATCCTGATGTATGGTTCTACTGGAAATTTACAATCAAACTGCCTAAACTTCCTTCCATCCATGGATTCTACGATCAGTATTGGCTTGACGGCAAGGTTGGTCAGGAGCATGACATCCTTCCTGTTCAGTTCAAGACCCAGGCCTATGATGATTTAGTAGCAAGTGGTATTAACTACTGTGTATTCAACAATAACCTGATGAATGCATTTACATATAATATTGTTGGTGGTCAGAAACAGTTCATCGTGAAGGATGTACCTACTTGTGGTACATGGGATCTGCAGTTCCGCTATGAGCAGACTTTGAGCGGTTATCGTCCGAACTATACTACTTCAAGCGCTGGCGCATGGAAGAGCAAGGGACAGTGGACCAACATCAATTCTGAAGTTTGGGACAACTTCGTGGCTTACCAATTCATGCGTATACCTAACCCAAGTGGTAAGGTGTTGCAGTTGCAATGGGATGATGACCATGTATCATGGTGCAACAATCCAACGCATAAGACTTGTAATCTGTATGCAGACCATATTGTTTGGCCAACTCCACCGATTACTGAAGATCAACTTAGAAACAATGTGTTGTATAATGCTTATAAGGATATTCTGAACCCGTTGGCAAAGACAGACTATGTGGGTAAGGACGGAACTGTGGCTCCTGACCGCACTCATGAGAAACCGCTTAACTTCACCGTTTGGGCTGCATTGAATAATTGGAACTACATTCCTGTATTGAACTACAAGGCCTACATGGTTGAACCGTTGCGTATCAACTGGGCACCAGATGATGCCGAATGGCAAGATGGTGAAGTTTCGGGTTCACCAGTCAGATGGAGAGATCTGTTTAGTTGCACTGACTTCCGTGGCTATCTCGTAGCAGATAAAGCAAACGGTAGCGTGTCATCCACAGACGAACAGAAGATGTGGACCAGGTCGTTGTGGGAATACTACGAAGTTCAGGCTCCTATATTTGATGTTGAGAATGCTGTCTTCGCATTCAAGAAGGATGCTTCTGGCAACGTTGTCATCGACAACACCATTCAGGTTGAAAATGGTCAAGGTATGACTTCGAGAGATCTGAAAGAAAATACTAATGGTAACATCCAGATTTCCTTCGAGAAGCAGCCTGATTCCGACTTTATCTTCTTCTGGAATAATGGTGGTTCCAATATTGAAGCCAAGGTTAGGGTAGCAATACCGGTACAGATGTATTATGGATTTGGCTTTATCAAGACATGGATCGTTGGTTGGGTATATCCTCACGGATGGAAGAACTAAGTAGTTACTTAATGTTTTTACTTTGTACTAATCAATTTTAAAACCTCGGGGGGTGCTCTGAATGCAATGAGGGGCACCCCCTCTTTTCGAAAAATGAAAAATATACTATATATCATATTCGGCTTGATGGCCATCAGCATTGTTTCATGTCAGGATAGCAAGAAAGGCGAAAAAGACAAAATAATTGTACGCGACAATCCCCGGATGGATTATGGCATGGAACGTACACATCAAGATACTGTTGCATTAATGGATTTAGCCAATCAATACTTAGAGGCATTAAAAAACAAAAACGTAGAGGGGGCGCTTGACCAACTCTATGAGATTGAAAGCGGAGTGGCCAAGCCTTTGTCATCTGAACGCAGAAATGAATTGAGAAAAGCCATCAGTGCATTCCCAGTTGAAAGTTATTCCATTGATGCGGTGATCCTATACAGTGATAGCGACTCTGAAGTCAGATACACTACAAAAATGTTCCCAGACAGTGTGAAAAGTGAGATGCCTGGCGAGACTAAAGGCTCGTTACATCCATTCCGTGTTGATAGCCAATGGTACCTGACTATTCTGCAAATCAAGCACGAAAATTAATAATCTATAAACAAACTGGTATAAATATGAAACGTTATTTATATCCATTACTAACAGCATTGTTTCTCTTGCCTTTATCTATACATTCTGAAGATAAAGACAAGGATTATGTGCTGACCAATATTACCCCAGAGGAAAACAGTGTTTTAGACGGTTTTTCTAAGGGCGACTCCATCACTTTCAATACCAACTTTGATGCTATCTGTGGTGGCTTTCACGAGAGAATCGTTGACAATGAGAGTAAAACGGTTCTTTACAGCGCCTTCAATAGCGTGAAGAACGACAAGGGTGAATGGGTCTTGAAGTTCTATGAGGATGTAAAACTCTATCAGGGACACACATACTCCTTGGAAATAGAAGGTCATGAGGTGGCGGATTCCAAAAGCAGTGTCGTGGGAAAAGTGTCTGTCAATTATGTTGGCAATACTATTGGTGATGATGAAGGGGAAGACGACAGTGGTTATGAGTTCAGTGATATCGAATACTTGTATTTCTCTCCAAGAGATGGGGCTGAGATGACTAAGCCACATCTTAGTTTTGTGATTGTAGAATATACTGGCGATGTGAAAATAGATAGGGAACGCAGCAAAGTCATAGATGAGGATGGTAATATCTTACCATTCGAGAATTTTGTTACCCTATATCAAAAGGAGGATATTTGGCAAATGTTCATTCCGACTGATGTCCTTCTTAGAAGCACTTCGGGATTCAGACTTCATATCTACACAAGAGACAAGCAAGACCGTGTTGTCAAGGGAAACAGAGGGAAAGGCGAAAACTCTTATTACGAGTTGACATATAGATGTAGTCTCGGTTACCCTGAGTTGACCGTTTCACCCTTTGAAGGAAAATACAATGACCTCAGCAATTTTTCTTTTACTTGTGATGGTGGTATCGATATAAAGGATGATTCAAAAGACATTTACCTTTTGGGAGAAGACAAATCTACGATAGTTCAAACCATCAAGGGAAGTGATTTGCTTGTATCAGATAATAACTCTAAAGAATATTATTACCAACTTGAAGATTCCATAAAGGAGGAGGGAGTCTATTATTTGCATGTGCCGGAAGGATTATTTGCTCTTGGTAATAAATCGTTGGACAATAGAGATACTTGGGTAAGATACAATATTGTGAACAAACAAGGTTTTTATGGTGTTACATTGGATCCTGCCGAAGGCAGTGAATTGACAAGCCTTTCCACAATAAATATATCTTTCGATGATTGGGACGTCGTAGTTCCTTATTACGGAAATCCGGAGAAAATCACGGTGACCAATGAGGTTGGCGATATCGTGACATATGCTTCAGCATCATTTGATGAAAACAGGAGCCAGAACAATATTTGTATCATCAAACTGAACAGCACGATTAAAACTCCAGGAGAATATACGCTCAATATACCCGCAAACGCGTTTTTCTTGGGGAGAAATGCTGAGTCGACGTCTATTCCCATGAGTTTCGGGTACACAATTGTGGAAGAGCCAGATATGGCATTGAATGCTGAAATCTATACCGAAATGGACGAGGACCATGCTCTTCGACGTATTCATTTGGCATTTAATGACTTCAATATCGTAACACTGAAACAGAATGACGCGGAAGTGACACTTCTAGACGCATCAGGACAAATGGTGGCAAAAGGTATTTTGGCACTGGCTTCTGGTAAAAGAAACCTTAAAGTGGATATAGAACTGGAATATCAAGTTACTGCCCCAGGCGACTACACCTTGATTATCCCAAGTGGGGTGATCATGTTCAATTCAATTGTATACAACAAGGAATTGCAACTTCTTGTACCCTTCGACCCCACTTCAGACATCCAATTGGCTGCTGCTGACAACGACAATCAGGAATGGGTAAAAGTCTATAACCTACAAGGCCAACTCGTCAGAGAAGGCAAAGCCTGCGAGACCTTCGTGGGACTAAAGGGATTATACATAGTGAATGGGAAGAAAATGTATATCAAATCAGCATTTAGTAAATAAAGTTTTAGTCTTCATTACATTTATAAAAACACATTTTTATTCTTTTTTTCACAAAACAGAAAAGTAATCCCGCCGGGCAGACTTGTAAGCGTACATCCTCTGCCCGGCATTTTAAAAAAACATGGTATGCTCAGAAAACTGTTCTCCATATTGGCCATACTTTTGGTGAGTGGACATTCACTTGCCAGCAACTTCGTCATTGGCAACATGTGCTTCGAAGTGCTCGATGAAAATGAGCATACAGCCAGCCTGGCAGTTTGTTGGGATAAGGGAGAAACGGTTGACATTCCTGGCTATGTGGACTGGAAAGGTCAACGCTATCGCGTAGTAGAAATCGCGACACTGGCCATGAGGAATTGCCCATCGATGAAAAATCTGAATATTCCGCAGACATGCGAAAAAATAAAGACTACTGCTCTATATTATTCCTCAAAGTTGGAAGTTATCCACGTAGCCGAGGAAAATGCTGTCTACAGTGATGTGGACGGCGTGCTTTTCAGTAAAGACCAACACACACTATACTTCTATCCCCAAGGACGGGTGAAAGAGACTTACTATGTACCCAACGGGGTGACAACTATTGCCGATTACGCTTTCTTCAAAAGCGAAAGATTGAAGACGCTGCATTTCCCGAATTCTCTCATGTATATCGGACAGATGGCATGTGCGGGTTGCCACTCTTTGAATAATATTACTCTGCCTGAAAACATCGCGGAAGTGGGAAGCTACGCTTTCTACGACTGTGATAGCCTCATGAATGTGAAGGTGACAGGGACTTCTACATTTAAACTGGGCGACCACTCGTTCTCATATTTGACTTGTCTCAATGGCGAACTGCTTCTTAATGGCAGCGCTGGTCCTAAGATAGCCGAAGAGTTCCGGAAATATGGTTTCCTAAAAGTTGTTTTTTATTGATAATTCAAAAATTTGCGTGCAATAAAAGAGGTTATTTCCCGATGTAGTAATAAACATACTAGAATAAACCTCAAATTATTTACACAAACCAATTGTCATTATGAAATTAACTATCGAATTACAGATTCCTAATTCTTTTGTACCGGGACAAGAGATTACCATGCAGATTGACACTGAAAAATATCAGGTACAACACATCAATACACAGATGAATCAACCTTTTGACAAGAGAGAAACCTGTATTTCCTTTCAGGGTTTTATGCAGGAAATCATTAAGGAGAAAATCATCAACGAGAACCTGAGGACAGCAGAGGCGTATCAAAGCGCTCTCAACAGTTTGAATAAATTTACAATGGGACAGACGATTCCCGTCTCTCAAATCGATGGTGGCTTCATGGAAAAGTATGAGGCGTTTCTTAAGAAGCAGATGGTGTGCATGAACACAGTGTCTTTCTATATGCGCATACTAAAGGCCGTTTACAAAAAGGCGGTGTGGCAGAAGATGACTGTCGACAACAGTCCATTCTGTAATGTATATACAGGAGTGGCCAAAACAAGAAAAAGGGCGTTGGACATCAGTTTAATCAAGCAAATACGAAGCCTCACACTGAATGACGAGGATGAGCGGCTGGCGAGAGATCTGTTCTTGTTTAGTTTCTATACAAGAGGCATGTCATTTGTCGATATGGCATATCTCAAGAAAAGTGACATCAAGAATGGTGTGCTCAAATATGTGAGAAGAAAAACAGGACGGACGTTAACGGTGAGATGGGAAAAACCTATGCAGGAAATCGTCAACTGCCACCAATCGTATAACAATGTCTACCTTTTACCAATTATCAAACGGGAAGGGCGCAATGAGCGCAGCCAATATCGATATGTGCAATACAAAGTGAACAATAACCTCAGTGCCTTGGGAGAAAGATTGGCATTGCCCAGCAAACTCACCATGTATGTGGCTCGCCATTCTTGGGCAAGCATCGCCAAATCAGCAGACGTGCCACTGAGTGTTATCTGCGAGGCAATGGGGCATAGTTCAGAAAAAATGACCTACATCTACTTGAAATCACTGGATGATTATAAAATTGATCTTGAAAATGAGAAAATCATCAATTTGTTGCAAGATTGATTCAAGTCATAATCTTATGTGGTGTAATGTCAAATATGTAAATTCTGCAAATTGTGAAAATATTTTACATATGTATATACAAAATGTAAAGAAATAATTAAATAATTAAGTTTAACAAATATATGCGTAGGAAAATGGAATCAAAACAGACAACAAGAAGGGAATATTTGGAAATTGTTGATTATCAGGGCGAATTTAAAAATTCTTTAGCCCGCTTATCATCTATACTATAATGTTTTTAGTATCTCTCGCGGAGAGAGACTATGTTTTGGGGACAAAGATAGAAGATTTTTTTTATTTCTGCAAGAAAAATGAACTTTTTTTAATAAAAAGGCAAAAAAAATAGCTCCGATTCCCTAGACAATAGGCAGTGATATGCCGTTGATTTTTTGGTAAATGTCGAGGGCGTAGACGTCGGTCATGCCGCTGATGTAATCGATGACTGCCATGATACGGGTCTCCAGGTCGTCGGAGTCGATGTCGTACTGGCTGCTCACGCGGCGCAAGAGTTGCTGCGAGTAGAACCGTGTGGGAGCAATGGCGGCGAGGGTCATCTGCTCCATGATGGTCTCGATAATCTTGTAACCGGAGAGTTCCACGTCGATGACGGGCTTGCTGTTGTATATCTTACGGCGCGACACCTTGGTGCAGTTGCGGTAGGCGTTGGCCACGTCGGTAGACACATGGTCGATGAGTGCCCCTTCAAAATTGCCGCAGAGGATGAGGTCTTCGTGGGATACGAAAGCCTCAACGCACTCCCTCACCAACAGCCCTATCACGCACGAACGCAAATACACCACCTTCTCGTTCTCGTCGGTGATGCCTTCGTCAACCACCCGTTGGCGGATATTTGCCTTCGTCGTGTCATCGAAGAATCCCAGAAGCAACTGCACCGTCTCTTCATACGAGAGAATCTTCAGTTTGTGCGCATCCTCGATGTCCATAATCTCGTAGCAGATGTCGTCGGCGGCCTCAACGAGATACACCAGGGGGTGGCGCGCATAGCGCAACGGCTCACCCTCGGCCGAGAGCCGTAGCATGCCGAGGTCGTCGGCGATGCGGCGGAAGTATTCCTCCTCGCTGTAGAAGAAGCCAAACTTCCCCTTCTTCCCTGAGACGAGCGATGAAAAGGGATATTTCACGATGGAGGCAAGGGTGGCGTAGGTGAGCACGAACCCTCCTTCGCGGCGCCCCTTGAAACGGTGGGTGAGCAAACGGAAGGCGTTGGCATTGCCCTCGAAATGGGTAATGTCGCTCCAGAATATGTCGCTCACCTGATGGCGCAGCGTGGTGCCGGGACCCTCAGTGAAGAATGTCTGGATGGCCCGCTCCCCGGAGTGACCGAAGGGTGGGTTGCCCATGTCGTGTGCCAGACAGGCGGCAGCCACAATGGTGCCCATCTCACCCACCAGCGTCGACGACAGTTCGGGATGCCGTGTGAGGAGTGCGTGTGCCACATCGTTGCCCAATGACATGCCTACCGCCGATACTTCCAGGCTGTGGGTGAGGCGGTTGTGCACGAAGACACTCCCCGGGAGGGGAAACACCTGGGTTTTATTCTGTAATCTACGGAAAGGTGCCGAGAAGACCAACCTGTCGCTGTCGCGCTTGAATTCGGAACGGTCGTCATGACGGGTAGCATGGCGCTCCTCTTGTCCGAAGCGCTTGTTGGAAATAAGGCTCTGCCAGTTCATCTTCTTCTCCATGGGTGGTTTTTTTGTATTCGCAAAAGTAATCTAAAATAATCTAAAAACATGCTTTTTCAAATGAAAAATGGCATTTTGTGGATAGAAATACTTAATTTTGCATTTCAATATCATCACAACCCTACAAGATGGCGACGATAAAAGTAATCAACAAAGGACGGCACCCGTTGCCACAATACGCCACGCCACAGAGCGCGGGCATGGACCTGCGTGCCAATATCGACAACCCTGTCACACTGCAGCCCATGGAGCGCCGGCTCATCCCCACAGGACTCTACATCGCCCTGCCCCCAGGCTATGAGGCACAGGTGAGGCCACGGAGCGGACTCGCCCTGAAACATGGAGTGACCGTGCTCAACACCCCCGGGACCATCGATGCCGACTACCGTGGCGAGGTGATGGTGCTGCTGGTGAACCTCTCCGACACCGACTTCGTCGTGGCCGATGGGGAGCGGGTGGCACAGATGGTGGTCGCCCGCCACGAACAAGGAGAATGGGTGGAGGTGGAAGAACTCGACACTACCGAACGTGGTGCCGGCGGTTATGGACATACTGGAGTGAAATAATGAAGACCCACGGCTTTGGCCATATATCCCTGCGGCTGCTCATCGTGGTGATGACGCTTGCCATTTGTCTTACGGCTGCCGCGCGCAAGAAAAAGCGCGTGGTCAGCACACAACCTGTGCCCGTCTATCAGGTAAGCGACAACGATGCCAAGCGCTACAAGTATTTCTATCTTGAAGCCTCGCGCCAACAGCAGCAGGGCAACGATGCCGCCGCTTTCGACTTGCTCAGACATTGCGTGGACATCAACCCCAATGCCCCAGAAGCCTATTTCACCCTCTCGGCCTACTATGCAGCCATGAACAACGATTCGGCGATGGTCTCATGCATCAAGAAGGCGGCAGAACTCAGCCCGTTCAACGAGACCTACCTCGAACGCCTCGGACAAGTGTATATTCGCCTTGGCAACTATAGCGACGCCACGTCGGTATACGAAACCCTCTCACGCAGCAATTCCAGCCGCACCGATGTGCTCTCACTGCTCCTGCAACTCTACCAGCAGGAACCGAGATACGACAAGATGATAGAAATCCTGGAGCGTCTGGAGACTATCGAGGGCGTATCGGAGGATATCACCCTCACCAAGATGAGGGTCTACAGCATGCAGGGCAACAAGAAAAAGGAATATAACGAACTGAAAGAACTTGCCCGCCAGCACCCCAGCGACTACAAGTACAGGGTGATGATGGGCAACTGGCTCCTGAAGAACGGCAAGGAGAAGGAGGCACTCGCCGAACTGCACAGCGTGCTCAAGAAAGAGCCCGACAACGAGTTGGCACAGATGTCGCTCTACGACTATTACAAGGAGAAAGACGACTCCATCGCCATGCAGCATGCCAGGGCCCTGCTCTTCAACCCTAAGGCCGACATCGACAGCAAAGGCATTATCCTCAGGCAAATCATTGCCGACAGCGAGGATCATGGCGGCGACAGCATCCCCGTGCTCGCCCTCTTCGACCAAGTGCTGCAAATGCCACAGCCCACAGCCGACATCGCAGAACTCAAGGCCGCTTACATGTCGCTGAAGGAGATGCCCGACTCTCTCATCAACCTCGCCTTGCTCCGTGTGCTCGAGATAGAGCCCGACAATGCCTCCGCACGCATACAACTCTTGCAAAACATATGGAAGACAGGCGACTACGACCGCATCATCAGCCTCTGCAAGCCTGCACTGGAGTATAACCCCGACAACATGGCGTTCTACTACTTCAGCGGAATGGCCTACTCGCAGAAAGACGAAATCGACAAGTCGATAGATGCCTTCCGCCGGGGAGTGAGTCAGATTACCAGCGACAGCAACCGCGACCTCGTGTCCGACTTCTATGCCATCATGGGCGACATGCTCCATGAAAAGGGGCTCTACGAGGAGGCCTTCGCCGCATACGACAGTTGCCTGCAATGGAAGCCCAACAACATCGGGTGCCTCAACAACTATGCCTATTACCTGAGTGTGCTCAATCAGGACCTTGCCAAGGCAGAGCAGATGAGTTATCGCACGGTGAAGGCAGAACCGCAGAACTCCACTTACCTCGACACCTACGCATGGATACTCTTCCGGCAGGAGCGTTACGAGGAGGCGAAAATTTACATCGACCAGGCGCTTGCCAACGACAGTACCGTAAGCGCTGTCATCATAGAGCATGCTGGCGATATCTACATGATGACCGATAATCCCGACAAAGCCCTGGAATACTGGCAGAGGGCCCTTGAGAGCGACAGCGAGAACGCCTTGCTCCAGCGGAAAATCAAGTTGAAGAAGTATATCGAAGATACTTCGGAATGAGATGTGATACTTTAGTATTATTATAAATTAGGTATGAAATATAGAAAAAAGATAGCCATTGTGGCATGGGTAGCATTGCCACTGCTGATGGGAGCCTGTGGCTCCAGGAAGGCGGTGACCGACAATCCCGTCACGCCACAGCAAGGCACTGCCACCACTACACCGACTGCACCCGCCACTCCCACAGTGCCGGCTGCCGACAAGGCCGCTCATCTGGCACTCGTGAGAAAAGTCATCGACAATGCCGCCAAGGCACAGAATATCGTGAGTTCCATCGACTTCAACATCAAGTCGGGAAAGAAGGATATCACCGTAGACGGGAAAATATGCATGCGCCGCGATGAGGTGATACGCATACAACTTTCACCAATGGGACTCGTAGAGGTGGGACGGTTGGAGTTCACACGCGACTCCGTGCTTATCATGGACCGCATGCACAAGCAATATCTCAAGAGCAGTTACGACCAGGTGAGTTTCCTCAAGAACAACGGTATCGACTTCTACGCCTTACAGTCGCTCTTCTGGAACCAACTCTTTGAGCCGGGGACGAGAACCGTGACCTCCGGGCAGGCTGAGGCTTTCGAGGTAGATGGCAATGACATCTCACTCGCCAGAGGCAAGATGAAGTATACATGGAGCACCAACGACGATGGTCTTATCTCGCAGACCACTGCCAGTTATGACAGCAGCAGCAAGGGCACCTCGTCGCTCCAGTGGAAATACAGCGACTTCAAGCCGTTTGTCAGCAAAATGTTTCCCACCAACCAGTCTTTCTCCATCCAGACCAGTGCCACGGGAAGCCAAAAGAAGATTGATGTGACCATCGATATGAAGAAACTGAAGACCGACAGCGATTGGGAGGCTACTACTAAGGTGCCTGCCAAATACACCCCTGTGAACCTGAAAGACGTTATCAACAAAATACTGAAACTGTAATGAGAAAATATATACTCCTGCTGATGATGCTGATGGCAACAATGCCGCAATACGCCCAGACACGGCATCGCTCTGGCTCACGTCACCAACGAACCACCGTCAGCCAACAACGCAAGGGTGGAAAGAAAGGCACCCAGACCACTTCCACGCAGAAAGGCGGAAAGGGCAAGGCTACCTACACCACATCAGAGATTCGTGGCTTGCAGAGTCAGCGAAAGCAGATAGAACAAGACATCCGTGCCCAGCAGAACAGGTTGCAGGCCAATAAAGCCGATGTGGAGACCCGTCTGGGCAATCTCCTCGTCATCAATGGCGAGATAGATGCCAAGCAGAAAGACATCGATGGCTTCGAACTGGAAATACAGAAACTTGATGGCAATAT
>JAEEGL013816114.1_pt1 | contig 30525 bp, 24 predicted proteins | sample 9134231 | NCBI WGS metagenome assembly JAEEGL01 (sample SAMN16246548, study PRJNA631951) | gut metagenome | biome: gut microbiome; feature: rumen; material: fiber-attached | host: Bos | place: Iran: Karaj | collected 2018-10 | reverse complement strand
ATCTTTTAATGATGACAAAAGACAAATACCTGGCCTGGACGATGATTCTCTGCAGTGCGACAGGACTCTTACTCTTACCTGCAAATCTTAAGAATTTCCAGGGCGAGGAAAGATACTACAGAAGAGAAGAAACAGCCAGATGGCGCGAGCTTGAAAGGGATATGAAAGAAGTTATTTCCGCAAAGGAAAGCGACGATCCGTGGGACAACACGGTACTTATGTACACGATGGAGCCGAAGGTAATTCTCGCAATTCCCGAAGGAATGGGACTTAATTTTGTTTTAAACAGCAACTACTACGGAAGCGACTGCGAATACCTTGTTTTCCCGAAATTCCAACATCAGAGGGAAGACTGGATAGAGCAGAACTACGTGGAATTTATGAATGAATATTCCATAAACACTGAGTATCACTACGATATTGTTTATGAAAACAGCAATTATATCTGTTACAGAAAAAAAGACGCTAATTAAACATACAGGACTTGGAAAAAATGCAAAAAGACATTGTCAGCGTTGTGATTCCCGTTCACAACGCAGAAAAGTACATAAATGATACGGTTAACAGCGTACTTAATCAGACGTATGATGCGTGGGAAATGATTCTTGTCGAAAACGCATCAGACGATTCTACCGTCCACATTCTCGAAGAGATTAAAAGCCGCGATTCGAGAATAAGGATTATGGATTTAAAAGACGCTGTTGGCGCTGCTGCGGCCAGAAATATGGGTGTTACGGCTGCAACCGGACGATTTATCGCATTTCTGGATGCGGATGATATCTGGCATCCCGAGAAGCTCGAAAAAGAAGTGGCATTCATCAAGGAAAAAGAGGCTGCGTTCGTCTTTACCGGATATGAATTCGCAAACGAAAAAGCAAAACCGAGCGGAAAAATCGTAAAGGTTCCTGAATCGTTAAGCCACATTCAGGCGATGAAAAACACCACAATCTTTACCTCGACGGTAATGTTCGACACCACACGTATCGACAAGGAAAAAATCCGGATGCCGCAGATTAAAAGTGAGGATACGGCACTCTGGTGGAATATTTTAAGAGAAGGTTATCTGGCTTACGGTCTCAACGAAAATCTTGTTCTTTACAGAAGACCGGGCAAATCGCTTTCGTCAAACAAAATTGAAGCGATTAAGCGTATCTGGTACCTTTACAGAAAATGGGAAAAACTTAATGTATTTACGAGTTCCTGGTATTTTGTGCACTGGGCATTCAGGGCGGTTTTAAGGAGAATCTGATATAAGTTCTTCTGAGAATCTTCTGAAAGGAAATAACGAGAAAAGTTAAGTACAAAAATTATGGGTAAATTGGATTCAGTAAAAAGAATATTGGTGTTACAGCTTGTAACGCTCGAATTTCTGCTTGATGTTGCCGGATTTGCGCTTATATGGTTTAAGTGTTACAAACCGGTAGTAAAGGTTAGATTCTGGCAGAAAGGTGATGCGACGCTTCTGCTTATTTACGCAGGCATTCTTTTCGCATTTTTCGCAATATACGGCGCGAGCAAGGTTGGGTATCTTCGAAGTTTTGAAATCTTTTTATCGAAAGGCTTTTCGATACTCGCCGTAAATACCGTGTCATTCGCAATCTTCTGTCTTTTAAACGGCGGTTTCATAACCCCAAAATATGTTTTGATCCTTGTTGCGGCTCAGCTTGTTTTCGCATTTGCGTGGTCGTTTCTGTCGAACTATATTTACAAATCGGTGTTCGCCCCGAGAGATTTGCTTTTAATCTGCGGCGAGAGACCTGTTGACGAAATAGTCGAGAAATTCAAGACCAGAAAAGACCGTTTCGAGATAGTCAAAATCATGAATATTTCCGAGGGCGAGGAAGCGATTTTAAAAGAAATTCCCAACCGCTATCAGGGCGTTGTCATCTGGGATATCCCTCAGCATAACAGAAACAATATACTTAAATTCTGCTACAGCAAATCGATAAGAGTTTACATGATGCCGAAGATTTCGGACGTTATCGTTCAGGGTGCAGACGTGGTTCATTTCTTTGACACTCCGATTCTTTTAACGAGAGAAACTCCGCTTTCAGTTGAACAGAGGGCGATAAAGAGAGTCATCGATCTTGTATGTGCAATTATTCTTATCGTGCTTACTTCACCGATAATGCTTATTTCCGCATTTATCATAAAAGTATCCGACGGCGGTCCCGTTTTCTACAAGCAGACCAGACTTACTCTCAACAACAAAGAATTCAAAATCATCAAATTCAGATCAATGAAAGTCGATGCGGAATCGGACGGAAAGGCAAGACTTGCCACGAAACACGATTCGAGAATTACCTGGTTCGGAAGATTTATCCGTGCGGTAAGAATCGATGAACTTCCGCAGCTTTTCAACATAGTCAAAGGCGATATGTCCTTCGTGGGACCGAGACCTGAAAGACCTGAAATTATTGAGCAGTATATGAAAGAAATGCCTGAATTTGCCTACAGAACAAAGGTTAAGGCAGGACTTGCGGGATATGCTCAGGTTTACGGCAAATACAATACGACGCCTTACGACAAACTGAAACTCGACCTTGCGTATATCGAAGGTTACACCACATGGCTTGACATAAGGCTGATGATGCTTACGCTGCGTGTTCTTCTTACGCCGGATGCTACGGAAGGAATCGCTGACAATCAGATTACAGCCTTGAGAACGGAGGAGGAAAAGGATGAAAGTACCGTACAGTAAAGAACCGGTTGATTTCAGGCTTCTTGTTCTTGTTTCCTTAAGAAGACTGAGATTCGTAATTTACGGAATATGTATCGGCGCTATAGTCTTTGGCGGAACCTATTATTTCGTAAAAAACGTTCTTGGCGGAAGACCTGAATACAAGGCCGAAGCACAGGTTTATCTTCAGTATATCGACAATGTGGAAATCGAGAATGTTTATATAAACAAGCAGACCTGGGAATCGTTAATATACAACGACATCATAGCAGAGTACGCTGCGGAGGAAATCGGAAGAAGCCTTGAACTCGACGAAGTAATGGGAAAAGTCGGCGCAACTCTTCTTACGGATACGAGAATCGTTGTGGTATCGGCGCAGTCCACAAGCCAGGCTGAAGCAAGACTTCTTGCAAACAAATATGCGGAAGCAGTCGCACGTTTTGCACCTGAACTTAAAGAAATCGATGCCGCAAAAGTTATAAAAGCCGCAACATATGCGGAAGTAGTCGGATTCGAAGACAGAACGATGGAAATGTCCGTAACCGGTGCGATTGTCGGAGCGGTCATCGCGGCACTTCTTGTTGCACTTTATTTTGTCTGGGACGATTCGATTTACATCCCTTCAACCAGCGAGATAAGATACGGCATCCCCACACTCGGAATCACAACCGACAGCATGCGCAAATACTCAATCAACAAGCAGGATTCCTACCTGGGCGACATGAAGAGAAAGCAGAACAAAAAGACCGAATTCTACAGACTCTGGCTTCAGGTTAACTTCTTAAAAGTTACTCGCGATTACAAGAAAATCGCAGTTGTGGATACATCGCTTTCCGAGAATTACGATTATGTTGTAAACCTTCTCAATTCCGTTGTTAAGGAAAAGAAAGAAGAAGAAATTTTCAATATTGACCGTTCGGTTATCAAGAAAGAAGACGCATATTTTTCGAGTCCCGAATACGACCTTTTCGCACCGGGCTCGGTTAACAGGGACCCCAACATTGCGGTCTGCGTTTCGAAATACGAAGCCGTAATTCTTCTGATAAAATCAGGAGATCACAACGGCAAGCAGGTGGAAAGAGCCCTTGATATCTTAAGACTTCAGGGAGCAAATGTGGTCGGAGTGATACTTTACGATGTTAATTCCGAACTGATAAAGAGATATGTTTTCTCGGCATTCTCATCGTCGACAAGGAAACTGAAAGAGGAAATTGACAATGCGATTAACGCTTCTGATATCGGCTCTGAAAGTTGATACGGATGAACTGATTAGAAAAATGCATTTAAGTTCCGATGCGGTGATAGTCAATCAGTGCGACCGCGATTCGGTGACCGAAAAAGAAATTGACGGCAGGAAAATCGTTATTATCGAATCGTCAAAAAGAGGCGTCGGAGAAAGCAGAAACATGTGCATCGACAACTCTTTCGGAGATATTCTTCTTTTCGGAGACGATGATATCGTCTATGAAGACGGTTATGAAAAAAAGGTTATCGACGAGTTCGAAAAGCATCCCGAAGCGGACATGATAATGTTTAATTTTTCGGTTTGCGAGGCGCGAAGAACCTACGTAAACGAGGGCTTCAAAAAACTTTCGAAATACGGCATCGGCAGATTCCCCGCATACAGCATTACGGTAAGAAGAGAGTGCCTTTTAGATAAAAACGTGAGATTTTCCACACTCTTCGGAGGCGGTGCAAAATACAGTAACGGCGAGGATTCTCTTTTCCTCATGGATGCGTTCAGGGCCGGAATAAAAATGTATTCGACCGACACGCTTATCGGTATGGAAGAGGAAAACGAATCGACATGGTTTAACGGATATACGGAGAAATTTTTCTTCGACAGAGGCGTGCTTTTCGCCTTTCTTTACAAAAAGAGCGCATGGCTCTGGCGCCTTCGTTTCATCCTTGTGAAAAAAGAAATGTACCGGGGTGAAATAAAGAGAAAAGAAGCAAACAGACTAATGAAAGCCGGAATAAAAGAAGGCTTTGAACTTATGAAAAAGGGATACTGATGGCTGTTTATTTGGTACTCGCAGCGATTACGATTTTAATCGCGTTCTTTGCGGACAGGGAAGTGGCAAAGCCCGAAAAAGGCTTCTTCGAATGTCCCGAAAGAACAAGGGGACAGGTTAAAAACAAGATACTGTATTCGATGATTTTCTTCCTGCTTTTCGGCGTTTCGGCAACGCGAATTGCAGTGGGCGGAGATTACTGGAGCTATACGTCAATCTTCAATCTCCTTGCACAGAACAGAGATAAATCCGTTGCGACCGAATTCGGATTTAACATACTCGTTAAGATTGTGCAGAAATTATTCGGATACGACGGCAAGCAGTACATCATCATTTTCGCGATTGTAGCTTTTGCGACCATCTTCTTTTTCATGAAGGGCCTCGAGGAGTTCAGCGAAGATTTCTTCGTATCATTTTCGATGTTCATGCTCCTCGGCTACTACGCATCGAGCTTTAATTCGATAAGAAGTTATCTCGCGTTTTCGGTAGCTTTTTATTCGATTAAATACATCTTCAGAAAAGAATACTGGAAGTTCGTTCTGATGATACTTTTGGCATCGACTTTCCACATATCGATACTGCTCGTACTCGTGGCGTATCCTCTCGGAAAGATAAAATGGAAGCCCTGGCTTATCGCTCTGCTTTCGATTTTCAGCATAAGCCTAATCGCACTTCCGAACGTCTACAGAAGGCTTGTATTTTTAATATATCCCCAGTATGAAAACACGATTTACGATACAGGCGATATAAGCTATATAAACATTGCAAGATGTATCGCGGTACTTATTTTCGCAATTGTTTTATACAAAAAGGTTATAAAAGACAACGAAAGAAACAGATTCTATTTCAACATGAATATTTTCGCGGCGATTGTTTACATTTGCTGTTCGTTCCTTCCCGTTGTCTCAAGAATCGGATATTACTTCAATATTTTCCAGATACTGCTTGTACCCGCGCTTATCGATGCGATTCCTAAAAAATGGGTTCGCGTAGTGCTCAAAGTACTGATTGTGGCTGTAGGATTTGCGTATTACGTATATTTCATTTACTCGAGTCAGTACAACGGAACAAGACTTATACCGTATTTTAACTGGATAATAAACTGATAAAATGTGCGGATCGGAGAGTTTCATTCCTTCGAACGTACTCCCCGGGCGGATCATATATTGCATAAATTGAGAAAGTGTGCGGTTTGAAAACGCACATTGGGAATAAAAATGCTTTTTAGTGTTATAACGGTATGTTTCAATGCCGGAGACAAATTAACGAATACAGTAAAAAACATTCTTTCGCAGACGGAAAGCGATTTTGAAGTCATCATAAAAGACGGCGGTTCGAAGGACAAAAGCCTTGAGACACTGCCGAAAGATGAGAGAATAAAAGTTTTCGACGAAAAAGATTCCGGCATTTACGATGCGATGAATCAGGCGGTTTCGCATGCATCAGGCGATTACGTTATCTTTATGAACTGCGGCGATGAATTTTATGACGCGGATGTTTTAAAGAAAGCCGGAGAATTTATAAATGCGAATCCGGGCCGGAGAATTTATTACGGCGATGCATATTTTTGCAACGCAAAAGAGATCATCAGCCAGCCGCCGGAGATAACGGAATCCATCTGTTACCGTCACATGCCGAACCACCAGTCCTGCATATTCGACAGGACGCTCTGGGACGATGACGGTTTTGATCTGAAATATAAAATACGTGCGGATTACGATTTCTTTTTAAGAAGTTATTTCGTAAAGAACATTCGTCCCGCGTACCTTGGAATTACGGTCGCTTCATACGAGGGCGGCGGCTATTCCGAAACAAGCGAAAACAGAAAGCGCAATCAGGAAGAACACCGCGAGATAGTGGTCAAATACATGGGCGAGAAGAAGGCCAATCACTATCGGAGAATCATGCGTCTGACACTCCAGCCTTTAAGAACCTGGATCGCACAGAAGAGCATATTCGCGGGCGCATACAATTCGCTGAAGAAGAAAGTTTACAGAGCTAAATAATGAAGGATGGAGAACCGAAAAAAGACACATGGCAGAAGCCCGGTTCGAAAGGATAAATAAGCCGAATATGAGAGTACTTTGGGTATGCAATCAGTGCATTCCGGTAATAGCTAAACATCTGAATATAAACGTACCCAACAAGGAAGGCTGGCTTGCAGGTCTGTCGGAGAAAATCATCGCCGAGAACGATAAGAATCTCGAACTCGGAATATGTTTTAACGGCGGTTCTGAGTACGCATCCTACAAGGGCGAATACGAGGTTACGGCTTACGGGTATGATGACAACACATCCGTTCCCGAGGTATACAACGAAGCGCTTGAGAGCCGCTTCAAAACGATTCTCGAGGATTTCAAACCAGATGTGATTCATATTTTCGGAACCGAATATCCTCATACGCTTGCGGTTTGCAAAGCGGCAGATGACACTTTGAAAATCCTCATCGGAATTCAGGGTTTGTGCAGCGTTTATGCGATGCATTATTTCGACGGTTTACCCGAAGAAATATTTGAAAAAGAAACGCTTCGCGATAAATTAAAAAGCGACAATTTAAAAGAGCAGAAAGAAAAGTTCGTTAAGCGCGGTGAGCATGAAATCGAAGCAATTAGACTAGCGAAAAACGTCACCGGCAGAACGGACTGGGATAAAAAATACACATCCGAATATAATCCGAAAGCAGAATATTACTTCATGAACGAAACCTTAAGAAGTAATTTTTATGACGGAAAGTGGGAGTATGAAAAATGCGAGAAACATTCTCTTTTCGCGAGTCAGGGAGACTATCCGATTAAGGGACTTCACGTGCTTCTTCGCGCCCTTCCCGAAATAAAAAAAGAGTAGCCGGATGTAAAACTTTATGTGGCGGGAAATAAAATTACCGGTGAAGATTCCTTAAAGAAAAAAATCCTCATCGGTACATACGGAAAATATATCCGGAAACTTATCAAAGATGGCGGTCTTGAGGAAAACGTGGTTTTCCTGGGCCCGCTTAATGCCGGTGAGATGAAGGAAAGATACTTAAAGAGCAACGCATTCATTTCGCCTTCGGTGATGGAGAATTCACCCAATTCGCTCGGCGAGGCCATGCTTCTTTCGATGCCTGCGATATCAAGCGATGTAGGCGGAGTAAGAAACTTAATGAGTGACGACGAAGGCTTTATTTATCCTTCACTCGACGAAAAAGCTTTGATTGAAAGTGTGAAAAAGTGCTTCGCTCAAAACGGAAGCGATACCCAGAAAGAAATGTGCGAAAAGGCTTCTAAAAAGGCACGCATCACACACGATCCCGACGCAAATTACAAAAGGCTTTTGGAAATTTATGATGAAATAGCGGCAAAGAAAATATGAAATTAACTTTTGTTTCAAATTATATAAATCATCATCAGATTCCGGTAAGCAATGTTCTTTACGAAAAACTGGGAGATGATTATACATTCATACAGACCGAGCCCATGGAAGAAGAAAGAATCAAAATGGGCTGGGGCGGCGACTTTGACAATCTTAAATACCTGAAAAAATATTATGAGCAGGAAGAAGAGTGTAAGAAACTCATAATGGAGTCCGATATTGTTGTTTTCGGCGGATGCGAGAACGAGAACATTATTTCCGAAAGACTCGAATCCGGCAAACCGGTCATTCGTTATTCCGAAAGACTTTACAAGGAAGGTCAGTGGAAATGCGTATCTCCGAGAGGATTAAGGAAAAAGTACCACGACCACACCAGATATTCGGACGCAAAGGTTTATCTTCTCTGTTCCGGCGCTTATGTTGCGGATGATTTTAACATCATCAAAGCATATCCCGGAAAGCGTTTTAAATGGGGTTATTTCCCCGAGTTCATCAGGTACACGGAAGATGAGCGGAAAGACAGAAGAGATTTAAGAAGAAGCCACGAAAAACTCGAGATTCTCTGGGCGGGAAGGCTTATTGACTGGAAGCATCCCGAAAGCATTATCAAGCTTGCGAGAATTCTCGACAGAAAAGCAATAGCTTATCATATCAGAGTCATCGGTGACGGAGATATGAGAAAAGAAATAGAGAGTCAGATTGATAAGTACCGTTTATCGGACAGAATAGAAATGCTCGGATCCAAAAATCCCGATGAAGTAAGAGAAGTAATGAACACTTCGGACATCTTCATTTTTACGAGCGACTACAAGGAAGGCTGGGGAGCTGTCTGCAACGAAGCCATGAATTCGGGCTGCGCGATAGTTGCTTCTCATGCTGCGGGAGCGGTTCCCACACTTATCAAACACAGACAGAACGGACTTATTTTCAAGTCGGGAAATTTCAAACAGATGGCATCGCGTGTTATCGAACTTTCTGCGGATCAGAAATGGAGATTATCGCTCGGAGAGAATGCGTACGAAACCATCGAAGAACTCTGGAATCATGAAACGGCTGCATTAAGACTGCTTGAGTTTTCGGAAATGATTCTTGAAGACAGAGTCGAACCGTGGAAACACGGACCGATCAGTGAAGCAAAAGTCATACATCAGAGAAAGATGTACAGACATCTTCTCGGACTTGATAAATATGCAGACTGACGGCGGGAGAATTAATGGACGCTCTTGTTTCGGTAATAGTACCGGTTTACAATTCAACAGCATATTTGGAAAGATGCGTTGACGCGATTCTTTCCCAGACATATAAAAACCTCGAGGTAATACTTGTCGACGACGGCTCAAAGGATGATTCGCTTTCGATGTGCAAAGCTTACGAAGAGAAAGATTCGAGAGTAAAAGTTTTTCACAAAGAAAACGGCGGTTCCTCGAGTGCAAGAAATGTCGGCATAAAAGAGGCTGCGGGCGAATACATCTGCTTTTGCGATTCGGATGATTATTATGAGCCCGACATTGTGGAAAATCTTTCGAAGGTTTTCGATGAAAACAAAGATGCAGTCGTTGCACAGTGCATGGCAGTATGCAGATACGAAGACGGCACGCTTGAAAGCGGTCCCTTAAAGGACAGCGGAAAGATTGTAAAAGAAACATCGGAAGAATACTTAAGAGAACTCCTGCTTCATCTCGGCGACAGTTCATTCTGTACGAAGATGATTAAAGCGGATTTCATGAAAAGATTTTCTTTCAACGAAGGAAGACTTAACGAGGATTTTGAACTTCTCGTTTACATGCAGGAAGAGTTTGATTACATATACACTTACGAAATAACGGGATACAATATCATCCTCCGTTTCGGAAGCAACACCAGAAATGTCTACAGGAATCTTTTCTATGACTGCATGATAGAAAATTCCGACATGGTCGCAAAACTCGTGGATGAAAAACATCCGTCTCTTAAGGAAGAAGCAAGGAAATTCCAACTTTACCAGAGACTTGATTATACACTTCACACGCCGCTTTCGAAGATGAAAAACAACCCGATGGCGGATAAGGTTTTAAGGGAACTCAAAGACTGGAGAAAAGACATCGACACGAACAGTTACCTTGCTCCGAAAGACAGAAGAAATCTTAAGATTTTAAGCCGCACCCCGAAGCTTAGCAAGTGGGTGCACAACAAAATCATGTTCCTTAAAGGAAAACCCGTTGAAAAATAAACGTTAGAAGCACAGGCCGGAAAGTAAAATATCGTTCTGAAACGTGCGAAGGACACGGCGGGAAAAGATACTGTCTTAGAAAAAATAAAAAGGATAATACAAACAGAAATGAAAATAATTAAGAAGCTCATGAAGCTTCTGGATGCAAAACAGAAAAGATCGATAGCGGGACTTATTTTCCTGATGTTTATCGGAGCCATTCTCGAAGCGTGCTCCGTGGCGCTTATAATCCCCGTTGTTACAGTGCTTTTTACACCGAACGCAATCAGCGAAAAATGGTATCTTGCACTGGCATATTCGATATCGCCCTTCACATCCGAAAAGGCATTTTCGATAGCCGTAATGCTAAGCATAGTTATCGCGTTTATTGTTAAGAATCTTTTCCTATTCCTTGAACAGAAGATACTTTACAGATTCATTTATACAAATCAGTTCAGAACATCCGAAAGGATGATGAAAAACTACATAAGAAAAAACTACGAGTACTACCTTAACGCCGACACCTCGGTAATTCAGCGTAACATCACTTCGGACGTAAACAACATGTACGCGCTTATTCAGTCGCTCATGCTTCTTTTATCCGAACTAATCGTATTCGTGACACTCATTATCGTTTGTGTAAAAGAAAGTCCGCTTATGACGGCGTGTCTTGCGGTGCTTCTCGGAATCACGCTTTTGATTATCAAGATTGCACTTAAGCCTGTTTTATACAAAGCAGGAAAAGACAATCAGGATTTCTATGCAGGACTTTTCAAATGGATTAACCAGACAATCGGCGGCATCAAGGAAGTAAAAATCGGCGGCAAGGAAAACTACTTTGTCGACAGATATATCGACTGCGGAAGAGGATATGTCGGCGCTGTTCAGAAGTACACACTTTTAAGCAACGCTCCCCGTCTTATCATCGAAGTCGTATGCATTATCGGAATCGTAATTTACCTCATAAGCATTTATCTCGAAGGCTCAGATGTTGAAAATGTTGTAAGCACCATCGGCGTATTCGGTTTTGCAATTATGAGACTTATGCCTTCGGCTAACAGAATCAACAACTGCTTAAATAACATTTCGTATTTCGAGCCTTTCTTTATGGGCGTTTCGGATACTCTTCAGGATGACATCTCGGATGCAAATTCCGAAGTTTCAGGACTTGAAAGACCTAAGGAAAAACTTGAAGTAAACAAGATTATAGAACTTAAAAATATCCGTTATAAATATCCGAATTCAGAGGCGTATGTTCTTGACGGAGCAAGCATGGAAATACCCATCGGTTCGGCAGTCGGAATAGTCGGAACAACAGGTGCCGGCAAGTCCACAATCGTGGATGTTATGCTCGGACTTTTGAAACTTGAATCAGGCGAGGTTTTAGCCGACGGAGTCAATGCACTCTCGGAGGAAAATTACAGAAAATGGCTTAAAAATATCGGTTATATTCCCCAGACCATTTTCATGCTCGACGATTCAATCAGAAAGAATGTTGCATTCGGTATACCTGAAGAAGAAATAGATGAAAAGCGTCTCTGGGAAGTACTTAAGGAAGCGCAGCTCGACGAGTTCGTAAAGAGCCTTCCCAACGGCATAGAAACAGGCATCGGTGAACGAGGTATCAGACTTTCAGGCGGACAGAGACAGCGTATAAGCATCGCGAGAGCACTTTACGAAGATCCCGAAGTGCTTGTTCTCGATGAAGCTACAAGCGCACTCGACGGCGATACGGAACAGGCCATCATGGATTCAGTCAACAGCCTTCACGGAAAGAAAACACTTATCATCATTGCACACAGACTTCAGACAATAGAGAAATGCGATGCCGTATACAGAATCGAAAACGGCAAGGCAGTAAAGGAACGATAAAAGCAGAAAAATCTGAAATGCAAAAAGCAGAAAAATCCGCAATGAAAAAATCTGAAATGAAAAATTAAATGCGTGTGCGAAAGCCGCAATAAAAAATAAAAAGCAGACCGGAAAAAAGAACCCGGGAATGCTGCTTAATGAAAGAAAAATATGAACTCAAAACTTGATATTATAATTGCAATTGAAGACTGCCACAGCGAGAAAGATTTGAGGAAAACAATCGACTCCGCACTTTCACAAAACTGCGAAGATTTTAGTGTGGTTCTCGCGGCAGATGCACCTACGGAATTCACGAAAAAGGTGCTTGAAGAATACAAAGAAAAGAATCCCGGAAAAGTGAAACTCGCGTACAACGAAGAAAAAAGAGGACGCGGCGGTGCCTTTAATTTAGGACTGAGACTTGCCGATTCCGAATGGATTTCTTTCCTTAACGAGGGCGATTCGCTTTCACCTGATTTTGCAAAAACGCTTTTAAGCGAAGCTAAGGGAAAATCAAATGCTTCAAAAGAAAAGGCAGGAACAGATTCTTCGTCAACGGAAAACTCCGATAGCGACGAAAGCGTAAATGCAGAAACAGATGTAATAGCATCCGCGACACCCGGTGAAGATAAAGAAGGCGACGCAATCATTTTTAAGGAAGCCGAAGGAGTACTTGAGTATGACAAGTATTCGCTTCTGACTGTAAATCCGGGAATGATGGAAACCAAGATTTACAGGAGAAGCATTTTCGATGAAAACGGCCTCTGGTTTCCCGAAAACCTCGCTTACGAGAAACTCGGAATCAAGAGACTCGCACTTCTTTGTGCAAAGAATTTTAAATATGTGAATAAAGAACTCTATATTCCTGAAGAAGGACGCGGAAACGACACAGAACTTCAGGACTTATACGACAAGCTCGATGTAATGTCATTCTTCCTCGAAGAGACCTACAAGAGAGAATTCCTTGAAGAATTCCCCGAAGAAGTTGAGGCAGCAGTCATTGATGACATGTATATAAATACGCTTTTTACATACTTTGCGATTACACCTTCAGCAAAGAGAAAAACATCTTTCGTGGAGATGCTTGCAGAAGCGATTGAAGACTGTTTCCCCGAGTTTGAGACCAATCCGTATTATTACGAAAAATACGATGACGATACAAAGGATCTCATTTCATTCAGCATTGAGAACCCGAAGAAATTCCTCAAGCATATGAGCAAGGCATGATGCTTTGACATGATTCAGTTTTTTAACATCATGTCACGAATGCGGGTTTTCTGCATCATGTCGTGAATGCGGGTTTTTCTGCTTCATATCGTGAGTGCGTTTTTTTAAACATCATGTCACGAATGCAGAAAGATTTATCAAACATGCAGCACTTATGCAAACAGGATTTTCAAAACAATTACTGCAAAAAGTAATGATCTGGAGGAGTTATGGAAAAATGTACTATAGTTGTACCGTGTTACAACGAAGAAGAGGCAGTTCCGTTATTTTATGAAGCGGTAGAAGAAACATTAAAAGACATGCCGATTAAAATCGAATACCTTTTTGTAAATGACGGAAGTAAAGACGGCACACTTAAGATACTTCGTGAACTGGCTGAAAAAGATCCCGATGTTCACTACATTTCCTTTTCGAGAAACTTCGGAAAGGAAGCTGCAATGTATGCGGGATTAAAGGAATCCGACGGAGATTATGTTGTTATTATGGACGCCGATTTGCAGGATCCGCCCGATCTTATCCCGTCCATGTACGAGAGCGTAATCAACGAAGGTTATGACTGCGTGGCAACAAGAAGAGTCGACAGAAAAGGAGAACCGCCGATAAGAAGTGCGTTCGCAAACCTTTTCTATTTCATCATGCACATCATCGCCAAAGTCGATATGGTTCCCGGTGCGAGAGATTTCAGATTCATGAGGAGAACGATGGTTGATGCCATCGTGGATATGGGCGAATACAACCGTTTCAGCAAGGGTATTTTCGGCTGGGTCGGATTTGATACAAAATGGGTACCTTTCGAAAACAGAAAGAGAGTTGCGGGAAAGACAAAATGGTCATTCTTCAAACTTTTCCAGTATTCGATTGAAGGTATTGTGGCTTTCTCGACTGCTCCGCTTGTGTGGTCTTCGATTCTCGGAATTATTTTCTGTGTCATTGCATTTGCGGCACTTATTTTCCTTTTCGTAAGAGCGCTTATTTTCGGCGACAGAGTAGACGGATGGCCTTCGCTTGCCTGCATGATTACGCTCTCGGCGGGCATTCAGCTTTTCTGCTCGGGAATTGTCGGAATGTATCTTTCGAAGACATATCTTGAAGTAAAAGGCAGACCTATTTATATTGTGAAAGAGAAAAAATAATGGACAAACTGATAATTAAATTAAAGGAAGAACAGTACAAAATTCCGTTTTTGTCAGGACTTATAATCGGACTTTTTACACACATGTTCATGATAGTAAATAAGTTCCCGAACGCGGATTCCATGACAAACTTTTATTTCGACCAGAACATGGTTACATCCGGAAGATGGTTTTTATGGATAGCATGCGGATTTTCTTCTTTTTATGATTTGAACTTTGTAAACGGCGTTCTTGCGATTTTCATTCTTTCAATCTGCGCCGTATATGTAACGAGATTTTTCGGTGTCAAGAAAAAAGTCTCAATGATTTTAATCCCTGCGCTGATGGTAACATTCCCGTCGGTAGCAGCTACAATGTCATATCTTTATACGGTTGACGGATACATGCTCGGCCTTCTGATGGCAATTCTTGCTGTTTACATTGCAAGAAAGCGCAAGTTCGGATTCTTTGCCGGAATGGTCCTTCTCGCATTCAGCATGGGTACATACCAGGCGTATGTTTCCGTGACGATTCTTTTATGTCTTTTTGACATCCTTTTCGACATTCTCGAAAACAAGGGAATTTACGATGTATGGAACAAGGGCTTCAAATACCTTTTAATGGGTATCGGCGGCGGAGCTCTTTATTTTGGTATTCTTAAAATCTGCCTTGCGGTTCAGCATAAAGAACTCGATACATATCAGGGCATCAACCAGATGGGAAAGATCGGCCTTTCTTCGATTCCCGAAAGAGTTCAGCTTATTTACCGCGATTTCGTGGGATTTGCTTTCGGCGGAAGAATTTTCGTGGACAACCTCATTACGCTTGTTATTATCTGCGTTCTGGTTACCGCCTGCGTGGTATCTGTGTTCGCACTTCTTTTCAAAAACAAGGCGTACAAAAAATGGTACTACTGGCTTCTTATTTTCGTGATTCTTTTGCTCATACCTTTTGGCTCAAACATGATGCTCATGATGTCTCCGGGTGTTGAATATCATCTTCTTATGAGACTTCAGTGGGTTCTTTTCCCGATTTTTGCGGTTGTTATTATCGAAAAAATAATAATGACATTTGAAAGCGTCAAAGAGAAGATGAACATCGTCAAAACCGTGTCGGTGGTGATGATAGCCATATTATGTTATAATTATTTGTTAATGGATAATATCGCTTACTTCAATCTTCAGCAGCAGTACGAGAAGACTTATGCGTACTGTGTAAGGCTTTTGGACAGGATTGAACAGACTGACGGATACTATACCGGTATCCCTATTTGTCTTGTCGGTCAGATCAGTAAGGAAAGCTATCCGACAACTGAACTGACTTATGACGTGACTTCAAAGATAAGAGGAACCGACGGCGATTTCATTCTTTACAGAGGAAATCAGTATCACGAATTCATGAAGAATTATCTCGGCGCAACCTTAAATATTCTTGAAGGCGATCACGTCGAGGACATGTATTATTCGGAGGAATATTCGACAATGACGTCCTTCCCCGACAAGGGAAGCATAAAAATAGTTAACGGTGTAATGTTTATCAAACTCGAATAAGGATGAAAAGATGGGAAAACTAACCGTGATTATTCCTTCCTTTAACGAGGAAGACAATATCGAAAATACTGCAAAAGAAATCGGCACCACACTTGAAAGTGCCGGTATTGAATACGACCTTTTATTCGTGTCGGACGGTTCAACCGACAATACTTTTAAAATTGTCGAAGAACTTTCCCAAAAGGATGAAAGAGTGGGCGGAATTCAGTTTTCCAGGAATTTCGGCAAGGAGGCGGCTATTTTTGCGGGTCTTGATTATGCCACGGGTGACTGCGTGGCCGTGATTGACTGCGACCTTCAGCATCCGCCGGGAACTCTTGTCGAGATGTATAAGCTCTGGGAGGAAGGCTATGAAGTCATAGAGGGAATCAAGAGCAAACGCGGAAAAGAGAATCCGATTTACACATTATTTACGAAAATTTTCTACGGCATAATGAGCAGCCTCATGAAACTCGACATGAACAAAACGTCGGATTTCAAACTGCTCGATCGCAAGGTTGTTGATGCGCTTCTTGATTTGCCCGAGAGAAATACATTCTTCAGAGCCCTTACTTTCTGGGCCGGATTTAAAAGCACTTCGGTATCTTTCGACGTAATGGAGCGAAAAGCCGGAAAGAGTAAATGGTCGTTTTCGGGACTTATCAGATATGCGATTTCAAATACCACGTCATTTACGACGGCGCCTCTTAAGTTTGTATTTATTCTGGGAACGCTTTTGATGATCTTCTCGCTGGTTCTCGGAGTCGAGACACTTGTTAATTACTTCCTCGGAATCGCTGCCGACGGCTTTACGACCGTAATTCTTCTTTTGCTCATTATAGGAGGATGCATCATGATGAGCCTAGGTATCATAGGTCATTACATTGCGAGAATTTACGAAGAAGTCAAAGGCAGACCGAGATATATAGTTTCCGAAATAACGGGAAAGAACAGAGATAACAAATAAAAGTGTTCAAAAATACAGATTTGATAAAAGACCGGAACTTAAAAACACTGAAAAATAAATGAAGTGTTTTCGAAAAGTCAGAGAATAAACCGAATTTACGACGGGGAAAAGCGTGGAAAAAGAAAAAGACAGACAACTGAATATGGAAGTCCTGAGAATTGTCGCTATGCTGATGATTATTACGCTTCATTACCTCGACAAGGGCGGCATTTTAAAGGACTTTGCCCTGAAAATGGGTGTCAGCGACAATCTTGCATGGATTATCGAAGCGCTTTGCATGGTGAGTGTAAATATCTATGTTTTGATAAGCGGATATTTCCTTTCAACCTCGCGTTTCAAAGTCGGAAAAGTCATAACACTCTGGGCACAGGTACTTTTTTACTCATGGCTTATAACCCTGATTTTCGGTATAGTCACGCACGGTGCATTTAATCTCGAGAACGGGATTTACGACTGGATAATACTTCTTATGCCGGTCACCGGAAATCATTACTGGTTTGCGACGATTTATATTCTTCTTTACCTTCTGTTCCCGTTTTTAAACAAGGGAATCGAGGCCATGGAAAAGAAGCAGTTTAAGAATCTTCTTATCGTGCTGACGGTTATTTTCAGTCTTTGGAATTCGATCCTGCCTTTCACGATCCCGGTTACGAACGGAAACGGAATGGATATCTGCTGGTTCGTCTGCCTTTACATGATTGCGGCGTATATCAGAAAATATCCGGAAGATTTTAAGTTAAACAAATGGGTTTATCTCTTAATCTTTTTCGCTGCGGGAATAGTTACATTCCTTCTTGCAAAGGGAATACTGCTTGCGGATATGTTTACCGGAAAGCTCGGAGGATATGCGAGAAACTTCTATCCGTACAACTCGGTACTGACACTGCTCGGAAGCGTCGCACTTTTCCTTTTTGCAAAGAAATGCGAAATAAATCTTCCGAAAGCACTCGGCAAAATTGTTCTTTTCGCATCACAGGGAACATTCGGAGTATACCTCATTCACGAGCACAAACTGCTCAGATATCTGTGGCCGAAGTGGTTTTCGACCGCTGAATTTTCGGGACGAGCGATGTTCATTATTCACATGATCGGAACGGTATGCGCAGTATTCGCTGTCGGCATACTTATTGATTTTGTGAGAAGACTTATATTTACACCTTTTTTGAAGATTAAAAAATCTGAAAAATAGTGTTTGTGAAAATCTCTTTTCAGAAAATTTTTAGAGTGAAAAGCAGATAATTATTCGTAATACAAAATAAACAAAGACTGAAACTTAAAAGTCCGGAATTTAACAGAAAGAAACATTGCAGTAACATGCAATCCTGGAGGAAACATAATGATACGTTTTAACGTGCCGCCTTATACGGGAAAAGAAATGGATTACATTAAGCAGGCGGTTGAGAATCAGAAAATATGCGGAGACGGCGATTTCACAAAGAAGTGTAACGCATGGATTGAAGAGAAGACAGGTACGACGAAAGCTCTTCTTACAACATCCTGCACACATGCTACGGAAATGGCCGCACTGCTTTGCGATATCAGGCCCGGCGATGAAGTTATCATGCCGAGCTATACATTTGTGTCCACTGCCGATGCCTTTGTTTTAAGAGGTGCGAAAGCTGTATTCGTTGACATTCGTCCCGATACGATGAATATCGACGAGAATCTTATCGAGGCAGCGATAACAGACAAAACCAAAGCAATTGTTCCCGTTCATTATGCGGGCGTATCCTGCGAAATGGATAAGATTATGGAAATCGCAAAACGCCGCAATTTAAAGGTTGTCGAAGATGCAGCACAGGGCGTGATGAGCGAATACAAAGGAAAAGCACTCGGTACATTCGGTGATTTCGGATGCTTTTCATTCCATGAAACCAAGAACTTTTCGATGGGGGAAGGCGGTGCGCTTTTAATCCGCGACAAAGAAAAGATCGAAGAGGCTGAAATAATCCGTGAAAAAGGTACCAACCGTGCCAAGTATTTCCGCGGTCAGATTGACAAGTATACGTGGATTGATGCGGGTTCATCCTATCTTCCGAGTGACATGAATGCGGCTTATCTTTTCGCACAGTTGGAACTTGCAGATGTTATTACAGCCGACAGAATGAAAACATGGAACATGTATTTTGAGGCATTCGGGGAGCTTGAAAAAGCGGGAAAAGTTGAGAGACCTTTCATCCCAGCAGACTGCAAGCACAATGCCCACATGTTTTATCTTAAATGTAAAGACCTCGAGGAAAGAAGCAGATTAATTAAATTCCTCGGTGAAAACGATATTCTTGCTGTATTCCATTACATTCCGCTTCACACTGCACCCGCAGGACAGAAGTTCGGAAGATTTAACGGCGAGGATGTTTATACGACGAAAGAGAGCGAGCGTCTCGTAAGACTTCCGCTTTACTACGGACTTAAAGAAGATCAGACCGAATACATCATCGGAAAGGTTAAGGAATTTTACAATGCCTGATGTAAGAATCAGACCGATAACATATGACGATACCGAAGACATAATCAGGTGGAGAAATTCCGATTATGTCAGAGAAAAATTCATAGACCGAAGATTGTTTACGAAAGAGTCCCACGAGTACTGGCTTAAGAATTTCGTCGAGACCGGAAAGGTTGCCCAGTACATAATTCTTCTTGACAAAAAGAGCGTGGGAAGCGTGTATCTTCGGGACATAGATAAAGGTGCGAAAACAGCCGAATACGGAATCTTTATCGGTGAAGAAAGTGCGAGGGGAAAGGGAGTCGGAACCCTTGCGGCGAAACTGATACTTTCCGAAGCTTTTGACAAAATGGGGCTTTCGAAAGTATTTCTTCGTGTGATTAAAGACAATACCGGAGCTTTCAAAAGTTATGAAAAAGCCGGTTTTAAACTTATCGACCGTACTGAAACCGTCAACATTGACGGAGAGGATACGGAAGTTATATTCATGGAGCTGGAGAAGAAGGATTTTGAAGAACGATAAGCAGAAAAAAATAATAAATGGAATATTTATTGTTGTTACGATTATCGCATTCACGTTCTACTGCTTCGAACTCGTTGTGCTTCATTTCAACCAGACGCAGTACCCCGTGACAGGGATGTACGAGTCGGACCTTTACGCACATATCGAGATGGCGCTTTCGGGCTGGGGCTACAGCATTATGGCAGTTGTTTTCAGACTCCTTTCAAACCTCCCGGCATTCGGATTTTATTTTTCGATAGCGGCACTTCTTTGTACACTCGAAGCGTTTACGATAGCGCTTACCTACGTGTTCATGAGAAACTTCCTCGATGATGCGAAGGTTGCGATGTTCCTTGCTTTTGTATCCGGATTTGTAATGCCTTTTTACTTAAGAAGCGTTCAGCCTTACAGATACATCGGCTATCAGTCGGGCAGCATCTGGCACAACTCGACTTACATTGTCATGAAGTTTTTCGCACTTTTGTGCGTTGTTTTATACCTTGCGATTTCAAACGCATACAAAGAAAAAATGAAAGCATGGGAAGTTGTGACTTTCGCAATTCTCCTTGCTGTTACGACTTCGGTAAAGACGAATTTCATACTCGTATTTGCACCGGTTGCACTCGTATTCTTAATCATAGATTTAATACTCGGTGTACCCGTAAAAAGAATTATTTTCTGTGCGCTTACGGTAATTCCGTCGATGGCCGTAATTCTTTTTCAGAGGTATGTTTTATTCGGCGAGGAAACGGGAAACGGAATAATCATAGACCCTTTGTACAGTGTTTATTTAAGGGCTGAACAGCCGTATTTTACAATGATTCTCTCGGCTGCATTTCCGGTTTTCGTACTGCTTTACAATCTGATTTTCGTACTTTCGGATACGATAAAAGATTTCAGGGAAAAAAGAGGAAACCTCACACACAGATTTTTCCTTCTTGCATGGAGCATGTGGTTTGTGGGCTTCCTTGAACTTATACTTTTAAGGGAAACGGGACAGAGAGAACTCGACGACAATTTCGCCTGGGGATATGATTTCTGCCTCTTCTTAGTTTTTACAGTAAGCATTATTTATTTTGCAAATAATATAAAAAGTCTTGTAAAAAGAATTAAGGATAGTAAAGAAAATACCGGAAATGCCCTGGCCATCACATTCACGACGGCTTATGCGGCAGCAGCTGCTTTAATGCTTGTTTACCACACTTACTGCGGCATTTTCTTTTTCGCAAGACTCACTCAGGGCGTGACGTTTTTCATGCAGTAAATATTATTTGGGAAAGCAAAGGATATTGAAATGAAAGTAAGTTTTGTAATTCCGTGTTACAGATCGGAAAACACAATAACGGATGTAGTAGAAGAAATAAAAACAACGATGGCTGAAATCGGACACGAATTCGAAATCATTCTCATTAACGATTCGTCACCCGACAATACGTACGAAGTCATCAAGCAGATAGTTAAGGATAACAAAAATATTCTCGGTATAGATCTTGCAAGGAATTTCGGTCAGCATTGCGCATTAATGGCAGGCATGAGACACAGTAACGGTGACGTTGTGGTATGCCTCGATGATGACGGTCAGACACCTGCCGACGAGGTCGGAAAACTTCTGGACAAACTCGACGAAGGTTACGATGTCTGCTACGCAAGCTACGGAAAGAAACAGCATTCCGGCTTCAGAAATTTCGGAAGCAAAGTCAATGAGCTCATGACGAGAATCATGCTCGGAAAACCCAAGGAACTCAAGGTTTCAAGTTACTTCGCGGCCAAGAGATTCGTGGTTGACGACATGTTAAGATACGAACAGTCCTATGCGTATGTAATCGGTCTTGTTTTAAGAGCGACCAAGAACGTATGCAACGTGGAAGTTAATCACCGCGCAAGAACCGTCGGAACCAGCGGTTATACATTGAGAAAACTCTTTTCTCTCTGGTTTAACGGCTTCACAGCATTTTCGATCAAGCCTTTAAGAATCGCTACCGCAATCGGATGTTTCAGTGCGATTTCGGGCTTCCTTTACGGTATATTTACGATTGTCAAAAAATTCATTCTTCTCGATGACGTACAGGCAGGTTTCTCGGCACTCATGTCTGTAATGGTTTTCATGTGCGGAATGATAATGCTTATGCTCGGCCTTATAGGCGAATATCTCGGAAGAATTTACATCTGTCTTAACAATTCTCCGCAGTACGTAATCAGAGACAAAGTCGGTAATTTGGAATAACATGGATAAAACTGCTCAAAAGAAAAAAACTGAAAAACTAAACCCGATTGTTCTGGATTTTATTTTCGCAGCAGTACTTTTAGTACTTCCGCTTATTCACATCGCATTCGGCGTGGAATTAACGGATACGGCTTACAGCCTCGGCAATTTCGAAAATCTGGATAAGATGAATATTACCTGGACGGTGGCAACCTTCTGGGCTAATATGCTCGGCCGTTTTTTCACCAATCTGCCTTTCGGCTATACATGGATCGGAATGAAATTTTACACCGCGCTTGTGCCTGTCGCCGGAGTGATGGTTTCTTACTTTTTCTTAAAAAAATACATACCGAGATGGATAGTTTTCATCGGGGAAATTCTCACCATTTCGCTTTTCTGGTGCCCGACGACAATACTTTACAACTATCTTTCATATCTTCTTTTTAACATTGCAGCCATTATTCTGGCAGTTTCGCTTATCAAAGAAAAAAGATGGGGACTTGCGATAGCGGGAGTAGTGCTCGCTTTCAACGTTTTCGTGCGCTTCCCGAACATCACGGAAGTTGCGCTTATCGTGGTGGTCTGGTTTAATGCAAAGAACACGAAGAAAAAGTTTCTGTACGGTTTAACGGACACCCTGATATGCGTCGGCGGATTCACTTTTGGAATGATTTTAAACGTACTTTTAATCGGATTCAGGTACGGTTTTTCGTCGCTTCCTCTGATGGTTACGTCACTATTTTCGATGACCGGAAGCAATGCGGGATACAAGCCTCATCAGATGGTTCTCGCAATGTTTCGAGATTATATCAAATATACAAAGCCGTTCATTTTCGTAGTCGGCATCACGGTTCTCTGTTTTGCTGTGAGTGCGATTATGAAAAGACATTTTGCGAGAATAATAACGATTGTCGTACAGTTTCTGCTTTACGGACTTTTCATTTTCTGGGGCTACAGAAACAGCGTGTTTACCGTGAAATACAGCGAATATTCATCGATGTTTTTCTGGGCTGTCATGTTCTTTGTAATCGGAAATACCGGTGCCATATGGACGCTTTTAAGAAAGAGAAGAGAGAGGGAACACAAGATTCTTGCGCTTACCGTTCTCGTAATTTTGTGGATTACACCGCTTGGAAGCAACAACGGACTTTACCCTTCGATGAACAACCTTTTCATCGTGGCACCCGTGATTCTTTTCATGTGCTACAGCGAGCTTTTCAAGGGCAGGAATTTCCATGAACTTCTCGATCTCGAAACGAAGAATTCCATGGTTTCGACACGTATTACGGTATTCCTTCTTCTCGCAAGCATCCTGGTAAACTGCTTTATTTTCGGATTTACTTTTATTTTCAGGGATTCGGGCTTCCCGAAGAACAATCATTTCGAGATAAACGGAAACAGGGTTCTCGTCGGAATGCATACGAATGCAGAGCGAAAGGCGATTATTGAAAATCTGACGGTCTATGTCGACGAACACGGCTACGAAAACCGTGAGGCGATTTTCTACGGCGACATTCCCGGACTTGAATATATATTAAAAATGCCATGCGCGATTTCTCACACATGGCCCGATCTCGGTTCATTCTCGTATAAGGAATTTGAAAGTGATATCGAAGGACTTACGGAACCGCCGATTATCTTCGTCAACAAGGATTACTGCAGCAATATTCTTAATCCCGGCGAAGAGGCTTCCGACAAGGATATCTGTCTTTCGAAATACATGACGGATAACGAATACATCTTAAAGGCGAAAATCGAAAATATCGAGATTTACTCCACGAAGTAATCCTTACTCCATCTTCCGCTGGCACCGCAGGGAAGAACAAGTCCGTTTTCGGAAACGGGAAGACCTATTTCCTCGGATTTAACCCTGCCGCCGAACTTTGTAACGATGACGGTGTTAAGCATGTAGGTTAAAACTGCGGGCTGAAGTCCCGTGGTATAAGAGTTGATTAGAAAGAAAGCGGCATCATCGCTTAAAAGTGAACCTGTGAGTTCGATGAAAGGGTAGATGCTGTCTTCGATTTTCCAGATTTCTCCCTTGGGTCCTCTGCCGTATGAAGGCGGATCCATGATAATACCGTCGTATTTGTTTCCGCGGCGGATTTCCCTTTCGACGAATTTTACACAATCATCAACGAGCCATCTTATCGGGGCTTCTTCAAGACCTGATGAGAGAGCGTTTTCTTTTGCCCACTGAACCATGCCTTTTGAAGCATCCACGTGGGTTACACTTGCGCCTGCGGCAGCTGCCGAAAGTGTTGCGCCGCCTGTATAAGCGAAAAGATTAAGAACCTTAAAAGGCTTGTCGGGATTCTTTTCTTTCGCACTTTTGATGACCGATGAAAACCAGTCCCAGTTGACTGCCTGTTCGGGGAAAAGACCCGTATGTTTGAAAGCGAAAGGCTTAAGATTGAATGTGAGAGAGTTGTAGTGAATACTCCATTCGTTGGGGAGATTACGGAATTCCCATTCGCCTCCGCCCTTGTTTGAGCGGTGGTAATGACCGTTGAATTTCTTCCATCCCGGATTATTTTTCGGAGTATTCCAGATTACCTGAGGATCGGGACGAACCAGCAGAAAATCACCCCATCGTTCGAGTTTTTCTCCGCCCGATGAGTCCAGGACCTCATAATCTTTCCAGTTATCGGCAATCCACATGATTAAGCCCTCCGTAATACTTAAAATTAGCGAAAAGTCGCATTTCGTACGACAATGATTATAACATAAAAGCCGCAAAAAGAAACCGAATAAAAAACAGACAAAAAAGAAACACAGATATACTTAGACAGGCAGACTTGAAAAAGAAACTGCATTAAACAACAGACACCGGAGCAAACCGAATTGAGCAAACTTGAAGAATACTGCAAAAAGAAGAATCTGAGGGAAATGGACATAGAGCATCTCTGGATGTATCGAATATGTCTTATTTTGCTGCCTTTTTTCATCATTGCGGTTGTCGTTTTTATAATTTTCGGTGACAAAATCGTCGGTCTCGGAAACGAATGCTCATTCAAAAAACTGACCGGTCTTTACTGCGTGGGATGCGGCGGTACGAGAGCGCTTAATCATTTTGTCCATCTGCATCTTTTGAAAAGTCTTTTTTATCACCCGTTTGTAATCTACGCATTCGTCGCATATACACTTTATACCATAAACTCATTTCTTTACAGGCATCACAAAAAGTGCATCGAGAAGTTAAATCCCTTCGTGCTTTTGTATGTCGGTCTCGGAGTTCTTTTAGTTAATTTCCTCGTGAAAAACATCTTCCTTCTTTGCGGAATTATGCTGATATAAAACGCAAATCACGCAGAGAAAAAAATACAAATCATGCTGAGATTAAAAACATAAATCATGCTGATATAAAAACGCAAATCACGCTGAGAATAAAAATACAAATCAGGCTGATATAAAACGCAAAACATTTTGAGATAAAAAATTCAGATAATGCTGATAAAAAATAAAAAATGCCGAAAAAATTTTCCTGACAAAAAGAGTCCCCGATTTGTCATATATCTGGTGCCCGAATGTGCACGAAAACACTATAAAATGTGCCGATTTAGTGGAAAAAATCATAAATTATGTGATAAAATAAGCATATCGTGTATAATAATAAAGAAAGTATTATCCGATAAAAAACATAGAAGAATGCTTAAAAGGAGCATTTGCTATGTACGGCAACAGTGGTTTTGGCAAATTTAATAAAAAGGGGAATGGCTTCACTCTCGTGGAGCTTATTGTCGTGCTTGTAATTATTGCCGTACTTGCTGCACTTGCAGTACCGACATTCCTCTTTTTTATGGACAAAGGAAGAGAAAACGGATATAAAGCCAACGCATCAAAGAGTCTGAGTGCTACACAGGGAGCACTTTCGGCTCTTTTTTCTGATTCATCGGCAAGACTTTCGCCTTCAAAGAGACAGGAAGTGAAGAAGACGGCGGCTGTCGGTGATTCTTATTTTGTCGTCTGGACCAAAGACAAACTTGTAGACAGACAGACGAAAGCACTTCCCGAAAACATCGGTTCCTTTACGGTCGACAAAGCGCTCTACGGCGAAGCGGGATGCTTTTTTTCTTACGTGAACGGAAACTGGGAAAAACTTGAGGCGACGGAATATGAAAATGCCATAGCTGAGATGGCGGCAGACAATACCAAAGCAATTTACATGTGGCCGTATAAATGGGATTCGGCATATCTTGATACCGACCCCGAAGATCCGAACCCCGACTCCGATGAAGATGACGCGATTAAAGTTGTGCTTTTGAAACTCGATCCCGATTACTTAAGATACGTTTACTTCACGAGAGAAGACAGAAACGTAAATTCCGGACTCGACAGTATCAGACTTCTTTTCTGGAAAGAGGGAAATGATGTAAAGAGCACATGGAACATAAAGGGCGGAAGAGACATTTTCGAAGGCGAGGACGGATATACATACGAGCTTCATCTGGAAAGATATACATATCTCGGATGGCTTCTCGATTCGTCAAACGTTCCCGCGATGAGCGTTTCTTCAATCAGCGATTACATTTTCAACGATGCGTCAAAGAAGAATTATTACGAATTCACAATCGGTCTTGAGGGAATCGATCCCAATGCGACCGTTGAATACATTCAGATAAGCCGTAACCGTTTTGCATCATTTATCTCTTCCTCGGCAATGGATATCAAAAATGTTGAGAAGATAAGCACTTCGACTTATCAAAACAAAGATGCGCTTCCTTCACAGGCTGTCAGAATCGACGATGAGAGCGTACCCGATGGTTATGCTTACGCATGGAGAGACGGAAACAAGGTTCTCTGGTGGTCGAATGCGGCGAAGAACTATATGCCCGCAGACTGCAGCGGCCTTTTCGCAAACAATACACACCTTGTATATTTCGATTTTTCGGGAATGGATTTCAGTCATACATCAACAATGAATTCAATGTTTGCGGGATGTACGAAACTCGAATCGCTTTCCGGACTCGGAAACGAAACAGAGAATTCTCTTACGGATGTAAGCAGTATGTTCTCGGGCTGCAGTGCTTTGACGGATCCCGGAACAGATACGCTTTCGACCGGTGCTCTTACCGGTGCAAAAGAGATGTTTGCAAACTGCACGAGCATTCTTACGATAGAGTTTTCGGATTATTTTGATACGGCAAACGTTGCGGATTTCTCAAACATGTTCGCGGGATGCACAAACGTATCCGTTATCGAAACAGAAAAACTTGATACCGCAAGCGCAGAGACATTAAGCGGAATGTTTGAAAACTGCACGAATTTAAGCACACCCGATGTTACTTCGTGGGACACTGCAAACTGCACGAACTTTGAAAATACTTTCAAAGGCTGCGAATCCATGGCGGCATCGCTTGATTTAAGCAACTGGAATCTTCAGAAAGCAAAGAATCTTGCATCTGCTTTCGAGGGATGTAAGAACCTTCCCGAGATTAAGGTCGGAGTTTTGGGCTGGAACCTTATCAACTGCGAAGATCTGTCAAAGACATTCAAGGGCTGTTCTTCACTTACCGCTCTTGATTCACAGCTTATCGGTTCTTCGAGATCGCTTAAAAACGTCAGCGAAATGTTTGCCGGCTGCTACAGCCTCGAAAATATAAACCTTGCGAGAATGAGTTTTTCGGGTGTAGTCGACATGTCGAAAATGTTCTCGATGGAAGAATATAAGAACGATTCGGGATTCGCTTCCGCCTGTGCATTAAAAACAGTTAAATTCTCGACAGGCATTGATACGGCGAATGTTACAGACATGAACTCGATGTTCAGAGACTGCGTAAGTCTTACCGGCGTGGACGGAATCGCTTCCTTCAGAACGGAAAAAGTTTCCGACATGAGTTACATGTTCGCATATACAAATTCGCTTGCAGAGATCGATCTGTCTTCGTTTAACACGAGAAACCTTTCGAATTACGAAGGCATGTTCTTCTACGAAGAAGGCAAGAGCCATCTTGCAACGGTTTATGCTTCGCCGAGATTCGATATCGGAAACAGGGGCGCATACAAGATGTTTAAGAACAACATTCTTGTCGGAAGCAGAAATACCGAATATGTTCAGAAGAGCACGGATCAGGAAGAAGGCTTCGATACCGCAGAGTTTGCAAAGGCAGACGGATGGCAGGGCGAAGAAGGATATTTTAAAGCCAAATACAGAGAAGTATATGTTTCAAGAAGCGGACTTTCCGATATGTTTTCCAAACATACGGAAAAGATCGTAAAGGTAAATACGGACGATTATACCGTTTCGACGATCCAGTATGTCGACGGCCTTGTAAACATCGAGAACAAGGATGCGAGCAAGCAGACCGAGTATTATCTCTTTGCATGGCGTGAAGGCGATACGATTAAATGGTGGACTGATGCCGATGTTGCGATTTTGGATGCGGATCTGAAAAACATGTTCAACAGCAATTACAAGAATAACATCGTATCCTTTGATTTTTCGGGATTTGATGTAAGGGATGTAACCGGTCTTAACGAAACGTTTTATAACTGCAAGAATCTTGAATCCGTCACATTCGGAAACATGTTTTATGCGGACAAACTTCAGAATACATACAGAATGTTCGGTTCGTGCGAAAAACTTAAGATCGTTGATATGACTGATCTTCACGCAGGTTCGGGAAGTCTTACGAATGTGAAAAACATGTTCGAGAACTGTTATTCTCTCGAGGATCTGACATTTGCTTCCGATTTTGACACAAGCAATGTAACCTCGACAAATTCGATGTTCTATAACTGCAGGGCGCTTAAATCCATAGATGTCAGCAGTTTTGATCTTGAGAAAGTTACGGATGCATACAGAACATTCAGCGGCCTTAACGAAGTAACGAGCATTACGCTTCCTCAGGTCTGTGATCTGCAGAACTGTACAACGATGGGCGCGATGTTTGAAAAATGCTACAAACTCGAAACTCTCGATCTGAGCTGTATAAAGACATCAAACAAACTGACGAACATAAGTTATATTTTCAATGAGAACAAAGCGATGACAAGCATAGACATTTCCGCATGGAATATTTCGGCGGTAACGAATTACAAAGGCACTTTCAGAAACTGCGAAAATCTTGAAAGCATTGTAATGAAAGGCGGCAAGTCGCAAAGTACCGATAGAGCCGAGTTCTTCACGGGATGCAAAGGCGGAGAAGCCGGTGTAATAAGCGTTAGACTTGCAGACTGGAATTTCAATACGGCAGCAGCTGTCGGCGAATTTATTTCCACATGCAACTCAGCTGTGCTTGATTACGATATTTCCGGCGCAAACATGAATAATGTTACTTCGTTCGCTAATTTTGTAAAGAACCGAACCAATGTAAAGATGAGAAGCATAAACCTTTCGAATCTTAAGAATGTGGGCAATGTTACAAGTCTTGAAAGTGCATTCAGCAAGTGCAACTATCTTGAAAGCATAGAATTCGGAGATTTTGATTTCTCGAATGTTACATCTTTCAAAGAAATGTTTAACGGATGTTCGGCAATTGAAAGCGTTGATTTCTCGGGAGTTACGAACAATCGCGTGGACACTGTTTACTGGATGTTTATAAACTGCTCGAAACTTAAGACTGTGGATTTTGGAAATATATCATTTGAAAATCTTAATACCGCAACGAATGCATTTTCGGGATGCGGCGAACTTACCACGGTATATGTTTCCGACAGTTACAAATTAAAATCCGGCGTGAACAATCAGGACATGTTTGCAAACAATAATAAACTTAAAGGATCTGCCGGCACGGAATATTCCAATTCAAAGAAGAAAGCCATTTACGCATGGCCTGACGGCAAAGACGGAAGAGAAGGATATTTTACGATCAGGTAAATTTTGTTTGGAAAAATTAATTCGGAAAGATTAATTCGAATATTGTTCCGAAAAAATACAAATAATAAGATTGATTGAATAAAACAGTAATTATGAGCAAACGGAGCGTTGAAATGATGTTTTTGAAAAACAGAAAAATTCAACATAAGACAAATAAAGGCTTCACCCTGGTGGAGCTTATTGTCGTGCTCGTTCTCATGATGATACTTATTTCCTTAAGTGTTGCCGGAATGCTTACATGGCAGGACTGGAGCAGATTCAAAAAAGAAAATACCGCTGCCGAAACGATCTTCTATTCGGTACAGGACTTCTTCACAAAACTCGATGCGACCAATGCATTCGACAGCTACGTTTATTCGAGAATAGAAAACGAACGCTCGGAACTTTTCCTTGCAGATACCAATAACCGCGGCGTTTTCGCAAATAAGATCTATTTCGATGAAGATAATTATTATGTCTGGGATTCGGATGTCGATCCGATCGGAACACCTATCTGGAAGAATACGCCCGCAGGCATAAGCGGTGCAGATAAGGATAAGTACCAGGGAAGTATCTGGTATCTTTCGGCCGAGAAAAACGATTACGACAAATACATGGACGGCACGCTTACAAAAGCCGGAACGAAACTTCTTTTT
>JAEEGL013043987.1_pt1 | contig 30526 bp, 15 predicted proteins | sample 9134231 | NCBI WGS metagenome assembly JAEEGL01 (sample SAMN16246548, study PRJNA631951) | gut metagenome | biome: gut microbiome; feature: rumen; material: fiber-attached | host: Bos | place: Iran: Karaj | collected 2018-10 | reverse complement strand
TCAGCCCCGAAGGGGCGGCGGAGCACAGCCCGGGGTAAGCGTGACCGCGAAGCGGCAAGCGTAACCCCGGGTATGGCAGATTGTTACGATTGTTCAAGCCCTGAAGGGGCGGCAGAAAACGACATATGCAATCCTTTCAGGAAACGTAAATTTCAACCTACAGAAGCATAGAATTAGGAATTAGGAATTAGAAATTAGGAATTAGGAATTTGGGAATATTGTGAACGAGAGATGATGGGACGAATCTACAGAATAGCCTGCCAACGGTGCAGAGACGCCGTGAGCGATTCCAGCGGCGCGGCGCTGATCGTCACGCTGGGCGTCTATCTGTTCCTTTTTATTCTGTCCGCCTCCGTCTACACCATCGGCGAGTCCATCCATCAGCGCATCCAGCTGCAGACCGCCTGTGACGCCGCCTCCTATTCCGCCGCTGTGGTGCAGGCGGACGCACTGTCCCGCATGGCTGTTGTAAATCGCGCCATGGCATGGACTTACATCCAAATGACCCGCCGCCAGGTGGACTATATCACCTATCGTTGGCTGCGGCTGACCCGCGACAATTTCCACAAGGACTACGAGACCGCCAAGGACTGGCATTTCTGCCTCCTGTGTCCAGAGGAGAAGCATACGGACAAGGGCATCGGCTGGTGGTGCGGCCAAGGCAAGCGGGACATGAACACCATCCGCATGAACAAGCGGAACATCATGAACTACGACGACATCGACAAGGCCGTGCGGGATTTCGGCGGCAAGATTGACAAGGGCAAGGGCGGCGGCGGGGCCTCTTCCGGCTCCAAAGGACTGTCCGACGCCTCTTCTTCCGGCTCCTCCCCCTCTCTGACGAAGGAGCAACAGCAGGTTCAGGACATGTACGCGCGGTATCCGAACAAGAGCAACGAAGAGATTTTCACGCAGATTTTCATTGAGAACACAGGCCGGCCGGAGCCGCCGAAGTTCATTGAGGATCCCGTTACGCACCAACAGAGGCCAAATCCCGACTGGCCGTTGTGGGAAAAGGACCGCAAAACCTACGTCGATAAATACATGGCCAAGCTGAAGAGCCAGGCGGAGGACATGATGAACTGCACCGTCTGCGGCAAACCCCTCAAGGACCCGATTACGGGCGCGCCCGCCGATCATTCCGCCTGCTTCAAGAAGCTTGCCGAGCAGCATGAGGAGGAGTCTTCCGCCCCCTCTGGCGGCTGTTCCCTTTGCGGCACGTCGGAGGGCGGAACCCACAAGCACTGCGACTGGGGGCAGGGGCTTGGCGAGATGATCCGCAACGACAAGGAGACCATCGAGAGCCTGAATCTGACCCTTAACGTCATCAATCTCAACATGATGGAGGGCATCCGCTCCACCATCAGCCAGATGTTGGAATACAATCTTCCGCGAGACGCCGAGGGAAACATTCCGGACGATTTCTATTTCGCCTTCCAATCCCCCACCTCCTTTGACCCCTATGAACAGCACAGCGGCGACAGCGCCGCCTCCCAGATGGGCAACTGCTTCTCGCCGCTCTACAACACCGAAGAGCACGAGCAGATTTTCCTGAATATGGCGGACGGACAGGCGAAAAACACGTTGTCAGAGTACTTTACGGGAAGCAAGTCCGAAGCCTACGGCATTGACCAATGGCTGATTCGCACCTATCCGGCGGAGAGTCGCATCGCCTCCAAAGTGGTCGTCAAACCCACTTATGAGTCCTTCCACGCGGAGGGAATCTGCCGCGGCTACAAGAACGCGAACCGCGACGAAGGGGCCTCCCTGCTGGGCTTCCATCGGGGGAACCATATCATTGCCGTGGAGGGCGAGACGGCCGGCGGCAACGAGATTTTTGGGTTGGGCAGCATTCTGTCGGCCATCATGGGCGGGCTCTCCGACATGGTGGACATGAGTCCCTCCTGCATCAACCGCCGCTCCGCCTTCCCTGCCCAATGCAAGAAGGTGGACGATTCCATCGCGTTGGTCTCCGAATACCGTTGGGCCAGCGCCAAATGGTTCTGCTACCCCCAATGGGTCATCGTCAAAATCATCTGGAAGCATCCCTTCATACCGAAATTCCACTGTAAGGAGCATGGCTACGGCAGCTGGCTGGCGTGGATTCCCAAGGAGCTGAAGCTGCTGTTCGGCTTTGAGGGCAATTCGCGGAACGACTACCGCCCCTGCTTCATGGGAGTGGACCAGGAGTTCTTCGTCAAGGGGTTCGCTCGAATCTACGGTGATGATCGGGACCTTTTCAACGAACAGTATGTGGGCACGCCGGCTCGCCCGTGGGTTCTCAATGAACGCTATTTCAGCGGCGCCGGCACCATCGCCGTGGGACTGGCCCGCCGTCAGCGAAACCCGTGGATTCGGCTGCTGACGTGGGGCGAAAACGCCGTCAATTACCACAACGGTCTGTTCTCCCTCTTCGACCTTCCCACGGAGGACAATTTCATGTGGACGGTCAGCACCGCCCGCGCCGCCTATCGCCGAAAGGACGATCCGGAGAATCTCTATGATGTTCGCTTTGATACGGTTGCGGATCCGGGCCAGCTGGATTTGGACTATGGGCCGGGGGCTCCCTCCGAATGGCGGGATGAGAGCATGCGAATCGGCTGCGCCTGCGGAAACGGCGAGCGGCTGGCAAGGGCGTGGAACCTGTGCACGTCGGATTGGGATGCCACCCTCCTGCCTGTCCCGTATTCCCGCAAATTGGCAAAATTCGACAGCATGACGGAGGACGGTGCTGTCTCGTGGGGCGAGGCAGAGGCGGAGGGCCAGCGACTGCCTGATGTGTTCAACAGCCTGAATGCCGGCGGCACATGGATGAACTTCTCCGGCTCCACCAAGTCGGCTGACGAGATCATGAGGCCCGTCAACGTCCATGGAGCCGCATTGGGGCTTGAGGAACTCATCCAGAACAAGGTATATTGAAAGAGATTGATTAGGAAAGCGGTTTATATGGATAGAATGATCTTGTCGTGCATATTCATGATTGCCGTGGCGACCGTGGCGGCGGAGGGACTGGCTCCTCAGGAGTCCCTTGCAGTTCAGCGCACATTGGCGTTGGGGGAGTTTCGCATGCAGGCCTGCAAGGAGACCGCCCCCACGGTCAAGGTCTTTTTGGAAGGACGGGCCGCCTTGCGTTGGCGGCGACTGTCCGATGAATATTCGGAGGAGCAGCTCAACGACTTCTTTTTGGGCGCGGTGACCATGCTGGCCGAAGACAATGTCCACGGGGCTCTGTACAATCCGTGGTGGGACGCCATCCTTTTGGTGGTCATGGAAGGGGAGCCGGGGGCGGTTCCGAAAATCGTTCGCTTCGCCTTTTCCAGCGGCGAGCGGTTCCGCGGGGAGCCGCGTCCGGAAGTTCCTGCCACGGAGAGCGTGATTCCCCAAAAGCAGCCGATGGCGGTGACGCTGTGGGAGCTGATGGCCCGCACGCGCAAGACCTTCATGGGGCTGACGGCGGCGCAGGGCGACGCACTGATTGACGAGCTGCAAGTGCAGGACGACGACGATTTGCGGACGGTTCAGATCCGTTCCGCCGCCCGCCTGAAGACCATGGTCATGTTCTTGGGAGACAAGCCGATGCAGCGGCAGGCACGCCGTCTGGCACGGCATCTGGGCTCGCGGAATCCAGAGGACATCACAGGCTATTTCACCGATGACGCCGGCGGTTTCCTTCCGTCTTACGCGAAGCTTCCCGCCGTGCTTCGCAGCAACATGATTCCCTATTGCTATGTTCCGGGCAAGGAGGGCACGCTGTTTGTCTTCTTCAACGAGAAGCTGCCGCGGATTTTTGTGACGGTCACGCTGCCGCGAAATGGGTTCCGCCACATCATGGAATGGTATGACTTCCAGGCGGTGGACCAGGTGCTTGACATCTGGAAGCAGCGGAAGGAGGTCCGATAATGAAAAAGCTGACGACCATTCTATGCACCTTCCTGATGACGCTGCAGCTTGTGGCAGGGCCTTTTGGGGATTTTCTGAACGGAATCGGCAGTGCGGCGAACTCCGCCGCCAATGCGGTGGGCTCGGCGGTGAACGATGCCGTGGACGCCGCGCAGGATGCCATGAACGATGTGGCAAAGGCCGTTGACGACGCGAAGAAGGACGTCGAAAACACGGTGAACACCGTGACCGAAGAAGCGAAGAAGGCGGCGCAGGATGCGCTGAACGAGGCCAAGAAGACGGCCGCTGACATTCAGAAGCAGGCTGAGCAAGCCATCAATGAGGCGAAGAAGGCGGCCGAGCAGGTCAAGAAGGAGGCCCAGAAGGCGGTCAATGATGCGAAGGCGGAGGCCGAGAAGCTGAAGCAGGAGGCCGAAAAGGTGGCCAACGACGCGAAGGCTAAGGCGGAGCAGGCCGTGAAGGATGCAAAGGCGGAGGCGGAGAAGGCGATCGCCGCCGCGAAGACGGAGGCCGAAAAGGTCAAGGCGGAGGCGGAAAAGGCGGTCAATGACGCGAAGGCCAAAGCGGAGCAGGCCGTGAAGGATGCGAAGGCGGAGGCCGAAAAGGCGGTCGCCGCGGCGGAACAGGCCGTGAAGGACGCCCAGGCTCAGCTTGAGAAGGCGAAGGGCAAGGCGAAAGCGGAGGCGGAGAAGGCGCTGGCCGCCGCGAAAGCGGAGGCCGAGAAGGTCAAGGCGGAAGCGGAGAAGGCGGTCAACGACGTGAAGGCTAAGGCAGAGCAGACAGTCAAGGCTGCCCAGAACGAAGCGGAGAAATTGGTTAATCAGGCGCAGCAGACCGTGAACAACGCCGTCGCCGCTGCGCAGGATGCCGTCAATCAGGCCACGGCGAAGGCGCAGGAGATGGTGGCTCAGGGCCAGCAGAAGGCCCAGCAGATGGTTGATCAGGCGCAGCAGATGGTCACCGACGCGGTGGCCGAGGCGGGCAAATTGATTCAGGATGCGCAAAATGCTGTGAATCAGGCAATTAAGGATGGTCAGAATGCAATCAACCAGGCGCAGCAGCAGGTGAATCAGGCCATGGAAAAGGCCAAACAGGCCGCCGTGGACATGGTGGCCACGGCGGAGGAGGCGTACAAGGACGCCAAAGCCAAGCTGGAACAGGCCATCCAGGAAATGGCCGGAGCCGGAGCTGATGCCGCTAAGTTGTTGGAGGCCATAAAGGAATGCGGTCTCAACGAACTGCAGGAACTGGTGAATTCCGTCCTCAGCGGCGCAGATGCGGACAAGATCAACGCGGCCATCAACACCGCTATGGAGACCCTGCAGGCCGCCATGGACGGGCTGATTGACGGTGCGGATGCGCAAGCTATTATCGATGAGGCACTTAAGGCGGTCAATGATGCCATTGCCTCTGCGGACATCAGCGATGAGCTCAAACAGACTCTGACCCAATGCCTGGAGGGCATCGAGGGGCTGAGCGGCGACGATGTGTCCGCCCTTCTTGACCAGTTGCTGAACCAGTTGCAGGATACGGCCATGTCCGCCGCCGCGCAGGCATTGCAGGAGCAACTGGAGAAGGTCCTTGGCGCGGAGGGCGCAAAGGAGATCATGGATTTGCTGGAGGGCGGCGATCTGGACAAGCTGTTTGAGAAGCTTGCCAGCTTGGATTCCGCCGAGGCCGCCGCGGAGCTCCTCAACGAGCTTGCCGCCCTGTTGGAGAAGAATGGGGTGGACAGCGCGGTCGTCGATGCCATCAAGTCGGCCGCCACGGCTGTCGCCAACGGCGAAAGCGTGGTGGATGCCCTGCTGGACGCCGCCAAACAGGAGGGAATCAATTACCTGAAGGAGACGTTGGGGGACTATTTGGGGGAGGACACCGCAAACGAGATCATCGATGCCCTTGAGAAGCTCATTTCAGGGGATCCGGAGGCGGCGGAAAAGGCCAAGGAGGCCTTGGAGAAGCTGTTGGGCGACAAGCTGCCCGCCGGTACGGCGGAGGCGGTCGTCGATTTGGTGGAGACCATCATCGAGGACGGCGGCGTCGGAGACATTGAGGAGGCGGTCACCAATTTGGCCACGGCCGCCGCAAAGGACGGCGTGGCCTCTCTGCTGGCTCAAAGCGGCCTGAGCGAGGAGGAGCAGCAGAAGGTTCTGGATGAGCTGGACAAGATTCTAAATGGCGATTGGGAAAGCGTTTGGGACGATGTTAAGGGCGGTGTGGCCGACTATCTGGCCAAAGTCGTGGGAGACACCTTCGGCGACGAGGCTGCCCAAAAGGTGAAGGAGGCCGTGACCGCCCTGCTCAACGGGGACACCGACTGGCTGAACAGCGCCGTCACCGCTGGAATGAACATTGCCTCCTCCGCCCTAAAGGATCTGCTGGAGGAGCAGCTGAACAATTTGGCGAAGAAATTCCCCATGCTGGCGGACATCTTCAAGTCCCTTGGCATTGACGCGGACACTCTGATTAATGGCCTAAGTAACGTATGGAATGCCATTAAGGACGGAAGCATCGGTGATCTGCTCAATAACCTCAACACCTTGATTTCCGACAAGCTGACCTCGCTGGTGGAAAATTTGGGCGAATATGTCATGGATTTCCTCAGCGGACTGCTCAACGACGTGCTGGGCAAAATCAGCGGATGGCTGGAGAATCTGCTCAGCAAGGGCGCCGAAGCCCTAAATAGCGCCATGGACGCAATTAAGAACTTCATCTCCAGCATGAAGAAGGTAGAGGAGGAGATTCGGAACGCCAGCAGCTACTTCCTTGGCAATGAGAACGGCGGCGCCAAAATCATTGAGAACGTCAAGAGGAAGCTGAACAGTCTGGTGACGGATAAAGTCTTCCAGCTGAAGTGATAAGGAGACTGAATGAGACGGAACGGACAGAATGGAGGCAGAGGGGACGGAGGTTCGGTGCTGACCGAATTCGTCATTGTGGCCCCGCTGTATCTGCTGCTCTTCGGCGGCGTGCTCCTGCTCAACGACATGATTGGGCTCAAGAGCAAGGTGTCGGAGCTGGATGTCTTTGTGACGGTCGCGGGAAGCCATCGGGCCTATGCGGGGCAGGCGGAGCAGGTTTCGGCCGCCATCAAGCGGAGGGTGACCGCCTTCCTGCCGGGTGCCGTGACGATTCACAACGCGTTCGCGGAGGCCTTCGTCACGGATGAGGACGTGGCGTTGCGCAACAACTGGAATGCCGTCTACGCGGGGCGGGCGGATGTCTCCTACCGGCAGCCGGAGCCATTTTGCTATCTCCTTGAGGTTCAGAATCTTGTACAAGGAGAAAAGTTTGACGAGCCGGCTCGTTACCGCTTTTTCGCCGATCCTGCCACAAAGGATTTTCCGACCGAAGGGGAAAAGGTCTACCGCTTTCATCTTCTGCAACGGCATTGGACTTCCGGCGGCGGCGATGGCAGCTATGACCGCGGGGCCTCTGCCGCCTCGTTGGTGGGGGACAGCATTTTGGCGAACGTGGTGGGGGATGACTGGCTTTTCACGAAGAAGACCTCCTCCGTCTCCTCTGGCGTGGGCGGGGCCACGGAAGAGTACAAGATTCAACTTGGAAAATACACGGAATGAAGACGTTAGGAGTCATTATCCTGTTGGTGTGGCTGGGGGTGAGCGGCTCTTTGCGGGGTGACTTCGTCAGCACGCGGCTGCCGGATTTCGAGGCGGACGTCAAGAAGGAGCGGCCCGGCTGGCAGGGGGAGACGGAGCTGAAGCTGGCCTTTCCCGCGGCGAGCAGCCAGGTTCGGGCTCGCATGCGGCAGCTCCACTATGTGCTCAAACATGAGATAGACGTGGATAAAAAGGGAAAAAGGCGACTTTTTTTGTGGGAGAAGGGGAGACAACAGATTATTATCATGCTATGGTATATATCTGTCGATAGAACCGGCTGCACATGGGGAGGAGTGCAGAAGGAGGATTCACGTGAGTAGCGAAGGCCGTTTCAACTATATTAGCTCTGCGGCAGTGACCGATGCGGGACTGGTGCGGAAGCACAATGAGGACTCCTTTCTGGCGTTGCCGGAACGAGGAGCCTTTGCTGTTGCCGATGGCATGGGGGGCGGACAGGACGGCGAAGTGGCCTCCAAAATGGTGGTTGACGCGTTGCGGCAGGCTTTGGAGGACACCAGCGGCGAGTCTCCTGGCGTCTGCAAATATGCGTTGCAGCAGGCGTTGCATTTGGTCAATGGACAAGTGTGCCGCTATGCGCGAGAGCATCAGTATTCGGCCATGGGAAGCACGGTGGTGCTGTTCATGGCGAATCCATGGGATGCGGAGCGCGCCTTCTGCTGCCATGTGGGGGACAGTCGGCTCTACTGTTTCCACAACGATGAGCTGTTTCAGGTGACCTGCGACCATTCGTTGGGAATGGAGCTGCGGCGGCAGGATGCGGAGAAGGCCGAGCGACTCTCGCCAAAACTGGCCCGCTCGCTGACCCGATCCATCGGCGGATCCGCCATGCTGGCTCCCGAATGGCAGGAGGTGGCCGTGACGGCAGGGGACTTCTTCCTGCTGTGCTCCGACGGCGTCTACGGCGAACTTGGAGAAGCCGGTCTGGAGCAGATCTTCCGCAAGCTCAAATCCCCCGATGAAATCGTTAAGTCGTTGAAGGACAAGGTGTTACAATATGGCGCATCGGACAATCTGACGGCAGTCTGCCTTGAGGTGAAGGCCCCTCTTCCGGACAAAATCCAGCCGGATTCGGAGGAGCAGGAGGAAAGCGACCTGCTTCTGAAGCGGGCGGAGGAGCGAATCGACTATGCGCGGCGATGAGCCCGTCGCGGCGACTCGCGGCGGGCCCTTCCCTATACAATATATATACACTATATAATACATAGACAACATGGAACAGGCCAATTCATTTCTAATTCTCTTTCTCGCGCCCATCAAGGAGTTTTTGGGCGACGATGATGTGTCGGAGATTCTGATCAACGGCCCCAACCAGGTGTACGTGGAGAAAAAGGGCAAACTGGAGAAGACCTCTGCGGTCTTTCCCAGCGAGCCGGCCCTTCGTGCGGCCGCCTCCAACATCGCCAAATCCGTGGGGCGGATGCTCAACGACGACAATCCGCGGCTGGACGCCCGCCTGCCGGACGGCAGCCGTGTGCATGCGGTGATTCCGCCGCTGGCTCGTTGCGGAACCGTCATCGCCATCCGAAAGTTCAAGAAGGACACGCTGTCCATCGAGAAGATGCTTTCCTATGGCAGCGTCAGCGAGGACGGCGTTTTGCTGATCAAGGCCTTAGTGGCTCTGCATAAGAATGTTATCGTGTCCGGAGGAACCTCTTCGGGAAAGACGTCGGTTTTGAACGCACTGTCCAGCTTCATCAGCAACAACGAGCGGGTTCTGGTCATCGAAGATGCATCGGAACTGCAACTGCAGCAGGAACATGCGGTGTGCTTTGAGACGCGGAAGGCGGACAAGAACGGCAATGGGGAGGTCACCATCCGCGATTTGATCCACTCGTCGCTGCGCTTGCGGCCGGATCGGCTGGTCATTGGCGAAATCCGTGGTGGAGAGGCACTTGACTTGCTTCAGGCGCTGAACACGGGACATGCGGGCTCCATGTCCACCATCCATGCCAACACCCCGCTGGACTGTCTGTTCCGTCTGGAGACCTGCGCATTGCTCAGCGGCGTGGAGATTCCGCTGATGGCGCTGCGCTCTCAGGTGGCGTCGGCCATCGACGCGGTGGTCCACACCGCCCGTCTGTCCGATGGCTCCCGCAAAATCATTGGCATTTCGGAAGTTCTGCCGTTGAAGGACGGGGAGTATCGAACCCGCGATTTGATTGGCTGGCAGACGGAAAGCATTGACGCCGATGGCAAGATCCATGGCCAGTTCGTGTTGAAGAATCGTCCAACCTTTGAGGAGCAGGCCTCCATTCTCAAGATTGCACTTCCTGCATATCCATAAGCATGATGGTTTCTATCTTGTTCTTGCAGAATAACTTATGACTGCTGGTGCAAGATGGTGCCCTCCAGAGCAGAATCATGTGTCCAACAGATGACAGCAATGAACTCTTCGCCATTGGCGAAGAATTCGAAAAATACACCGTGGAAAGCCTCCTCGGACGGGGAGGCAACGGTGCTGTCTATCTTGTGCGCCACAACATTTTGGACACCCATTGCGCGCTGAAGGTCCTCTTCCCCCACATTGCCCGCCAGAATCCGCAGTTCGTGCAGCGCTTTCTGCGAGAGGCGAAATTGGCGAGCAAGATCAAGCACCCGAACCTGATTGCGGTCCACGACGCGGGGCACAACGAGAAGAAGGACCTGTACTATCTGGTCATGGACTACGCGCCCGGCGGCAGCGTCCGTCAGCTGATCAAGCAGGAGACGCGGGTTCCGCTGCAACGCTCCATCTCCATCATGCGGCAGGTGGCCTCCGCCCTGGACATGGCCCATTCCTTCGGCATGGTCCACCGCGACATCAAGCCGGACAACATCATGTTCGCCTCCGACGGCAGCGCCAAGCTGGCGGACTTGGGCATCGCCAAAGTCTCCAACGACAACGAGACCCAGATGACCATGGCCTCCTCCGTCTTCGGCACCCCTGCCTACATGTCCCCCGAACAGGCCACGGACGCCAGCAAGGTGGACATCCGCGCGGACATCTACAGCCTGGGCATCGTCTTCTATGAAATGTTGGCAGGCTGCCGCCCCTATCGCGGTGACACCACCATCGAGATTTTGAGCCAAGTCATTCGGCCTGACCCGATTCCGGACATCCGTCAGACAGTGCCTGGCATGCCGGCGGCCGTGGCGGAGCTCATCAACCAGATGTGCGCCAAGAACCGCGATGAACGCATTCAGACTCCAGCGGAGCTGCTCAGTCGACTGAAGGTTCTTGCGGAACTGCAGCTGACCATGGGGGGCGATGGCGCCGACCTTGAGACCTTGCCCACGGTGGACTTGCCCATCGGCGGACAGGCTTCCGTCGGTGAGCGGACCATCCCGACCATTGACGCAACTCCTTCCACTGGAGCGCATAAGCCACCAACAACAGGAGGGTGGAACAAAACCTCTGCACCGTCCACGGGCGGTGTCCCGCCGACTCGCCAGCGGATGGACAGCGGGGCGTCGGAGACCCAGATGACCGTGGACTCCGCCCAAAAAGCTCCCTCGCGGCCCATGGACGGCAAGAAGTGGAAGATGCTCATTTTGGCCCTTGTGGCATTTAATGTGCTGATTGTCGGAGGCTTCGCTTTGAAAATGGCATTTGGCGGCAAAGGCGGCCCATCGGGGCCGTCGCCATCGCCGTCCTCTGGCCCGTCGGTTTCGCAGGTGGCTTCCACGGATGCACCCCCACCGTCATCCGTCACGCCGGGGGTGGAGTCGCGTTTCAGTCTGGAACTGTCTGCGCCGCAGGGGGCTGTGGTCATGGTGACGCGGAACGGCAGCGAGCTGCTGCGGCGGACCATGGGCGCCAATGGCAAGGTGACCATGACCAATTTGGGGCCGGGGCCGTTGGAAATCGCCGTGACCAAAGACGGTTTCGAGCCGTATCGCCATTCCATGGATTTGCAGGAGGACCGCAGCATGGAAGTCGTCCTCACGAAGATTGCCCGCTATCTGCTGACCGTGAGGGCCCGCCATGGCTCCCGCATCCTCTTGAGCAGCGGACGGGGGGACATCACCGAATACGAAGTGGATGAGCAGGGCAGCTTGCGCATGGAGGATCTCTCCGCCGGCAAATACACGGTGAAGGCCAGTTGCGAAGGCTTTGTGGATGCGGAGGAAGCCATTGATTTGCAGGAAGATATGATTTTGGAGATAGCCCAGAAGGCGTTGACCTACGAGCTTACGGTCGCCACGATGCCAAAGGCACAGCTACGGCTTTCTGGCTTGGCGGATTTCAGACAGACGGCGACGGCGGATGACGAGGGCATCGCCCACATCATGGAAGTGCCTGGCGGCGACTATCATCTGGAGGTTTCGGCGGAGGGCTATGTGCAGGCGGAGCGAGACGTGACCTTGAACGGCAACCTGACCGTCCGCATGATGTTGGAGCAGAAGCGGGCCACGGTGCGGATCACCACGGTGCCCAATGCAGAGGTTGTGTTGGCGGGGGCCAGAGGCTTCCGCCAAAAGGGCGAGGCGGATGGCGACGGCAAGGCGGTGCTCACGGAGATTCCTTTGGGCGCCTATTTGCTGACGGTGACGGCGGAGGGCTTCGAGAACCTGACGCGCAATATCGAGGTGGAAGGGGACATGGCGCTGCAGGCCGACCCCAATGCGCAGAAGGCCGTGGTGAGTTTGATGACCACCCCGAAGGCCACTGTCACCTTGAGCGGAGAGCATGATTTCCTCCAAAAGACCCAGACGGATGACGACGGCGCGTCGGATTTCCGCGACGTGCCCTTCGGAACCTACACGCTGACGGTGGAGGCGGAGGGCTTCGTCCCCTCCGAACAGACGTTGCAGATCGCGGGAGATGTGACGCGGCGGATTGTCCTGAAACCCCGCACGGCCACTGTGATGGTGAGGACGGTGCCGAATGCGGAGGTCACCTTGGCCAATGACATGGGCTTCCGCCAGAAGGCGAATACGGATGCCGACGGCAAGGCCAGTCTGATGGAGGTGCCGTATGGTGGCTATGTCATTGCCATTCAAGCAGATGGATTTGAAAATCTGCGACAGGACGTGACCATTGACGGCAATGTGGAGCTCAAGGTGGATCCCAATGTGAAAACGGCCACCGTGAGTCTGACCACCCTTCCAGGCGCGGAGCTGACATTGACGGGAGAGGGAAATGGCTTCCGTCAGCAGGCGAAGGCGGATGATGATGGTGCGGCTGATCTAAAAGGCGTTCCTGTAGGAATTTACAAGCTTTCCGTGGCGGCGGGGGGCTATGTGGCGTCGGAGCAGGAACTTCACGTCACGGGCAATATGGCGAGGCGGGTGACGCTGAAGCCTCAAGTCGCCGCGGTGACCATTGAGACCGTGGCCGGCGCGGAGCTGACATTCATCAGTGCGCAGGGGGCGCGGCGAAAGCTGACGGCAGGGGACGATGGCATCGCTCAGGCTGACGACATGAACGTGGGGAAATACACGCTATTGGCGTCTGCCGATGGCTATGAGCGGCAGCGTCAGGAGATTCAGCTGACGGAGAAGACCACATTGCGCGTGGAGCTGAAGCGTCAGATGGCCACGGTCATCCTGCTGACGGTGACTGGCGCGGAGCTGGAGCTGGTCGGCGAGGGCGGCTTCCGCAAGACTGTCAAGGCGGATGCCCACGGCGATGCGGAGCTGAAGGACGTTCCTGTTGGTGATTATACGTTAACTGCTCAGGCAGAAGGATTTAGAAAATTTGAGCAGAAGCTGAAGGTGGCCGGCGACATGACGTTGCGGGTGAATCCGGATTTGCAGACGGCCACCGTGACGCTGACCACGGTGCCTGGCGCAGAATTGGCGTTGGGCAACGGCAAGGGCTTCCGCCAGCAGGTGGTGGCGGACCAGGACGGCAAAGCCCTGCTGAAGGACGTGCCCGTGGGAGAATACACGCTGAGCGCCACGGCCAAGGGTTATGTCCACCGCGAGGAAATCCTTCAGATTACGGGAGATACGACACAGAACATCGAGCTGAAGGTCCAGACGGCCACCGTGCTGCTGACGACGGAGCCGGGGGCGGAGCTGGTTCTCTCCAGTGGTGACGAGGTCATGCAGAAGGTCATGGCGGATGCCCAAGGCGCCGCCGACCTGAAGGATGTCCCCTTGGGTGACTATCGGCTGACGGCGACGGCGGAGGGCTTTCAGAACTTCGCGCAGGAGCTGGCGGTGGCAGGGGACATGACATTGCGGGTGAACCTCAAAGCCAGGTTGGTGGCGCTGAATGTGGCCACGGTTCCAGAGGCGCAGCTCACGTTGGAGAATGCCAAAGGCATCACCAAGCGGGGCGAGGCGGATCAGGCGGGCAAGGCCGCCTTCACGGAGGTTCAGGCGGGGGCCTACACGCTGACGGTCACTGCCGCAGGCTATGTGGCACAGGAGAGGCAGATTCATGTGATGGAGGACACGACGCTACAGGTGGAATTGGCCGTCCAGACCGTCACCTTGACCGTGACGACGGAGCCGGAAGCGTCGTTGGCCTTGATGAACAAGGAAGGGGAACAATATAAGGAAACTGCTGATAATAAAGGATTTATAAAAATTCAAGCGGTTCCGGTCGGTTCCTATGACCTGACCATCACGGCCAAGGGAAGGCGGACGCTGGAGCGGAAGTTAACCCTGACAGAGGACATGGCACTGGAGCTCAATTTGGAGATGCAGACGGCCGCCATCTCCCTCATGACGGTACCCGAAGCGGAATTCGTGCTGCTGAAGGGAGAGGCGGAGCAGGCCAAGGGCATGGTGGACGAACGGGGCCGCGGCAGAATCGATGAGGTCCCCCTTGGAGACTATGTGCTGACCGTGTCCGCAAAGGGCTATATACCTCAACGGCAGGAAGTTAAGCTGGAGGAGGATGCGGAGCTGCGGATCGAGTTGGCGGCGAAGACCGCCAGCGTCACCGTGAAGACCGTGGCGAAGGCGACAGTGATGGTGGCCAATCCGCAGGGCGGACAATACAAGGCGACGGCGGATGAGGCCGGCGTCGCGGTCCTGAAGGACCTTCCCGTGGGCGACTATGCACTGTCTGTCTCCAAAGAGGGGTTCGTGGCTCGAGAGCAGGAGCTGGAGTTGGCGGAGGACGTGACGGTGGAGATTCAGCTGGATGTCCAGACGGCGACAGTGACCGTCATCACAGAGCCGGGGGCGACGTTGATTCTGACGGGCGGACAGGATGGCAGGCGGCAGTCGGTCGCCGATGGCGAGGGACGGGCCGAACTTCGCGATGTTCCTGTGGGCTCTTACGTCTTGAGCGTTGCGGCGGAACATTTTGTGACACGAGAACAGAGGCTGGAGTTGGCGGAGGACATGGACATCCAGATGCCGTTGAAGCTGCAGACGGTGGCCGTCACCGTGGTGACACGGCCGGGGAGCCAGGCGATTTTGGTCAACGCGCAGGGTGTCCAGCTGAAAGCGACGGCGGACGATGAGGGCCGAGCGGTGCTCAAGCCGGTTACGGTGGGCAAATACAAGCTGATCGCTTCTGCAAAGGGATTTGTGACGCAGGAGCAGGACATGAACCTGCTGGAAGATACGGAAATCAAGGCGGAATTGGCTGTACTCAAGGTGGTTGTGAATGTGGCCACGGTCGCGGGCGCCGAACTGACGTTGATTGCCGAAGACGAAAAGGAGTTGACGGCGATGGCGGATGATGAGGGACATGCAGTCTTCAGGGACGTGCCCGTGGGCACCTATCGGCTGCGGGTGGAAGCCGCGGAACGCATTGACCAGGAGCAAGAGCTGCAATTGGAGGAGAACACGACGCTGCAGGTGGATTTGGAGTTCCGGAAGGCGTCCGTGAAGGTGAAGACCGTTGCCGGCGCTGTGGTCAAACTTGCCAATGGGCGGGGTGTGCAGACGGAACGGACGGCGGACCTGCAGGGCGAGGTGTTGCTGGCGGATATTCCCGTGGGCGCCTATGAGCTGTCGGTGACCGCGGTGGGATATGTGCCCCAGGAGCGGAAGCTGGAGTTGGCGGAGGACCTGGAGCTGGAGCTGAAGCTGGAAGTGCAGAAGGTGACGCTGCGCGTGAACTCGGCCAAGGGGGCCACGTTGGTGATGAAGAACGCCAATGGCGCTCAGTTCCAGGCTGTGGCGGACGCGAAGGGAGCCGCCGAGTTCGAGAATGTGCCCGTGGGCATGTACCAGCTGACGGTGGTGGCCGAGGGCTTTGACGGCCAGGAGAAGGTCGTTCAGCTGAACGAAGACACGACATTGGATGTGGATTTGACGATGCAGACGACGTTGGTGACGGTGGAGACGCTGGCGGGGGCGACCGTTGTGCTTCGCCGCGGCGAGGAGGAGGCTTTCCGCGCCGTGGCCGATGCGGAGGGGCGCGCGGAACTGAAGTCCGTTCCGGTGGGCGACTATGGGTTGGTGGTTTCCGCAGAGGATTATGAGACGCGGGAGACGGAGCTGCATGTGATTAAGAACCTGCCGGTTCAGCGGTTGCAACTCGTTCATAAACAGTCGGATATCGTGGTGAAGAGCCTGCCGGGGGCGACCGTCAAGCTGTTGCAGGACGGCCGCGAGGTGCGGTCGGAAGAGGTGCCGGAGACGGCCATTCTGACTATGGAGAAGCTGGACCATGGAACCTATGTCCTTCGCGTGACTCGTCCGCTCTATGTGGCTCATGAGGCGGAACTTAAGCTGGATGGCCCGAAAGAGATGACCGTGAATCTGCAGTTGTTCACGGTCACGTTGGAGATCACGGCCCCCGTTGGCGCGCAGGTCACGGTTCGCCGCGGCGAAGAGGCGTTGGATGAGAGCAAGGACGGGCACCTCCAGTTGAAGGAACTGCTGCCGGGCAAGGTGGAGATCACGGCGATGCAGCGGGGCTTCGAGCCCTTCCGTCAGGAGCTGGATGTACAGGAGGACGGGCGGTTTGAAGTGAAACTGGTGGCTCTGCCACGGCATCGGTTGTCTCTCCAAGGGATTGATGGCACCATGGTCAAGCTGACGGCGGCGGACGGAGAGGTCACGGAGTGCCGTCTGCCGGCGGAAGGCACGGCGACGATGGAGGATGTCATTGCAGGACAATATCATCTGCTTGCCCAATGCCATGCCTACGACGATGTGGAGTTGGAGCTGAACATGGACGGTGACAAGGAGCTGGCGTTGGAGCAGAGGCGGACCTTGGTCACATGCCGTTTCACGACGGTTCCCGGAGCCCAGCTCACCCTGACCGGCGAGGATGGTGAGATTAAGACACAAGTTGCTGATAATGAAGGATTTGTGATTATAGAAGGAGTGCCGCTTCAGCCCTATGCGTTGGTTGTGCAGTCCAAATACCATGAGAAGCTGGAGCGGCGGCTGGTTGTGGAAGGTGCTCTGGAGCAAGAACTTCCGCTGACTCCGTTGGTGGCGGGTTTGACGGTGTTGACGCAGCCGGCGGCGAAGGTGTCGCTGCAGATGGGCGGACAGGAGGCCTATGGGGCCACGGCGGACGAGGAGGGCAAGGTCTTCTTCGCGGAAGTCCGTTATGGCGACTATGTGTTGGTCATCTCCAGTCCGGGGTTCAAGGCTCGGGAGAGCAAACTGGAGTTTGTGGGCGAGCGGACAGTCAATGCGCGGCTGGATGTCCTCAAATGGGAGCTGACGATTCGGACGGAGCCAGGCGCGGAGGTGACCATCAGCCGGAACGGCGAGGTCGTCCATCTGTCTCTGGCGGATGACGAAGGCGAGGCGAAGCCGGCGCCGCTGTTGCCTGGAGTCTATGATATCCTTGTGGTGTGCAAGGGGTTCGACCGTTTGCAGAAGCAGCTGGATTTGCAGGGGGACATGGTGTTGGAGGCCCGGCTGGCCGCCAAAGACCAGCTTCAGGTCTGGATGACGGAGCTGGAGGAGACGCGGAAGAAGGCGAAGGAGAATCTGGCTCAGGGCAAGCGTTCCGAACTGATTCCTTCTTATTTGGGGGATAAGGGCTTAAATCTGCTGGACGCCCAGTTGAACGAGCTGAAGGCCGCCGTGGCCGCCGGCAAGAAGGCGGAGGAGCTTGGAGAGCTTCATGGAGCCTGCGAGAAGACCGTGAAATACATTCAGATCATGACACATCCGGGGCTGAAGCAGCTGAACGACGCCCGTGGGCTGGTCAATGACAAATACAAGGTCGAGATGGTGCAGAAGTTGTTGAAGAGCAATGAGTTGCTTTTGAAGCCGGAGAATCGGGCCAATGACCTCGCCAAAGAGCTCCGCAAAATCATGGCGACGCAGCTGAACATCTCGATCAACGCGCTGAAGCGCGTGGGATTGGAGCGCATCCTGAAGCCGGACCAGAAGAAGCGCCAGCAGGATATGCTGACGGCGATGGAGAAGGCGATGAAGCAATATAAGGATATGGATAAGGAAAAGGATAAAGATAAGGAGAAGGAGCAGCAATGACGATGAAATCAATGGCACGGAGAAAGGCGGCCGTCGTGGGCGGCTGGGTCGGATGCCTCGCGTTGACGGCGCTGCTGGCGGGCTGGAGCCAGACGCTTTGGGGGCAGGAGTTCAGCACGGCGGAGAAGAAGGAGTTGCAGCGCTTGCAGGACAAGAAGCCGCCGAAGGAGTCTTTGGCCGAATATCAGGAGCTTCACAACGCCAATGAACAGCTGAAGAAGGAGCTGAAGGAGCGGAAGGAGCGCAGCGACCAGCTGCGGAAGGTGGAAATCACGGCGCTGGAGTTCGACATTGGCTTTCTGAAGGACCAGGCGAACCGCTACAAGACGGTGCGGGAGTCCACTTTGGAGGGCATTGTCAACACGCGGGACAGCATCCGCGAGTTCAATGAGCGGCTCTATAACTTCCTGAGCGTGAACATCGACCAGAAGAGCTACGTGCTTTTGGGCCTGCCCGTCTTCAAACGGCGCGAGGTCTTCAAGCCCAGCCCGAAGGACGGACTGACCCTGCTGGTCAACGACGACCGCGCCGTCACGAAGCGCATGCTTCCCATCGGTGGCGAGCTGCTGTGCACGGACACCGGCCGCGCGCAGTTTGTCATTGTGACCCGCAAGGACGGCGAATGCCGTGTCCGCAGCGTGGGGGAGCCGTTGGAGATCACATTGGCGGACACCGTGGGAACAGGCGTCTACAAGAAGGCCATTGTTTTCACGGAGAATTTCAAGGAGATGGATCCGGGGGACTGCATTGGGGTGATTGTGGACAACCGCATGGGCATCACCTATGACAACCTGGGCACGTCCCGCACCTCTATGGTGGAGATGGAAGCCGTTCCAGAAGAGGAAGATGAAGTCAGTGTGAATCTGGCCCCCATGGACACACTGCGCACGCTGATCGGCAATGACGGCGAGGTGTGGCAGGAGTTTGTGAAGCCGCAGGATGCGGGGCAGGCGTTTTCATTCAACATGCTTGGGCGTTTGACGGAATAGGGAGGATGCCATGAAGACATATCAAATCATCAATATTGGCATTGGTGTGGCCGTGGCCGCGCTTGCGTTGGTCGGCTGTCAGATGAGCTCCCAGGAGTTCGCCAAATGGCAGGAGCTGACGACGCGGGAGAACGCTCAGCTGCAGCGCATGATCGCGGAGCAGGACGAACGACTGGCAGAACTGAACCATGAAAAGGAAGTGCTGCAGGAGATTAAGCGGTACTATCAGGGGCAGGTCGGCGTCCTTGAGCAGGAGAGCACTGAACTGGAGGCCACATGGGAGAAGATGAGGCGGGACTCCCTTGGCGTGATGACCAACCTGATGCTGAGCATACAGGACTATTCCAGCGTCTTCTGCGATGTGCGTCTTGGTCGTCCCGCAAAGGCGATGAACGCCATCTGGAAGGCCAAGGAGCCGACCCTGATCGTGGACATGGGACGAGTGGTGAAGGACGACTGCCATATCAACGCCGTGGAGATCTATGTGGGCCACCATCTGGACCCCAAAGACTCCAACGCCTTCTATGCGGCCATCTTCCGTCCGGAGCCCGATGGCAGCTTCTCCGTGCGCAGCGTCTCGAACCGGCTGGTTCTCGCGGATCAGGGACTGAATTTCATCGCCCTCAAGACGAATCCGCTGGAGGCCAAGCGGGGTGACCGCTATGGCCTTTTCCTGGAACGACATACGGGATTGGACTACACCAGCTCCGACACGGGACTCTATTTGGCCAAACCGCTGGCCACCATGCCTCAGAACCTGCTGAAGTTCAAGGACAAATTCGCGGTGCCCGAAAAGCGCGGCGACTCGCAGGGCAAGGCCAGCATGGAATTCGCCTTCTCCCTTTTGGGCATGACTGACAGCAAGTACCTCTTCATGTTGGATGATGGACGCACCTTCGACAAGAAGACCCAGCTGACTCAGCTGACGGTGACCTTCCGCAATGACGCGGTCGCGGACGCCTCCCACAACGCCTATTTCATCGTGCTGACGCCGGGCAAGAAGGACGTTTTCTCGGTCCGCAGCCTGTCGCCACGCTTCCATTTCACGGCTGGAACCACGCGTTTCGACTTGTCGCAGGATGGTTCGGGAAGCGGCATGACGGTGGAGCCGGGGGATGTGTGCGCTCTGGTGCTGGTGCCCGGGACGCCGGCCGGCGAGATCGCCTCCGCCAGCCATACCTACCGGATGTTCGAATGTGACTTCACGCCGTCTCATCCCCAGAAGACCCTGCCGCCCGCCACGCCGGTCACCGCCGATCCCGATGTGACGGCTCCCGAACTCATCGACTTTTTGGCGGAATAGACCTCCGGGCGCTTTTTTCTAGAGAACATAGAGACCTAAAAGCTCTAAAGCATAGAAGAAGGCGGTTTGTGGCAATCGGGACGCGGGATTTCATCCCCGTGTCCCTGATTTGTTTTAGATTTTCTCTCTTGCAGCCATGGAAAAGATCATCAAAGACTTTACGAAGGGACCGCTTTTCGGAAAGCTTCTGTGGTTTTCCGTGCCCTTCATGCTGTCCAATGCGCTGCAGATTTTGTATAGTCTTGTGGATATGATGGTTGTGGGGCGGGTTTTGGGCAGCCCCGGTTTGGCCGCCGTTGCCATCTCCAGCCAATGCTTCGTCTTCATGACCATGTGCTGCACGGGATTCTGCACGGGTGGCCAAATCTATATTTCCCAACTACTTGGCTCTGGTCAACGGCATCGACTGAACGAGACCATCGGAACCATCTTCTCCATCGTGTTTCTGTTTGGCCTGTCCATGACCCTCTTGGGCATCACCTGCGCCACGCCACTGCTGAAGCTGATGAACACGCCGGCGGAGTCCTTTAAAGGGGCGTGGCAGTACATGATCGTCTGCAGCGGCGGTGTTCTGTTCTCCTACGGCTATAACATGTTCTCCGCTGTGCTGCGGGGCATGGGGGATTCCCGCCATCCCTTTGTGTTCATCGTCATCGCCTCCGTCCTGAATTTGCTTCTGGACATGCTGTTCGTGGTGGTTTTCCGCTGGGGAGTCTGCGGAGCGGCGCTGGCGACGATACTCGGACAGGCGTTCTCCTGTTTGTATGCGCTGTATTTTCTTTACCGCAACCGGGAGGCCTTTGGCTTTGACTTCAAGCGCTCCAGTCTGAAGGTCCACGGTGCCATCCTGAGGCCGATTCTCGCGTTGGGGGTGCCCATGGCCATTCGCTTTGGCGCCGTGAACATCTCCATGCTGTTTGTGGTGGCCATGGTCAGCTCGTTGGGACATCAGGCCACGTCCGTCTTCGGCATTGGCATCAAGCTGGACGACATGGCGAACAAGGTGGCCCAAGGGGTGATGCAGGCGCTGGCGGCGGTGGTGGGACAGAACTACGGGGCCCGTGAATTCGGACGGGTCAAGCAGGCGGTGGTCTACACATGGCTCATCACCGTCAGCATCTATGTGGTGTACACGCTCTTCCTGGTCTTCCGAACGCGGGCCATGTTCGGCCTCTTCACCACGGACGAGGAGGTGCTCAAGCTGACTCCTGTGTTCGTCTCCGCCATCCTGTGGCATTTCCCCGCCCTGCTGATCATGAAGGGCACCAACGGCTTCATCAACGGCATCGGAAATGCTTGGTTCGGACTGATTTGCGCTGTTCTGGACGGATTCGTCCTCCGAGTCGTCTGCACATGGTTTTTGGGCGTTGTCTTGGGCATGGGACTGTATGGCTTCATTCTCGGCTATTCCATTGCCGGCTATGGCTTGGCGCTGCCGTCCCTTGTCTATTTCCTTTTCTTCCCATGGGAGAAGCGAAAACTGGTCACCGAATAGCCTATGAACGCGATGAACGACTCAACACAACAGAAGACACCGGCCTGGATGACCGCGCTGACGGAATGGTTTTCCGTGCATCAGCGGTCCATGCCGTGGCGGGAAGAGCAGAGTCCCTATCGGACATGGGTCAGCGAAATGATGTTGCAGCAGACCCAAGTGGCTTCTGTAATCCCTTATTTCCAACGCTTTATGGAAGCGTTTCCCAACGTGGAGGCCTTGGCGGCGGCCACGGAGGAGCAGGTTTTGAAGCTGTGGGAGGGTCTGGGCTATTACTCTCGTGCACGGCAGTTGGCGGCGTGTGCTCGTCAAATTGTCGCCCAGGGGGGGCGGTTTCCGGAGGAGTTTGAGGCGCTGAAGGCCCTGCCGGGCATTGGACCCTATTCCGCCGCCGCCATCGCAAGCATCTGTTTCGGCAAACCGGTGGCGGTGGTGGACGGCAATGTGCTGCGTGTTCGGGCCCGCATGCTGATGGACGAGGAGCCCATTGACGGCACGGCGCCGCGGCGGCGCTATTTCGAGGAGCTGACTCAGGCACTGCAGGGGCATCCGGAGCCAGGGACCTTCAACCAGGCCATGATGGAGCTGGGGGCGTTGGTGTGCCGCCCCAAGGCGCCGGATTGCGGCAACTGCCCTGTGGCTCTGTGGTGCGAGGCCTTCCAGCATCATGCGGTGCAGGACTTTCCGAAAAAGCGCCCCGCCAAGCAGGTGCCTCATTACGAGGTGGCCGTGGGATTGGTCTACCATAATGGGAAGTTGCTGATACTGAAGCGGTTGAAGGAGCAGATGCTGGGCGGGCTATGGGAGTTTCCAGGGGGCAAGCTGGAGGATGGCGAAACGGCGGCGGAGGCCGCCGCTCGGGAAATCAAAGAGGAGACCGGCCTGAATGTGGCCATCGGTGACGAAATCGCGGTGATTCGGCATGCCTATAGCCATTTTCACATTACGATGCATGCATTTTATTGCAATTATGATGGAGAAATGAATGCCGTGTTGTGTTCCCGCCCATGGAAGTGGGTTGCGGAGACAGAATTGGCGGCTTATCCATTCCCGAAGGCGAATCACAAGATTTTCGAGGCCATGGAAAAGGGAAGATGAGCGGCGTGGACAGACAGACTCTCAATTGGCGGTTGAATCGCATAAGACGTTTTGTCACAGTATTTTATGCGATTGGATACGGCCTGCTTGCAATAAGTTTCGGGCTATTGTGGTGCGTCTTCTGGCAATGGCTGGACCGCCTGTCGCCCTTGCAGGAGACGACGGCGGCGTGGCTGCTGGCGGTTGGCGGTTTGGGAACGCTTGCCGCCTTTGCATGGGGGGGGCTCCGTCTGTCGCAGCGAAAACCGACGGTCAATGACCTTGCCAAAAAGGCGGAGGAGCTTCATCCAGAATGGATGGACTCGTTTGCGTGCGCCGTTGAACTGGAACGGAAGGAATCCCTTAATGCGTTGGAAGAGAAAGTGTTGGAGACAGCTCGATGCCGCCTGGAAGGGCAGGACGTTTTCTGGCGGCGCCTTGCGGACAGCATGTGCCGTCCTCCATGGGCGATTACGTTGCTGCTGCCGTGTCTGGCGCTTTGCAATGTGCTTTGGGGGCGGTTTGTCGCCAAGGGGGTGAATGGAATCGGCGGCGCCTTGGGCATGGGAACGGCAGGGCTGGAAGTGGCGTGGCCGGAGGCGGAATGGCCGATTCACAGCGATGTGCCGCTGGAGGCGCAGGCGCGGCGTTGGGAGAAGGAGCTTTCCGTGGAGATTCGCGGCGCAGGGCGGCGGGAGACGGTGCCCATGTTCATGGACAAACAGGGCAGGGGGCGTCTTGTCTTCTACGATGTGACTGAACCTCTTGAGTATCGCGTGAAAAGCCCGTCGCTGCGCACGTCGTGGCGGGCGCTGACGGTCTATGAGCCACCGCGTTACACATCGGTGAAGCTGACTGTCCGTCCACCCCGCTACACCCGCCAGCCGGAGCTGGAACTTTCTGATTTCCAAGATCTTGTCATGGTAGAGGGGACGGAGTTTGAATTGACGGTGGAGATGCCTTCCGACGTGACGGGCACCCTGCGGATGGGAGACGAAGAATGGCCACTGTCGTCGGCGGTCGCGGGGCGGCTGACGGGGCGTTGGGTTCCGAAGGCCTCCGCCACGGCCCAATTGGTGCTGACGGATGCGACGGGACATAAGGGGAAGAGTCCGTCCTTCGAGGTGAAGGTTCAGCTGGATGCCCCGCCGAACGTGACGGTGCGGGAACCGAAGGAGGACAACCCTCTGCATCAGGGGGAGTCCCTTGGCCTGGATATGGAGGCGGAGGACGATTTCGGGCTGACGGACTTGATTCTCCATTATTCCGTCAATGGCGAGAAGCGGCAGCCACGGCCGCTTCGGCAGGACGGAGAGGGACGGCTGACCCAATGGGAGCTCTTCGACAAGTGGAATCTGAAGGAGTTGGAGCTCAAAAGCGGCGACATGATCAGCGGTTATGTGACGGTGACGGACAATCGGGAGCCGATGCGGCAGGAGACCCGCTCGCCGCTCTTCTTTGCTGTCCTGCTGCCGGATAAGAAGGAAGTGGAGGGACAAGCCGGCGGCAATGACATGAAGGAGGCGGATTTGTCGGATTTGACGGCGGAGTCCAAACGGTTGATACGGCAGACGTGGGACCATGCGGTACGGCAGTCGGAAGTCACGCCATCGGAGATGGATATGCTCTCCAAGGGCTTGCATCAGTTGGAGTTGGCCATCCGCACCCGCTTCAATGAGCTGGCGGAAGAGGAGGATGCGGAAGGCGGCGCGATTCTGCAGTCGTTTGCGGAACAAATTGGGGAAGAACTCCTTCTGGCGGACCGACTGCAGTTGCATGGGGAGGCGGAGGCCGCCATCCCGCCGCAGGAGCACGTGCTGTCGATTCTTGTTCGGCTGGAGACGGAGATGATGAAGAACTACATGCGCGGTGAGCAGGGGTCTTCGGACAAGAAGGAGGAATCAGGGTCGAAAGGGGAGTCGGAGCCGCGGCAGGAGGAGCAGCGGGAAGAGCGGCTGCGGGAGGAGCTGGAGGCCCTTCGGATGAATCTGGGTCGGCTCATGGGGCGGCAGGAGAGCCTGAATCAGCTGGCCCGCCGACCGGATGCCCAGCTGCCGTCTTTGGGGGACAAACAGCAGGAGCTGGAGCGGGAGACGGTGATGCTGTCTGCCTCCGTGCATGGCGGCGTGGAGACGCAGCCCCTGCGGAGGACGCTCCGTCAGGCCGCCGGCGAAATGCATGATGGCGGGCAGGCCTATCATCAAGGGCAGGGGGTTCCTGGCGGCATCCATGGCGCACGGGCGGCGGGGCTGCTGGCGGACGCTTTGGCTCAGACGGAGGAATTGCTGCGTCAATCCGCCGTGAATCAGATGCAGGAGCTGGCGGCGCAGGCGGGACAGCTGGGGGAACGGCAGCGGGAGGCCGCCGCTCAATCCGCCGCCATGGCGGGAAATAAGCCGGACAGGGAGGAGCAGGGGAGGCTTCGCCAAGAGCAGGAGAACCTGTCCAACGGGACGGAGGAGCTGCTTCGGCGGATTCAACGGCAGACGGACGCTTTGGAGGAGGATTTCCCTGAGGTGGCGCGGGCGCTGCGGCAGTCCATGGATGAGTGGGAAGGTCAGGGGGTGCAGGCCATGCAGAAGCGGGCGCAGAACGCCTTGTTGTATCGGCGTTTCGACAAGGCGGAGCAGGAGCAGACCGCCGCCGCTCAGGGGCTGGAGATGCTGAAGAACGAAATTCAAACGGCGGCGGAGGCGTTGCCGAAGATGGATCAGGAGGCGTTGCGGGCCGCCATGAAACAGCTGCAGGAGCTGTCGCGGCAGACGGAGACCGCCATGCGGCAGAAGGACGCCGCTCAGGCTGCACGGGACCTGGAGGCGGCGCGGCGGAAGGGGGCGGAGCTACTTGGCCAGATGGGGGAGACATTGGGGAACCAGCCGTTGAAGGAACTCAGCGGAAATTTGGCGCAAGCCACGTCGGGACAAGGGGATGGAAAGAGCATCCAGGTCGCCGCCGACCAGACTTTGGAAAGTTTCAGTGCCGCCATGATGGTCATCGGGGCCCAGTTGGAGGCCCGCCAGACGGCGGCGTCCTTGAAGCGGCGGACAGCTGCGTCGCCGCCGCCGGTCAAGTATCGCCGTTTGGTGGAGACCTATTTCCATGAGCTGTCAAAGTAGGGGGATGCGAATGACATGATTGCGTCATGGATGCCAATTTGGAGTGGATGGCTGTTGGTGGCATGGCTGCTGCTGATGGTGGCGATGCCGCTGGCGGCGGCCATCGCGCGGCGGAGGCGTCTGCGGTTGGCGAGCCGTCTTGGGCTGCTGGCCTCCTCCATTGGCGCTGCCGTCACTGCGGCGGTCTTCCTGGCCCAGCCCATGGGGTGGCAGGAGCGGCCGACCAAAGGAGCCAGCCGGGTTTTAGTGTTGGCGGACACGTCGGTCAGCATGGAGACGGTGGATGCGGGGACAACGGAAAGTCGTCTTGCAGTGCTCCAAAGTCTTCTTAATTCACAAGTTACTGTTATTAAACAACTTATAGAATATTCTCATCTGGAGGTGCTGCAGTTTCCAGGGGATTTGGTTCCCGTGGAATATGTGGGAGGGACGCCTCAGCTGGAGGCCCGCCCCGGCCTGACCGCCATTGGAGACGCCTTGCGGCAGGCGGAACGTCTTGGAGAGCGGGGAAGTCCGTTGGGGGCTGTGCTGCTGCTGTCCGATGGTCGCAATGTGGACGGCTGTTCCCCTGTGGAGGTAGCTAAATCCCTGCACGCCAAAGGAATACCCCTTCATTGCGTGGAAATTGGGCGAAGCCAAAGCGCCATTGACCTTCGTGTGGAGCTTCGTGAGCCTCATGTAAACGCCGTTCAGGATGAGCCGTTTACGCTAAATGCCGTGGTGTCAGGATATTGGCCAGGTCGGCATCAGCTGGAGGTCCAACTTTTGGAGAATTCGATGGTTCTGGAGCGGCAGCAGATTGAAGTGGAAGACGGCGGTCCCGTCTCCATCGCGTTTTCCTGCAAAGCCGTGCTCCCTGGCTTCCATTCCTATCAGTTGCGTTTGGTGCCGCCGTTGGAGGACAGCCGCATGGACAACAATCTGGACTACGCCGCTGTGACGGTCCATGCCCCCGCCGTCTGCCATGTGCTGTATCTTGGCGGCGGGCTAGATTGGGAATGGCGTTTCCTTCACCGCACCTTGCAGGACGATCCGCAGTTCCATGTCGACGCCATCATCCAGATGGCTCCAGACCGCTTCTTCACCACCATGGAATCCGTTCAGCCGGAGGAACATATCCATTTCCCGGAGACGGCGGAAGCCTATGCGGATGTTCAAGTGGTTCTTTTGGACACGCGGGCGGCGGCGACGTTCAGCCCCCAGGCCTGCGAGGCCCTTTGCTCCTTCGTGGAACACAAAGGCGGCGGCCTCATGCTTCATGGCCCCGTGGACAGGCTGCCCGACGCGCTGCGGCATCTGGCTCCCGTCCGTCCGCCGGCGCTGCCGTTGCGGACGGAGAAGACCCTGCGGCTGGAGGCGGCGGCGGATTTCCTCTTCCCGCCGTCGGCCATGGCCATTATGGAAAGCGGCAGAGGGCTTTGGCTGCCGGCGGGCACCGTGCTTTGGACCGGCTCGGAGCGCAAGCAGGCCGCCCGAGACGCGGTGTCCATGTCGTTGCCCAAAGGGACGTTGCCGCTTTTGGTCATGCAAGGGGTCGGAGCGGGCCGTTGCGCGGCATTGAGCATGGAGGAGAGCTGGCGTTGGCGGCTGGGGGAAAAGGACGGCGGCACCCTCTACAAGGTCTTCTGGAGCCATCTGCTTCGCTGGCTGGGGGAGATGGACAAGGCTCCCGTCAGCACGGCCAGCCAAGGCGTCCGGGCGTCCGTCGGCGAGGTGATGACATTGGATATGTCAGTGTTGGGCATGGACTTCCAACCTGCCGCCGATGCTCGCGCCAACGTGGAGATCACGCTGCCTGACGGTGAATTGCGGGAACTGGCTTTGGAGCCTGACCTTGAGCTTCCCGGCCGTTACGTGGGGGAGTTTCTGCCCCTGCAGGCGGGAGAGCATCAATTGCGCTACCACGCCGTGTTGGGCGGCGACGGAACGGAACGGACGCTTTTCGCCTCCTTCGTCGCACGGGAGACTGGCCCTGAGACGGCAGTCACGGAGGTGGACGAGGAGCTGTTGCGGAATCTGGCCCAAGCCGGCGGTGGCCGTTTCTACACAGCGGAGGAGTTTCGTCGCGCCGACCATCTTCCGCTGTCCACCAATGTGCCGAAGCAAGTGACCATCAGGCCGTTAGCCTCCTCATGGTGGCTGTTGGGCCTCTTCATCGGCTGCAGCCTGATTCTGTGGTGGATGCGCCGCCGACTGGGGATGAAATAGTTGTAAACTATTGATGATAAATAAGATAGATTGATAATAGAAGCTTATGAAAATAGTCATGTCATTGGTGGTTTATGTGCTGGCGATTGCCGCGTGTTTGGCGGCGGAAGAGGTGAATCTGGTTCGAAACCCAGGTTTTGAGGAAGGCGCCGCCATGTGGGAGGGGTTGAATTCCACTTGCACGATTGTGGATGGGGCGGGGCGGAACGGCTCCAAGGCCCTGCGGGTCTCGCGGGAGAATCTGGAGCAGCCCCGCACGATCGTGAAGCAGCATTTTCCTCTGGAGCCGGGCGGACGCTATCGGATTGGCGGTTGGGTCCGCTGTGAGGGAAAGCTGAACAGCTACGACCAAGACTCCCCAAAGCCACTCATCGCTTTGGAGTGCTGGCGCAATGGCGTCTATTGTGGCTGGGTGGCGACGTTTGAAGGGCCGACACAGCCGCAGGAGTGGACTTGGTTCGAGACGGAATACTTGGCAGGGGAACCGGCCGACTATCAAGTCATGCTACTTTCCGCCTCCTCCGTATCCGTTGGCATATGGTTCTTCGATGACATTGTGGTGCAGCGACTTCCGGGGGAATGGCATGTGGGCCAGATTATGCCACCCCATAATTGTGTTCCACCGGAGGGCGGCAAGGTCCGCTTCCTTTCCGTATTCGGAGACATTGAGCCCCAACATCAGATGATTACGGCCATGTTGCGGAAAGGGGATGAGGAGGTTTGCCGCTGGCAAGAGGTGCACGTGGAAGGGCTGAATGTCGAATTGACGTTTCCGTCGCTGGAACTCGGTACTTATCAGCTGGATATGACTTTACATGATCGCCGTGACCCCGCCAAGCTGTTAGGCTCCTCTCAGCTGTCTTTGAACTGCGAAACTCCCTCCTCCAACGGTGTTGGCGTGGCCAATGACGGGAACATGACGGTTGGCGGCAAACAATTCCTGCCCATTGGGGCCTATGTGCAAAGCATTTCCGTCAAGGCAGTGGAGGAGTTGCAGGAAGCGGGCTTCAATTGCGCGTTGACCTACAACACGATATGGAATTCTGCCGATGACCGCCAAGGCGGTTGGGGCATGGCGGTGCTACGGGAGGCCATGGACCGCTGCGCGGAAAGGGGCTTCATGGTGGTGTTGAACGTGGGCATGTTCAATCCGCTCAGAGACAATGTCCAATCTTGGAGCGGAGTGGAGGGAAACGACGCCATTTTGGCGTTGCTGGCACGGGAGCTGCATTCCCATCCCGCGCTACTGGCATGGTATATGGCCGATGAGCCAAATCGGGAGTTCATTCCATGGTGTCAAAAGGCCTATGGGATTCTGAAGAGCAATGACCCCTGCCATCCCGTGTTGACAGTCTACAATGCCGTGGGAGTCGTGCCCTTGTTCGCTGGCCTCAGCGACATTTTTGGCTTTGATGGATATCCCATCCAGCGGGACTCCTCTCTTGGTAATGCCGTTGCGGCAGGAGAGCAGATGAACCGATACGGGATGCCTTTCTGGTGGGTTGGCCAAATTATGTCATGGGGCTCCTACAAGGATCCGACGGCGAATCGTTATCCCACTGAAGAGGAGATGCTTGCGCAAAATCTTCTTGCCTTTGTCAACAATGCGAAGGGCATTATGAACTACTCCATGTTCAATGTGACAGAAAAGGGCGAAGAGCATTTGCGCAATCTCCGTTTGGGTGAATTTCGCCGCGTGAACATGACGTGTCACCAGCTGACCGAATTCATCTTGAGCAATGCACAAGTTCCTGAATACAAGGTAGATGTAGAAGTCGGAACCTTGAAGCACCGCCTGTTTGGCAATGGTCGGGGGGAATACCGCCTGCTGTTGGTCAGCCCCTTTGTCGGCCAAACGCGGGCGAAAATTACCTTGCCGGCAGACGTGACGTTTGAGACAAGCAGCCGCTTCGCCGTCCGTCATGAGACGGACGGCAGCCTTGTGTTCTCGGGAAAGGATGTCACCTGCGACATCCTTTCCCTCAAGGACGCCCGCCCCTAGACGGCGCATCTTGTGTGGTAATGTGCCAAATTTGTTGAAGAGTGGTGATGAAGTTGAGCGAGTCAAGTTGATTTTCGTGAAAAAGAGATATTTTGTGTTCAGTTATAACATTCTGAATAGCAATGAGTTATTTGAATTTAACCGCCGGTTTCATGGACCCACGAATCTTGCTCAAGACTTCTTTCATCTTAATCCATCAACAAATTTCGCACAATGCCCAAGTTTTCGCAGATTATAAGGGCAAAAACGTTTTATAATTACGATTAGGGCATCTGTCCTCCACTCTTGAACGGGTGGAAAAGTGACGTTTTCCGCACTATGTTACTGTAAACCAAAAACAAACAACATAGGAGAAAACGTCACAAGATTAAATGTAGCACATCACCCGCCGACGCGCAAACGCCCCGCCTTGAACTCAAGCCCCAGCTCCAGCAGCTTC
>JAEEGL016320699.1_pt1 | contig 30527 bp, 22 predicted proteins | sample 9134231 | NCBI WGS metagenome assembly JAEEGL01 (sample SAMN16246548, study PRJNA631951) | gut metagenome | biome: gut microbiome; feature: rumen; material: fiber-attached | host: Bos | place: Iran: Karaj | collected 2018-10 | reverse complement strand
TCTCTGCTGCTCTTAGTTGCGGAGGCCCGATTCGAACGAACGACCTTTGGGTTATGAGCCCAACGAGCTACCACTGCTCCACTCCGCGATATTGGACTGCAAAGATACGGAAAAAATTGAGAGTGGAGAATGGAGAGTGGAAAATTATTCAAATTTTAACATTCTTTAACATCAGGCATTTCATTTTCAAAAATTAATTCCCAATTCTCAACTCTCAACTCTCAATTCTCAATTAAAATCATTACCTTTGTAATTCAGTACAGAGACAAAACTATGTCCAAGTCCACAATAAAAAAGAAAAACAAATTGCTTTCACTTAAAAAGCTGACCACCAGATACAAAGTGTCAGTAATGAATGAGAGCACACTGGAAGAGGTATACCACACCCGCCTATCTGCGCTTGGTCTTTCTGTGCTGACCATACTCCTAATAATCACCACCATACTGCTATTCTCCGCATTAATACTCTTCACACCGTTAAAAGGGTTCCTGCCAGAGAACGTAGATGAGGACCTACGTGAAAACGTGGCAGTGGAGGCCCTCCAAATTGACTCCCTTACAGAAGTGGTGGAGCTGCAGGACAAATACATAGATGCTCTTAAAGCAGTAATGAGCGGCGATGTCAAGATAGACACCACCGTGGGCAAAGATATGAAAGATGTGCTACTTGCCGTACAAGCGCAGCAATTCAAAGAGAAATCAGAGGCTGAGAAAGAGTTTGTACGTAACTATGAGGAGGATGAGAAGTTCAACCTTATGAACTCCGCACCGGAATCCAAGAGCATAACATTCCAGCGCCCTGCACAAGGTGTGGTTACAAGCTTCTTTGACCCAGGCAAGAGCCGCTACGGCGTAGACATCTCAACCCTGCCGCACAGTTCAGTATCAGCGGTATATCAAGGAGTAGTTTTCAACTCAGGCTATGACTTCAACTCAGGCTACTACGTAGAGATTATACATCCTCAGAACTACATATCACTCTATAAGCAACTGGCAGGCATTTATGTAAGAAACGGAGAGAACGTAAAGTCAGGGCAGGTGATAGGAACTATGTATAACGGAGACAAAGGCACGTGCAAGCACATACTCCACTTTGAACTTTGGAATGAGAATGTGGCGCAGAACCCGCTTGACTACCTGGTAATAGAATGAGAAAAAGAATAGCAATATTAGGCTCCACCGGGTCAATAGGCACCCAGGCGTTGCAAGTGATAGCAGACAATCCGCAACTCTTTGAAGCATACGCCATAACCGCCTATAACAACTACCAGCTACTTATAGCACAGGCCATAAAGTTCCGCCCCAAGTACGCCATCATAGTAAAGGATGAGTTCTACACCGATGTCTGCGATGCGCTCGCAGGCACAGGCGTGACAGTACTTGCAGGAATGGAGAGCGTGTGCAGCGTGGTGGCAGAGCCGGAGGTGGATATGGTGCTTACAGCCATGGTGGGTTACGCAGGACTCCGTCCCACAATAAGCGCCATGGAGAAGGGCAAGACCATAGCACTGGCAAACAAGGAGACCATGGTTGTGGCAGGCGAGATAATATGTGACCTTCAGCGCCGTTATGGCAGCCGCATACTGCCAGTAGACTCAGAGCATTCAGCCATATTCCAGTGCCTGCAAGGCGAACAGCAGAACCAAGTGGAGAAGATACTGCTCACAGCCTCAGGCGGCCCGTTCCGCACCAAGGATATTGACTATCTTAAAACAGTAACCGCCGCTGACGCTCTCAAGCACCCTAACTGGAGCATGGGAGCCAAAATAAGCATAGACTCAGCCTCCATGATGAACAAAGGCTTTGAGGTTATAGAGGCAAAATGGCTCTTTGGAATAGACGTGGACAAAATAGAGGTGGTGGTGCACCCGCAGTCAATAATACACTCCATGGTGCAGTTTGCTGACGGCGCCATTAAGGCCCAGCTCGGCACCCCCGATATGAAACTCCCCATACAGTACGCACTCTCCTACCCCTCAAGGCTTCCTAACTCATACGGCCGTGTGAACTTCTTTGACCTGGCCTCCATGACATTTGAGAAACCAGATATGGAGAAGTTCCGCAATCTTGCGCTTGCGTACCAGGCTATACATCGTGGCGGGAACGCCCCTTGTATCCTTAATGCCGCCAATGAAGTGGCAAACGCTGCATTCCTTGAAGGCAAGATAGGCTTCCTGCAGATGAGTGACGTGATAGAGAGCACCCTGCAAACCGCTACATTCATCTCAACTCCTACATACGAAGACTACGTGGCCAGCGATGCAGAGGCAAGAAGAATAGCCAGCATGTCATGCTGAACATTTTACTGTAGCGCCCTAATTATATCCATACCATTAGCGTAGAGCAGCAGCGCCAGAAGAAGCAGAAGCCCAATCTGCTGCATACGTATCATAAACTCCTGACTCAGTTTTCTGCGGGTGATAATCTCATAGAGCAGGAATATGATATGACCGCCGTCAAGGGCAGGTATTGGAAGAATATTCATAAATGCAAGTATAATAGAGAGATAGGCAGTCATATACCAGAAGTATAGCCAGTTGATGCTATCCGGGAACATCTTGGTAATGGTGCCAAAGCCGCCAAGGCTCTCAGCCCCCTCCTTGGTAAATACCATCTTAAAGTCACTGCCGTAGCCGGTAAAGGTCTTCACACCCTTGCTTATACCGGCAGGGAAAGACTCCCAGAAGCCGTAGTCATGCCTTGTAACTGGATATATGTCAAAGTATGGAGTAACATAAACTCCTATCTTGCCAAGCGTGTCAGGCGTAAGCGTGGTGGTCATGCGCTCACCATCACGGTAAAACTCAAGCTCCATAGGCACGCCCTTGTTAGCCCTGATAACAGGAGTAAAGTCTGTCCAGGCACTATACTCCACACCATTAACACCCACTATGCTGTCACCAGCCGCCAAACCAGCAGCTGCAGCAGGAGTGGAGCTAATCACCTCCTTAACCACAAAAGGTATTCTAAAATCTGCAAAACCACTCTTGGAGGCAATCAAATCCCTCTTAAAAGTGCGTGTCATGGTTAGGTTCTTGCGTTCACCGTTACGCAGAACCGTAACTGTGCTTGCATCAAGAATCTTACGCAAACTCTCCTCATCAAAAGCCTCAAGCGCCTCACCGTCAGCCTCAAGCAAAATATCACCGTCACGGAAACCCTGCTTCTGAGCCACCTCAGAGAACTCCATACCCATGGAGGCATCCTGCAAACGTACATACTCCTCTCCGTTGCAGTATAGAATCATGGAGAATATCACTATGGCGGTGAGGAAATTCATTATAACGCCGGCGCTCATAATAATAAGTCGCTGCCATGCCGGCTTAGCACGGAACTCCCACGGCTGCACAGGGCGAGCCATCTGCTCTGTGTCAAGGCTCTCATCTATCATGCCAGCCAGCTTCACATAGCCGCCAAGCGGCAGCCAGCCTATTCCGTACTCAGTATCAGAGTTCTTAGGCTTAAACTTAAAAAATGAGAACCAGGGGTTAAAGAAGAGGTAAAACTTCTCCACCCTCACTCCAAATATCTTTGCAGTGATAAAATGGCCAAACTCGTGTAGAATCACAAGTAGGCTAAGACAGAGAATTAATTGTAAGAATTGCATAGGGTGCAAAGATACGAAAAAAGGCAATAAAAAAAACCGCTCCCTTAATAGAGAGCGGTTTTTTTATAGATACGGTTTAGAATTATGGTTGTGGTGTAGGGCAAGAACCTGTCTGCTCAAATGTAGAGCCGTCAAACTTCCAGTTAGCATCACCATCACCAATCCAAATCCATGAAGCTTCATCATCTGGATCAACTTTGATAATAACCTTGTACAGGAAGTTATCCGGGAACTCACCTGTCCAAGAGAAACCACCCATGTTGTCTGGAGTCATAACGCGGTCACTTGCACCCCATTTTTTGTCATCAAAGTTACCAGTAAAGATAACGTCATGACCTTCATAGCAGTCACCATTAAGTGTGATTGTGAATGTACCGTTACCGCCTGGGATTGGATTCCATGGCTCGCTATCCCATGTAGAAACCTCATCATTAGTTGTAAGAGCGTATGGCATTGTACGGTTATCACCTTTCTCCCAAATCCAGTCAGTCCATTCACCATCTTTTTCGTAACGGATGTTATATTTAAACTGCTGGTTAGCAGGATAGTTCTCATAAACACCTGTGAACCTGTAACCAGGACCTACGTAAGCAAGGTCACGAGTCATCTCAACTGAACCTGGAGTCCAGAATGCAGCAGAAACCTCAATGTCATCTGGATCAAAGCCCTCTGGGAACTCTGTAAGAACTACTACATTGAATGTAGCAGTACCTTCTGGGTTAGGAGCGGTGCAAGGATCTGCAGACCACTCAGCAACAGTAACATATACTACATCACCAAGAGCTCTAGCACCAAAGCTAATCTTGTTAGCACCCAGATCAGCTACAGACTCAGCGTCACCTTGAACAACCTCAAAGGTTTTAGCCTGTGTGTTATAAGAACGAGCACCGTCTACTGTCTCAGGGCAGATCTTACCCATAGCAGTACCGTCCTCAGCCTCAAACACAACCTTATACCAGTTTGTGAAGCCCTCTTGAACAATAGCCTCAGCTACAGGAGCATCTGGATTTGCAGGATCATTACCCTCAAATTGACCAAAGAAGCAGATGTTCTTGTATGCGCACTCAATAGAAGGAGCCTGGAATGCAAGAGTGTACTTGCCAGCTGTACCCTGAACGTTAGGAAGGTCTGTTGGAGTTGGAGGGGTTGGAGTGTCTGATACAGTAATTGTACATGTAAGCTCCTTACCGTTGTTAGCAGCCTTAATAGCTGTGGTACCAACCTTCATAGCCTTAACATTACCGCCGGTCTTGTCAGCGTTGAGAGTGAACTCAACTATACCGTCGTTAGGAATAGACCACTTGATCTCACCTGTAGCGTTAGCGGTGGTGATGGTACCAACACCGTTAACTGAAAGAGCGAGAGTAGTTGGAGACATTGTAAATTCAGCAGCAGGCTGTGGGTTTTCTTTCTTACAAGAAACACCAGCTACTACCAAGCCCAAAAGAAGGGCAAATGAAACTAACTTGTTTTTCATTTCTTTAAATTTTTAGGTTAATAAATAGTTGAATAAAAAAATCGTTTAATTTTAGACCTTGTAAAGGTACAAAAGTTTTTTTACAATCACAAAATTAAATCACTTTTTTGGCACTGCCTTCATCTGAGCCTTAACCTCTTTGTTCTTTGTCTCAGCCTCCTTGGTTGTTATGGAAGTCTCAAGATCAGAAAGACCTGCGTTATAGTAGCCAGTAAGTGTAGCCCAGTTTTCAGCTGTGTAATCAGATTCATTGTACTTCTGGTATGCCTTGGTAAGGTCATTCTTATAGAGGTCAACAACGCTCTTACTTACAATAGTTGAATACAGAGCCTTGTTATTAGTGATAGCAGCATCCACCTGCTTAATGGTCTGAGCGGCATTAAACGCCTCACTTGCAGCAAGGTCAAGCTTCTGAATTTCTGTCCATGCGGCAGAATAGAAGTTATTTTCATCGTATGGAGCAGAGAGGTTAGAATGGCAGATATTCAGGCCTGAAACTCTTGCAGCCTTTACAAACTCTGTTTCAAGAGCAGCGCGGTCATTAGAGAGCACCTCCTCAATATCCTTAATAATCTTAGATGTGGCCACTGTCTGCTTGCCAGCATTAACAATATTATTTACCGCAGTTTTGTCAACAGCCTCGTAAGTAATATCATTTACAAGGTCAAGCGCCTCCTTGCTGTATGAAGCCGGATTAGCCGCATTGTCAAGGTATGCCACGCCAGAAGCACGGTAGGCAGCTACAGTCTCATCAACAGTAGCCGCATTGTTGTCTGCGGTGTAAATTGCAGCATACTCGTATGGAGTGGTTGCATACACACGCACGTTGCTTGAATTAACATAGTACTCTCCTTTATTGTCATAACGCTCCGGGAGGAATGTTTTAAGTAACTCGTCATGCGCTTTTTCACCCTGAACATCCACAAGAGCACAGTTCTTGGTGCCGAAACCATAGAATGTGTAGTCACTACTTTTGAAGTCATTTGGTTTGTCAAACACTACAATGTAGTTATCACCTCTACGCACAATCGAATCACCATCTTGCTCTCTGTCAGCAATAACCTCATCCATTGTAGCACCAATTAAAGGTTCGGCAAAAAGCATTGATCTACCAAGCACAGCAACCTCACAATACACAAATTTACCGTCTTGGAAGCTACCTGTAATAAGTGCGTTACCAACTTTCATTGCTGTCACCAAACCATTAGCATCAACTGCGGCAACGTAAGGATCAGAAGTGGACCATGTAACTCCTGAGACCTCTGTACCCTCAGAGCTTTTAACGCCGTAACATTCAACCTTAACCTGTACAGTCTCCCCAACGTATAAAGCCTCGTATCTAGGTTCGGTCGAGTAGGCTGATGTCTCCTGCTTTTTGCAGGAGAACATAGCCAATGTAGCCAACAGGCATACGCCTAATTTCAAAATATTTGATTTCATATATAATCTGTTTTTTTGTTTCTAAATATTAATAGCCCTCGTTCTGTGCCCAAGGAATACGGTCATTTGCATGAATCTCAAGCAACTTTTTAGGTATTGGGAACCACTTTCTGAAAGGCTCTACACCAGGCTCTTTGAAATCCCACAAATAGGCGTTACCAGTATACTTGTCAAAACGGATAAGGTCACGACGACGGACATTCTCCCAAGCAAACTCACGGCCACGCTCATCAAGAATTTCATTAAGAGTGAGTGATGTGTAAGGCTGAAGTCCCGCACGCTCTCTAATGCGCTGGAAATCCGCCAAACCAAGAACAGAACCTATATCACCACCACCACGCAGGCAAGCTTCGGCTTTCATGTAGAGTACGTCGGCATAGCGGAATAGAACAAAGTCATTTTCACTGTACTTGTTAACCTTAGAGTTAATCTCAGTCTCATACTTGAAGCAACGTGCACCGTCATTCCAGGTGGCATTCTTTGCACCCTTAAAGCCGTTTACAATGATAACCTCTGTACCGTTTTCATCCTTTTGAATATTGCCGTTGGCATCTTTTACAGGTCCAAGGAACCAGCCATATTTTTTATCCTTGTCTTGGAAGTCAATATCAGTACCGGCATTCTCAGGACATGGTCCACGGCGGTCACCATCCTTATAGAGGCTCAAGAATGCAGCAGAGGCGGCAAAACCGTTCCAAGGCTTCTCAAGCAGACCATAAAGTGTGATAAACGCATAGTGCTGGGTAAGCAGATTGATACGGAGTTTGTTACACATCTTACCAGCTACGTCCTGATAGTCAAATGAAGCGTTACCGTTCTCAACTATTACAAAGATGTTTTCCTCACTATTCTCATTGTAAACAAGGAAGTTGTTAAAGAAGTTATCCTCAATAGTGTAAGCACCTGAGTTAATAACAGCGTCACAATACTGCACGCACTTGGCGTATGGATCAGCCACATCTGTAACATCGTATGATTGTGCATTCAGATAGAGGCGGGCAAGCAATGCATAGCCCAAACCCTGTGTGGCACGTCCGTAGTTCTGTGCTTTAGAAGGATCATCTGCTGTAGGCAGGTTTGGTGTGTGCTTTTCAAGGCAATCAACCAACTTATGCCATACTTCAACCTTATCAATCAACGGGAACTGCGCTGTCTCGCTCTCTGGGAACTCCTCAGTGTAAGGAATGTTACCAAAGAGGTCAAACATTGTGTAGTAGTAGTAGCTACGAAGTACACAAAGCTCTGCTACAAAACGGGCATACATCTTAGCGTCAACCACATCCTGGTATGCAGAAATCTGCTTTAGAATTTTGTTACAAAGTGTGGCACCTGATACATTTCTCTCCCAAACAAGCTCAAACGCAGCTCCATCTGCATCCCACTTCATAGTATTTAAAGCGACCCAGTAACCGTTATCATCCCAGTGGTTACCTGGCTGACGAACCGGGCAGCGAGCCTCGTCAGATGTAAGGGTGTTAAGACCCCAGTATCCCCAGTGGTCATGTAACCACTTCATTTCAGCGTAGGCCTGACCTACAAGAAGAGCCATGTTATCAGGATCCTTAAGAAGCTCTTCAGATGTTGGGTTTCCGTATGCCTTTTCCTCCAAGAAATCCTTGCAAGAGGTAAGAGACAAACCCATGGCAAATGCCAATGTATATATTAAAAACTTTTTCATATCTTATCTCCTTTCAAATTAGAATGTCATGTTAAGTCCGAGCATATAGCTGCTAACTCTTGGATAGAAACTTACGTATTGTATACCAGCACTACTAATAGATGAAACGTCAACCTCAGGATCCAAACCTGAATACTTGGTAATAGTGAACAGATTCTGTGCTGTAAAGTAAACTCTCATGTGCTGGATGTACTTGTTAGCCTTGAGAGGTACGTTACATCCAAGTGTAATGTTATCACACTTCAGGTAGGAGCCATCCTCAAGCCAGTAATCAGACATCTTACTGTCACGATATGCACCGTTACCATTTGCAATAGCATCCGTGGTCTTCTTGTAAACTTGATTAGCCTGTATGCCATCAGTACCTGGAGTGAATGCCAAACGCGTTACGTTAAGAATCTTGTTGCCAACCATGCCACGGAAGAATATGGTAAGGTCAAACCATTTATACTTAATAGTATTGTTCCAACCGTATGAGAAGAGAGGCTGAGCCTTGCCAATGATGGTTTTATCTGCGTCTGTAATCTGACCGTCACCATCAAGGTCTTGATAAACGAGTTTGTGGTCAACAACCTCTTTAACCTTGAAGCCATAGAACACACCTATATTCTCACCTTCACGTATAATCTGAGTCTTCAAGTCGTTCATACCATTACCTCCTACGTATCCAGAAGAAACCTCAGTATAGTTAAGTCCCTTGTCCGGGTCAGAAAGTGACACAATCTTACTATTATCAAATGCCATGGTCCATGTAGATGACCACATCCAGTTCTTGGTCTTTACAGGAACACCTGTAAGAGCAAGCTCTATACCTTTTGCAGTAATTTCACCTGCATTGGCAAGAAGTTCATTGTACTGATATGGAGGAACAGGAACTGAATATTTGTAAAGAAGATCCTTAGTATTACGCATATAGAGGTCTAAGCTACCACCTAAGCGGTTGTTAAGGAACATGAAGTCAACACCAAGGTTGTACTCGAACTTGCGCTCCCAACGAAGATCTGGGTTGGCATTCTGAGTGACGGTGTAGGATCTACGCCATGCACCATTGTACCAAAATGTACCGCCTGGAGCAAGGAGCTCTTTAGAAGCAAGATCTTGTCTCACATTATTACCTGTGATACCGAAACCGAAACGGAGCTTGAGGTCATCAACGTTTTTAGCATTTTTCAAGAAATCCTCACCGCTAATACGCCAACCTACAGATGCAGCAGGGAACCAGCCCCAACGGTTGTTCTTACCAAAACGGGAAGAACCCTCAGCACGGATTGAAACAGAAGCGAGGTATTTCTCTTTGTAGTTATAGTTTGCACGGGCAAATGCAGAAGCAAGAGCATTAAAGTACCTATGTGATTCAATATTCATCTTCTCTTTGCTAGCGTCTCCATCCTGCATTCTATAGTACATAATGTCGTCAGTTGGGAAACCAGAATTTTCCATTTTGGAGTCATCAGAAGAGAACTGCTGATATGAGAAACCACCTACAAGAGCAAGACTGTGATCACCCCATTGCTTAGAGTAGTCAACTGTACCCTCAAACAAAAGGTTAATGTTACGATTCTGAGAACGTATGGCTTTGCCAGCATCATCAGGAGAAACTGTGTACTTCAAACTGTTGTACTTGTAGTTGTAGTTATCACCCTCCTCCATAGCTGCAAAGGCGTTAATCTTAAGACCTTGCACAGGGAGAATATTAATGGTGGCACGTACAGATCCACGGAAGAAGTTTCCGTCACCATACTCCGAATTGAGAACATACGGTTCTATTGGATTATTGAATCCTGAAGCCTCCACATAGTAGAAACCTGACAATGTAGACTTATCATATACAGGATATGTAGGGTTAAGAGTAGCACACATATCATACTGAGCCCAATCCTTATCATTTCTGTAGTGCATGTAAGAGAAGTCGTACTGCAGATCCAACCAGCCGTTAAGTGCCTTCTGGTTAGCAGAGAACTTGGCATTAATCTCATTACGCTTGTTTGTGATACCCTCTGCATACTTATAGTTTACAGATGCACGGTAGCTGAACTTCTTGGTAGCACCGCTGATAGCGAAGTTGTGATTTGTAGTGACAGGAACCTCACGTGATATCATGGCTGCATAATCATTGTAGCTGCCATGACTCAAGCCTGTAAACTTACCGTTCGTCCAATCACTCATGGTAGCGTACTCTTTAACTGTTGTCATACCATTGCTACCGGTCTGGTGTGCCATAGACACATAACCCGAATATTCAAATGTAGTGGTACCGCACTCAACACCCTCTGAAGATGAACCACGTTTGGTAGTAATAAGAATTACACCGTTTGTACCACGTGTACCATAGATAGCAGCTGAAGAACCGTCCTTAAGAACGTCCATTGAAGCGATATCATCAGGAGCGATATTATCAATATTAGATACAGGAACACCATCCACAATATAAAGAGGTGTTGAGCCTGCACCTGCGTCAAGTGTTGACGTACCACGAATCTGCACATTCAAGCCTGTGCTGGTAGGGTCACCACCCGCAGTGTTTGTAATGGTAAGACCGGCAACCTTACCTTGGATAAGGCCTACAGGGCTACCCTTTACACCAGTATTAAAGTTTTCTGATTTCACACTTGCAACAGAAGATGTGATCTCCTTTGCCTTTTGAGAACCGTAACCTACGGCCACAACCTCTTCAAGTACTGATGTAGACTCTTTAAGAACTACATTCACTGAACTCTTGCCAGAGGTGTTGATTACCTGATCCTCATAACCTGTGTAGGTGAAGATAAGATTTGAGTTGGCTGGAACTGAAAGTTCATAATTACCGTCAAAGTCAGTAATTGTACCAACAGACTTATCACTCTCAAGCGTAATATACGCTCCAATAACAGGTTCACCGCTCTCATCGGTAACGTTACCTGTGATGGTCACTTGCGCGTATGCGCCAACCGCTGACAGCAACGATACTAAAGAAAGCAGCAAAGTCTTTAGTAGTGATTTTTTCATAAATAGTTTTTTAAGGTTAATAAATAGGTTTATTCCAAATTGAGTTTACAAATATACTACTCTTTTTAGACAGTCACAACTTTTCGCCCTCTTTTTTTGTATTCAGATGCATTTTTAAGATATTTTAGTACCTAATTGTTAAAAAAATTAACCTTAACGCAAACCTTTTCACATTTTTTCCGCAAATGTTGCAGAAACCGTTTTTTTTCTATAAATTTGCGAATTAAAAGCAGTTATAAGAAAATTATTCATACTATGAGACCACAAATTACCATTAAAGACATTGCAAAAGCGCTTGGTATCTCCCCATCTACCGTTTCACGCGCACTACAGGACCATCCTGACATTAGTAAGAAAACTAGAGAGAAGGTTCAGGCATACGCCAAGGTTAATCACTACAAGCCTAACGCCATTGCGCTAAGCTTGAAAAAACAGCGCACTAATATAATAGGTGTAATAGTGCCTGACATGGTTCACAATTTCTTTGCTTCTGTGCTTGCCGGTATTGAAGACGCAGCAAGCAGGAAGGGATACAATGTAATTTTGTGCCAGTCATCCGAGCAATATGACAAGGAGGTTGACTGCCTTGACACCCTGATGGCGTCTCACGTATCGGGTCTTCTTGCCTCTATTTCAAAGAGCACAACCAAGTTTGACCACTTTAAGGAGGCCATTGAAGATGATCTTCCTATAGTTTTCTTTGACCGTGTAAGCTCTGAGCTGGAGACAGACCAGGTGGTGGCAGATGACTATAGCGGCGCCTACGCAGCAGTGAGCCACCTTATAGAGACTGGCTGCAAGCGCATTGCATTCTACGGCGCACCAGAGCACCTGAAACTCTCACAAGAGCGCAAGCGTGGTTACATAGAGGCTCTCAAGAACCACGGCATTGAGATAGACGAAGAACTTATTTTTGAGTGTGATAACCGCGATGCCGCCATTGAGCTCACGCCAAAAGTTCTTCAACTGAAGAACTGCCCTGACGCATTCTTTTCCGTTAATGACTATACAGCATCCGGCATAATCTACGCTGTAAAGCATGCCGGTCTGAGAATCCCTGAGGATATCTCCATCTGCGGTTTTGGAGACGGAACCGTGGCCCGCATCTCTGACCCTGAGCTCACCACCGTGGAGCAGAACGGCTATGAGATTGGCGCCACCGCCTGCCGCCGCCTTATTGAGAGAATGGAGAGCAAGGAGGATATTCCATTCACCCACACTGTGATTGAAACAAGACTTATTAAGAGGAACTCAACGAGATAACGTCATCCTGAACGTAGTGACGACGAGTTGGTGACCAACGGGAACAATCCCGCAACCTTTATGAGATGCTTAGCTAACGCTCAGCATGACGATTCAACATATTATGAAAAAAAAGCTTTATACATTAACATTGCTGGCGCTGCTGTGTAGTGCCACGTGGGCGGCTAAGAGCGAGAAGCCCTGTGTGAACAAGATTGAGCCGGTAAGCTGGTGGGTTGGGATGAACAATCCTGAACTGATGCTACAGTGCCATGGTAAAAGCATTGGTGACGCTGCAGTGGAGATAAACTACAGCGGCGTAACTGTTACCAAGACTGAAGCGGTGGAGAACCCTAACTACCTGTTTGTATTCCTAAACATTGACCCTGCCACCAAGCCTGGCACTTTCAACATAGTGTTTAAGAAGGACAAGAAGACTGTTGCAAAGTGCAAGTACACTCTTAATGAGCGCCGTGAAGGCAGCCGTGAGAGGACAAGTTTCGGGCCTGAGGATGCCATGTATCTGCTTATGCCAGACCGTTTTGCAAACGGCGACTACTCCAATGACAGCGTCAAAGGATATTTGCAAGGCGTAAACCGTAAAGATTTAGGCAAACGCCATGGTGGTGATATTCAAGGCGTTATAGACCACCTCGGTTACCTTGAGGACCTTGGCATAACAGCCCTATGGATAACTCCATTCTTTGATAACAATGACTCTCAGTATTCTTACCACCACTATGCTGAAGGTGACTACTTTAACGTAGACCCACGCCTTGGTTCTAACAAGGTTTACCGCAACCTCTCTGACAGCTGCCACGCTCATGGCATCAAGCTGATTCTTGATGTGGTGCCTAACCACTGCGGCATAGTTCACTACTGGATTAAGGACCTGCCTACCGAGGACTGGATTCACCAGTGGCCTACATACACCAGCTCAAACTACAGAATGACTGCATGGACAGACCCTCACGCCTCCAAGGCTGACATCGAGGTGCTTGAGAAGGGCTGGTTTTCTGGCAATATGCCAGACCTGAACCTTGAGAACCCGCTACTCTTCAAATATCTTTCACAGGTGTACATTTGGTGGATTGAGTACGGCAATGTTGACGGTCTGCGCGTGGATACATATCCTTACAATGAGATTCATGTGGCAAGCCGCTTTATGAAGACTTTCCTTGATGAGTACCCTAACCTGCATATTGTGGGTGAGTGCTGGGTCAAGTCTCCTCTTGAAATTGCCTACTATCAGTCTGGCAATAATAACAAGGATGGCTTTGATTCTAACCTTCAGAGTGTCATGGACTTTGTGCTCAAGGACAAGCTGCATGAGGCTTTCAATGAGCGTGACGACTGGGATCACGGAATGTCTAAGTTCTACGCTCACTTTGCTCAGGATTTTGCATATCCTAACACTGATATGATTATGAATTTCCTTGATAACCACGATATCGACCGCTTCTCTGGCGCCGTTAAGAGGGATGTCAACAAATACAAGATGGGTATTGCCATGTTCCTGACCGTAAGAGGTTACCCGCAGATTTATGCTGGTGATGAGATTATGCTTGAGGGCATTCCTGGCAACTATGAGGGCTACCGTTTTGACTTCCCTGGCGGCTGGAAGGATGACACACGCAACGCTTTCACCGCAGAAGGCAGAACAGACGAGGAGAACGAGGTTTTCAACTATATGCGCTCCATTCTGCAGTTCCGCAAAAACAGCAAGGCTCTGCAGAGCGGCAAAATGACTCAGTTTATCCCTTATAACGGCATCTACGTGTTCTCTCGTGAGGCTGAAGGCGAGCGTGTGATGATGGTGTTCAACAACTCCACAAATGCTCAGCTTGTTTCACCTGACCGCTACAAAGAGCTGTTTGAAGGTGCTGAGAAGGGCACCGAGATAACATCGGGAAAGGTTATTGACTTAACACGCAAGTTCTCTATACCTGGCAAGTCAGCGTATATTATTAAAATTGAGAATTAAATACTATGCAAAAACAACAATCATTCACTAAACTATTTAACATTAGTTTCGGCTTCTTTGGCGTGCAGATTGCATACGCTCTGCAGAGCGCTAATATCAGCCGTATATTTGCAACCCTAGGAGCAGACCCTCACACGCTGAGTTTCTTCTGGATTCTGCCGCCGCTTATGGGTATGTTGGTGCAGCCTCTTGTGGGCAAGTATTCTGACAAGACATGGTGCAGCCTCGGGCGCAGAAAGCCTTACCTTATTGTGGGTGCGCTTATAGCCGTGGCTGTTATGGTCATGCTGCCTAACGCCGGTGACTTTACATTTGCGCAGGGGCTCTTCTTAGGGCTTAACGCTGCCATGTGGTTCGGCCTCTTCTCGCTTATTTTCCTTGATACATCAATTAACATTGCCATGCAGCCGTTCAAGATGATGGTGGGCGACATGGTAAGCACTGAGCAGAAGGGCCTTGCCTACTCTATTCAGTCTTTCCTCTGCAATGCAGGTTCTCTTGTTGGCTATATGTTCCCTATCTTCTTTACCTGGATTGGCATTGCAAACGAGGCTCCAGAAGGTGTTATTCCTGATTCTGTTAAGTGGAGTTTCTACATTGGAGCAGCCATCCTGCTACTATGCGTGCTTTACACATTTGTTACAGTAAAGGAGCTTAACCCACAGGAATATGCTGAGTTCCACGGGATTGAGAAGAAAAAAGAGTCTGAAGGCAAGGGCGCATCCAAGGGCTTTATATCACTGCTAAAGGAGGCTCCTTCCACATTCTGGACTGTGGGTCTTGTACAGTTCTTCTGCTGGTCAGCCTTCATGTATATGTGGACATACTCTAACGGTGCCATAGCATCACTCTGCTTCAACTGGGACGGCGAGAGCACACAAGTGGCTGAGTTCCAGAATGCAGGTAACTGGGTGGGCGTTGTATTCGCCGTTCAGGCCATAGGTTCTCTTATATGGGCTGGTCTGATGCCTCTTATTGAGAAGGGTGTAGGTAACAAGTGGGCTTACGCAATAAGCCTTATAGTGGGTGCAATTGGCTTTATATCAATCTACTTTGTACGTGACCAGTATCTGCTCTTTGTGAGCTACGCTCTTATAGGCGCCACATGGGCTGCAATACTCGCCATACCATTCACAATTCTTACAAACTCTCTGAAGGGTGACAACATGGGCTTCTACCTTGGCCTTTTCAACTGCACCATCTGTCTGCCACAGATTATAGCTGCCGTATGCGGCGGTATGATTCTGCACATAGTGGGCACTCAGGAGTCAATGCTTGTGGTGGCTGGCGTACTGCTTCTTATTGGTGCTGTATGCGTAAATCTTATTAAGGAGAAAAAATAAAAATCACAAATACTATGAAGAAAACAGTTGTTTCATCTCTTGCTCTTATCTCCGCTCTTGTTCTTGGCGGATGCAAGAATTACTCTTTAGAGCTGCCCGCGGAAAATAGCGTGGACGTGGGGCTTAACTCGTTCATCACTCTTGAGGCTGGCCCTAACGTTATCCTTACTAAGGATTATATCCTTGAGCCTGAGGAGATTGACTCTGTGACCTGCGATAACAAAATGCTACTCGTGAACCTCAGCGAGGATAAGAGCTACATAAAGGTGACTGCAGGCAAGATGAAACCGCTACAGAACCTTGCCATCTGGGTAAAGGGCGTGCCTTACAGTGTGCTCTGCAAGCGTACTGATGAGGTGGAGTTCACATTCCGCTACAACCCGCAGGGCAAACGCTGGAACAGAGTACAGCTTGCCGGCCAGATGAATGACTGGGTTCCTTCATACCACCCAGACCTGACACTTAACAGTGACGGCATATATGAGGTTACTTTCCGCATATCCCCGGGAACATACCTCTACCAGCTTGTGCGTGACGGTGACTGGAACCATGATGAGACCAACCCTGAGAAGGTTGACAACAACTCTGGAAAGTTCAACTCAATACTTCATGTATACGGAACTCAGAGAGAGGCGCCTATCCTGCTATCAGCGGAGGCTTCAAGCAGTAGCTTCACTCTCAACACATTCAATGATGTTGAAAGCGTTTATGCCTACTGGCAGAACTACAAACTGCCTGACTACTTCATAGACAAAAGTGAAGGCAGCCTTAAAATTCACATGCCATCAGAGGCCAAAAGTCTGCAACGCTCTTACGTAAGAGTGGTGGCTGCCAATAACTCCGGAATATCAAATGATATTCTTATCCCACTGGAATATGGCAAGCCAGTTACTGACGTGAACCTTATCACACGTAATGACAAGCACAGTCAGATTCTCTACTCTCTGCTTGTGGACCGTTTCTACAACGGTAATAAGGATAATGACCATCCTATGAACCGCCCCGATGTCAACCCTAAGTGTGACTATCAAGGCGGTGACCTTGCCGGCATCACCCAGAAGATAGAGTCTGGTTACTTTGACTCTCTTGGCATTACCACGGTATGGCTCTCCCCTATTGTGCAGAACCCTCTTGAGCCGTATGCAAACATGGAGAAGCCTGTAAAGACTAAATTTGCGGGCTACCACGGCTATTGGCCTATATCTTCAAGCAAGATTGACTTCCGTTTTGGAACTGATGAAGAGATGAAACAGCTTGTAGAGGCTGCTCACGCTCACGGCATGAATGTTATTCTTGACTACGTGGCAAACCACGTTCATGAAAAACACCCTATGTTCCAGAAAGACCCTACAATATGCACATCTCTGATTCTGCCTGACGGCACCAAGAACCTTGAGCGCTGGAATGACCACCGCCTGAGCACTTGGTTTGACGAGTTCCTGCCTACCCTTGACTACTCACGTGAGGATATTGTTCAAACCATGACAGACACAGCCGTGGCATGGATAACCAAGTATGATCTTGACGGTTTCCGCCATGACGCCTGCAAGCATGTGCAGGAGCACTTCTGGAGAACCCTCACCTATAAGATCAAGAAGGAGGTGGAGCTGCCTGAGCATAAGGACATCTACCAGATTGGCGAGTCATACGGCAGTCCTAAACTCATTAGCAGCTATGTGAACTCTGGTATGCTGAACGGCCAGTTTGACTTCAATGTATCTGACGATGCCTCTAACGTGTTTGCAGTAAAGGGCCAGAGCCTCAGCCGCATAAGCAACACCCTGAATATGAGCCTCAAGACATACGGCTGCCATAACCTTATGGGTTACATCTCAGGCAACCATGACCGTGCTCGCTTTATATGCTACGCATCGGGCGATGTACGCTATGACGAGGACACAAAAGCCGCCGGCTGGCTTAGAGAGATATCTGTGACAGACACTCTTGCATACGACAAACTTATTCAGCTCAACGCCTTTAACATGACAATTCCAGGTGTCCCTGTAATCTATTACGGCGATGAGATAGGCGACGCTGGTGCAAATGACCCAGACTGCCGCAGAATGATGAGATTTGACTCTCAGCTCAGCAAGCATGAGCAAAAAGTGCTTGATGCAGTATCAAAGTTTGCCCGCCTGCGTAAGAGCAGTCTGCCGCTTATGTACGGTGACTTTATTGAGCTTAAACTTGAAGATGACGTTTGGGCATACGCCAGAAACTACTTTGGCAAGGTTGCCATCGTAGTGTTCAATAAGAGTGACGAGGAGAAGAGCATAAAAGTGCTGTTGCCTAAGATTCTAGAAAATAAAAAATACAAAGCACCGTTTAATAATAGTGAGTTCAAGGTTGATGAGAATATACTGACCATCACTGTTAAGGCAAACGGAGTAGAAGTTCTGACAAATGAATAATACAGATAAAGAGTTTGATGAGGCCATAGCCTCATGCAAAGACATATTTACTAAAAAGCTCTATGACTACGGCGGGGCGTGGCGCATTATGCGCTCTGAATCTGTCACAGACCAGATTTTCATAAAGGCAAAACGCATACGCAGTCTTGAAATTAAGAAAGAGAGCCTTGTGGGCGAGGGCATTAAGCCTGAGTTCATAGGCATTGTAAACTACGCTGTGATAGGTCTCATACAGCTACAATACGGAGCGGCTGACACCATTGACATGCAGCCTGATGAGATTGTCAAGCTATATGACCACTATGTAGAGGAGGCTAAAAGGCTTATGTTTGCAAAGAACCATGACTATGACGAGGCATGGCGCAGCATGCGTATAAGTTCCTATACAGACCTCATACTCATGAAGATAAACCGTACCAAGGAGATTGAAGACCACAAAGGCAAGACCCTTATTTCTGAGGGCATTGACGCAAATTACTATGATATGCTCAACTATGCAGTGTTCGGGCTTATTAAGATTGCAGAGGGAGAGGAGGCTTAATGAGAAAATTTGGTGATATTATACAGAAATGCTGCCGTTTCTTCTTAGCGGCGGTATTCCTTTTTTCAGGTTTTGTAAAGGCAGTTGACCCTGTGGGCACCTGCTACAAGATGACAGACTATTTTGAAGCATTTGGAGTGCCTGAACTTTCTTTGCTGGCACTGCCTGCCGCATTCCTTATGATAATGGTTGAATTCACCATTGGCTTCAACATGCTTCTGTCACTGAAACTGAAAACCACCGCAATAGTGGCAGCCGTGTTCATGGCTGTAATGACCCCAATTACACTCTACCTTGCCATAGCTAACCCAGTTTCAGACTGCGGATGCTTTGGAGATGCGCTTGTACTCACTAACTGGCAGACATTCTACAAGAATGTAATTATTGACGTGGTGCTTATATTGCTGTTCTTCACTTTGAAGTATAACAGACCGCGTCTTACAGAGGCCGGACAATGGGTGGTCATGGCTCTGCCAGTATTCTTCTGTCTTGGGCTGGAGCTTTACTGCTACCGCCACCTGCCGGTGATAGATTTCCGCCCGTACAAGGTGGGAAATAACATCTCAGAACTAATGACAATACCTGAGGGGGCGCCTACAGACCGCTACAAAACCACATTCATCTACAGCAAGGACGGTGTGGAGAAGGAGTTCACTCTTGAGAACTACCCAGCAGAAGATTCCACATGGGTGTTTGTACGTCAGAACGTAGAGCTTGTGGAGAAGGGTTACACCCCTCCTATCCATGATTTCTCCATACTAGTTGACGGAGAGGATGACATTACAGACATAGTGCTTGAACGTGAGGGCTACACCCTGCTTGTGGTGAGTCCTAAACTTGAAAAAGCTGACACCGAATCTATAAAGGATATTAACAGCATACACAGCTGGGCTGAGGGCAAGGATATTCCAATGTACTGGCTCACAGCGTCATTCCATGATGACATAGCCGAGTTCATAGAGAAATACAGCGTGAAATGCACAATGGCGCAGACAGATGAGATTACACTTAAAACCATTATACGCTCCAACCCGGGACTTGTGCTTCTAAAGAAGGGCACAGTGGTGGCAAAATGGCACTATAATGATTTACCAAGCATAGACACACTTAACTCAATTACAAAATAAAATTTATTAAAGATGAGAAAGAACATTGTGGCAGGTAACTGGAAAATGAACAAGACCCTGCAAGAAGGTGTAGCACTGGCTACAGAGTTAAAAGAGATTCTTAAAAATGAGAAGCCTAACTGTGAGGTTATCATAGGCACTCCGTTTATTCACCTTGCAACTGTTGCTGAGGTTATTAAGGGCAGCGTTATTAAGCTTTCAGCTGAGAACTGCGCCGATAAGGAGTCTGGAGCATACACAGGTGAGGTTTCTGCAGCCATGGTTAAGTCAACCGGTGCAGAGTACTGCATTCTTGGTCACTCAGAGCGCCGTCAGTACTATCATGAGACATACGAGATACTTAAAGAGAAGGTGCTTCTGGCACTTGCTAATGACCTGAAACCTATCTTCTGTATAGGTGAGCTCAAAGAGGAGCGTGAGGCTGGCAAGCAGAATGAGGTGGTTAAGGCTCAGCTTGAGGGTTCTGTATTTAACCTTTCAGCAGAGGATTTCTCTAAGATTGTACTTGCTTACGAGCCAGTTTGGGCTATAGGCACAGGTCTTACAGCCACATCTGACCAGGCAGAGGAGATTCACGCTTACATCCGTAGCCTTATAGCTGACAAATACGGCAAGGAGGTTGCAGACAACACAACTATCCTTTACGGCGGCAGCTGCAAGGCTAGCAACGCTAAGGAGCTCTTCAGCAAGCCTGACGTAGACGGCGGCCTTATTGGCGGCGCATCACTCAAGGCTCCTGATTTCAAGGGTATCATTGACGCATTCTAAAACAGTTTTTTCCTATGCGCACACTTATATTTGCAACAGGGAATAAACATAAGGCTGATGAGGTGCAGAACTTTCTTGGAGAAGGTTTTGCACTTCTTTGTCTGAAAGATGTAGGTATTACAGAAGATATCCCTGAAAACGAGCCCACGCTTGAGGGCAACGCCTATCAGAAGGCTAAATATGTGTTTGACCGTACTGGCAAAGCCTGTTTTGCTGATGACACAGGACTTGAGGTTGAGGTTCTTAACGGCGGCCCTGGCGTGCACACTGCAAGATATGCTGGTGACGGAAAGTCATCAGAAGACAACATGGCACTCCTACTGAAGAATTTGGAGGGAGTGAATAACCGCCGTGCCAGATTCCGCACTGTTATAGCTTATCTTGACAATAACGGCCGTGTTTTTGAGTTTGAAGGGGTGGTAACCGGTGTTATCACTGAAAAGAAATCAGGCTCAGAGGGTTTTGGTTATGACCCGATATTCCGTCCTGACGGCTATGACAAGACATTTGCAGAGCTCCCGCTAAGTGAGAAGAATAAAATCAGTCACAGAGCAAGAGCCATGCAGAAGTTCCTTGAATTTCTTAATGAATAAACAGCTAATAAGATGAAAATCAGACTTTTTGTATTATTTATTATCTCAACCATCTGCATCACAGCGGCGGCTCACCTGCCTGCCGTGGGAGAGTGGCGTGTACACCCCTCTTTTCGTGAGGTCACCCAGGTAGTGGATGCAGGTGATAAAATATACGCCCTGGCAGACGGCCACCTTTTCTCCGTAACCAAGACTGACAAATATATTGAGATATACACAAAATCAACAGGTCTGAGTGACAACGTTATTGACTGCATTGCGTATGACAACAGCACAAACCAGCTTGTGGTGGCATACGTGAACTCAAATATTGATATTATTGACGTTGACGGCAACATATACAACATCAGTGACATAAAAAACAAGGACCTCAAGGCTGACAAGGACATTAAAAGCATCACAATGTACGGCGGCTGCGCATATCTATGCACAGGATTCGGCATCGTGGTGATAAACCTTAAGAAATATGAGGTTAAGGACACCTACATCATTGGTGACAACGGAACTATCATGCCAGTGTACGCACTTGCAATATATGACGCCAACTTCTACGCCCTTATGGGCAAAAAAATTAAGAAAGCTCCTGTAAACGGTGCTAATCTACTGGATTACAGCTCATGGCAGCCTTCAGGACTCACTCTCCCCCACCCCGATGTAAACTACACACAAATGGTGATGTTTAGCGGCTGTTTTGTGATTGCCGGCGAGACAGGCGGTGTATACAGGCTGTCAGGTGATGAGTGGGTTCAGATTTTTGAAAACAACACGGCTAACGCTGCATGGATACATAGCAGCGGTGATAACCTGATTTGCGGCCGCACTGACAGCAATATGAGCCGTTTTAGCCTACAGTGGGCTGAAGAGCGCATCTTAGTGTCAAATGCGGATGCCGTGTACTCTGGCGGTCAGTACTGGGTGGCGGCAAACACAGAAGGGGTTAGAAATATTATTCTTCAGCCTGAGGTCATTAACGTAGCATATAGACCTGACGGCCCGTATTTATCACAGTCACAACGCATTGTAACTGCTGGCGAAAGGTTTATGGTGGCACCTGGCCACTCCCGTCTTAACCGTGGACTGCGTCCTGGAGCAGTTATGATATATGAAGACGGCTCATGGAGTTCTATTGAACGTGAGAATTCAGGAGCCGGAGACATATCGCCCGACGGCTTTTTCTATGATGTAGTCTCTTCTATTGCTGACCCCTCAAATCCTGACCATATATACGCCACCACATGGGGTGAAGGTGTATATGAGTTCCTTAACGGCAAGGCTGTAGCTCTCTATAACACTGAGAGTACAAACGGTGTGCTCAAAAGCACACTTAACTTAGGAGCTCACTATGTGCGTGCAGACGGGCTGGCGTTTGACAAGAGCGGCAATCTATGGGTGGCGACATCACTGGAGGCTGAGGAGGGTTCATACAACCCTATCTGCTATATGACGCCTGACAAGGTATGGTATGAGGCGGAAGGATTTTCCCCTCTTGAGACTGCCTCTCTCATACAACAGATACTCATTCACTCTAACGGCATGAAGTTCTTATTGAGCGCACGCGGCCGTACTGGCATATTTGTTAAGAGTGACAACAACAAACGCTTCTTCACATCATTCACTGACAAGGATGGCAAAACCCTGACCCCTTCAGAGATTTATGACATTGTAGAGGACAATAGCGGCACAGTTTGGATTGGCACTGATGTGGGTCCTATACTGCTAAACAACTTAAACAAGATATTTGACGCCTCCTATAGATGTACAAGGGTGAAGATTCCTCGTGATGACGGCACTGGTCTGGCAGACTATCTGCTTGACGGCATACCTGTAAGAGCTATTGACGTGGATGGCGGCAACCGCAAGTGGATTGGCACCACAAACGGGGTGTATCTGGTCTCAGCTGACGGACTGACCACCTACAACCACTTTACAGAGGACAACAGCCCACTTATCTCAAATGAGATAACATCACTTGAAGTTAATAATATTACCGGAAGTGTGCTTATAGGCTCAGGCAACGGTATTGTGGAGTACCGTGATGGCGTTACAGAGCCTGTAAAAAAGTTCAACGATGACAAGATCAAGGTGTTCCCTAACCCTGTAACTCCTGGATTCACAGGTTTTATCACTTTAACAGGACTTGAAAATGAGACTGTGGTGAAGGTTACTGACGCCAGCGGGCGTCTTGTGGCTGAGGGTACATCAAACGGCGGCTCCTTCTCTTGGGACGGCAAGCACAACGGCAGCTACGTGGGAAGCGGCGTCTACTTCTTCCATTTGATGAACACTGATGAAAACAATAGCCGCAGTTCCGCGGCCAAAGTGCTTATAATAAGATAAGAATCAAAAACGGCGAACTGGAAACCAGTCCGCCGTAGAACTCACGCTGTAAAAGGGGGATAGCCCTTATTCCTCGTTCAGGTGAAGCTGCTGAACGTAAATGGCGTGCATCTTACGCTCTCTTTTAACTTCTGATGGTTTGTTGTAAGCCTGACGCTTGCGCAGCTCCTTAACAACACCTGTCTTTTCAAATTTACGTTTGAATTTCTTCAAGGCTTTTTCAATGCTGTCGCCTTCTTTTACCGGTACTACGATCATAGTTATATTGTTTTTTAATTTAATTTCACTTTTTGGGGTTGCAAAGTTACGAATTGATTTTGATTAAGCAAACTTTTTACTCTCTATTTTTTTGAAAAAGTAATATAATGCTTAACTTTGCATTATGAATCAGAAAATTTCAGAATTACAGAAGTGGCTGAGAAGCAATAACTTTAAAGCCTGCATCATACCTACCGCAGATCCTCACCAAAGTGAGTACACAGAGGAATATTACAAGCTACGCGCCTATATGAGCGGTTTCACCGGCTCTGCCGGAACTCTTGTGGTCACAGACAGCAAGGCCGCCCTCTTCACTGACTCACGCTATCATATACAGGCCTCTATTCAACTGCAGGGCTCAGGCATCGAACTTATGAAGAGCGGACTGCCTGGTGTGCCAGAATATCCTGCATGGCTGAAAGAAGAGGTTAAGGATGCGCCTGTGGCGGCAAACGCCGCTCTTTTCTCAACTGACAGCTGGGAGAACCTGCAAGACGAACTTAATCTGACAGACTGCAACGCATTTGAAAGCCTGTGGGCAGGCCGCACCCCACTGTGTGACAGCAAGATATTCATCCATGATGTAAAATACTCAGGAGAGGAGACACAATCAAAACTTAACCGTGTAAGGGACATACTGCGTGAAAACGGGGCTGATTTCTGTGTAATTAGCAATCTTGATGACATTGCCTGGCTTCTAAACATACGAGGCGCCGATGTGGCGTTCAACCCCGTGGTGCGGAGTTACGTGGCGGTGACTGAAAGCAGCTGTACACTGTTCTGCGACGAGGAGAAGACTGACATCGGGGTACAGGAGTATATGGACGCCAACAACATAGAGTTGATGCCCTACAATAGCATAGCCGCATATATTGAGCGCATGGCTGGCAAAAGCATGCTTTTTGACAGGAAGAGCCTGAGCTACAACCTCTACAAGGCTGCTGAAAAATGCAAGGATAGAATAAACCTTCCGCTATTCATATCCCGTCTAAGAGCTGTAAAGAATGAGACGGAGATTGAGGGTTACCATCAGTCAATGATAAAGGACGGCGTGGTTTGGGTGAAGTTCCTTAAATGGTTTACTGAGGGGCTTGAAAGCGGCGAGAAGATAACTGAGCGTTCTGTAATGGCAAAGATTCGTGAATTGAAGGAGTCGCAGCCGCTCTTTGTAGATGAGAGTTTTGGCACTATTGCCGGTTATGCGGAGCACGGAGCCATTGGGCATTATGCCGCCAGCGCAGAGTCTGACTCGGTTATTGAGCGTAAAAGTTTTATTGTGATTGACACTGGCACTCATTACCTTACAGGCACCACAGACACCACACGCACAGTGGCCTGCGGTGAGCTTACTGATGAAGAGCGCACAGATTACACCTTAGTGCTGAAAGGCCACATAGCCTTAGGAACCGCAATATTCCCTGTGGGGACTAAAGGCAGCCAGCTTGACATCCTGGCACGTCAGTTCCTCTGGCAGAGGAGCATGAACTATGGTCACGGCACAGGCCACGGAGTTGGCCACCTGCTCAACGTACATGAAGGGTACGCCTGGCTGCGCCCTTCTGAGAATGACGTCAAGTATGAAGCAGGGCTGACAATGACAGACGAGCCTGGCATATATCGTGAGGGCAGGCATGGCATACGCATAGAGAACACAGTGCTTGTTACGCCTCACTCAAAGAGTGAATTTGGTGAGTTCCTGACATTTGAGCATCTCACACTTGCGCCCTATTGTTTGGAGGCCATAATCACAGATATGCTCACCCCAGATGAGAAACTTTTCATAAACAACTATAACAAAAGGCTCAAAAATACGTTAAAAGAGTATCTAAGCGCCGATGAAAACCTATTTTTAGAAAAAATTACCTATGAGATCTAAGATTTTAACATTGCTTTCTCTTACGTTATGCGCCACAATGTCAATGGCGCAGGTAGCCATGAGGTCTGCTTCATTTAATAATGGGGAGGATTCATACTCCGTAACAAAGACAGTGTTTGACGAAAGCACCTCACCAAACACCGATATCCAAATCCGCGCAAAACAGCTTGCCGGCGAGAACATTCTGCTCGCCTACTACTACTTTGGGCAGGTGTATGTTAAAGATTCACTGCAGCTTGACGCCAAAGGCAAGGGCACCTTCAAATCAAAGGAGAAGTATCCGCAAGGCCTATATGCCATCTGTGTGAAACGCGCCCCAGTGATTGACCTCATACTTGGCGATGACCAGTCCATGACAGTAAAGATTGACACCACCAACCACTATGACAAGGTTAGCGTGGAGGGTTCTCTTGAGTCTTTAGAGTTCAACAACTACGCCCTCTTCATGAAGCAGCTGCAGCGTACATCGAGGGAGAAAGAGGCGCTGATTAAAACACTGAAAGACAGTGCCGAGATAGACAAAATCAAGGCTGAGCTCCGCCTTCTGGGAGTATCAATGACAGAGAGGCAGAACGCCCTCATTGCCAGATACCCCAAGAGCATGTGCGGCATATTCATAAAGGGTCTCCAGTCTCCTGAGTTCAAAGAGCCGGAGGGTTATAACCAGCTCTCTGACTCCATGAAGTGGGTGATAGGCTATGCATTCCAGCGTGACCATTATTTTGACAACATTGACCTCAGCGATGAGCGCTCCCTGCACACTCCATACCTCAACCAAACACTTGACACCTATATGGATAAAGTGCTGATCCAGCGTTATGATTCAATAATACCTCCTGCGCTCAAGCTTGTGGAGAAAGCACGCGGAAATGAAAACACATTCCGTGTAATCTGCAACTATATGCTACAACGCAGCGTAAAGAGCAACATAATGGGTATGGACCGCCTGCTGGTAGACCTTGGCAAAAACTACTACCTCAACGGCACAGCCACATGGGCTGACTCCACTCTCAAGTCAAACATTGAGAAGGAGATAAAGAAGATTGAGCACTCTTTAGTAGGTGACGAGGCCCACAACATCAAGTTGCAGGGACTTGACGGCAAATACCGCCCCATATATGACATGGGAGGCAGTCAGTTCACCGTTCTTTTCTTCTTTGAGCCTCAGTGCGGCCACTGCAAAAAGACAGCCCCACAGGTGGCGGAACTGTATGAAGCCTACAAGAACGACCCACGTTTAAAAATCATTGCCGTGTATATGCTCACAGACAAAAAGGAGTGGACAGACTTTATTGCGGAGAAGAAGATGCAGAACATGACCAACGTATGGGACCCAGAGCGAACATCATTCTACTGGTACTGGTATGACACATCATCCACACCTATGATATATGTACTTGACAAAAACCACAAGATTTTTGCCAAGAAGATAGATGCGGACACATTAAAATTAATATTTGAACACGAACTAAAATAAATATGGCACTAATTAAATCAGTAAGGGGTTTCACCCCAAAGATAGGCAAGGATTGTTTCCTTGCAGAGAACGCCACCATAGTTGGTGACACCACAATGGGAGACGGTTGCAGCATTTGGTTTAACGCTGTTCTCCGCGGCGATGTCAACACCATAACCATTGGCAACCATGTGAACATTCAGGACGGAGCCGTGCTGCACACTTTATACCAGAAATCCACCATTGAGATAGGTGACTATGTATCAATAGGGCACAATGTAACCATCCACGGAGCCAAGATAGAGGACTATGCCCTTATAGGCATGGGCGCCACTGTTCTTGACGGGGCTGTGGTGGGAGCAGGCGCCATTGTGGCTGCCGGCGCTCTCGTACTTAGCAACACCAAGATTGGCGAAGGCGAACTCTGGGGCGGCGTTCCAGCCAAGTTTATTAAAAAGGTGGAGCCAGAGCAGGCTAAGGAGATAAACCAGAAGATTGCGCACAACTACGCAATGTATGCGTCATGGTATCAGCCTTCATAGAATACCTTTCTCACCAAAAGCGTTACTCCGCTCTGACTGTAGGGGCATACCAGAAGGATCTGGAGCAGTTCCAGACCTTTCTGGCAGCGAACTACGGCATTACTGACATTCTTGAAACCAAAAGCGCCTTTGTGCGTGACTGGATTATGGAGCTGAAGGAGCAGGAGCGGCTGAGTTCAACATCGGTGAACAGAAAACTATCTTCACTGAGAAGCTTCTTCAAGTTCATAAAGCGCCGTGACAGCTCCTTCACAGACCCAATGGCCAAGATTCCGGCGCTAAAGACTGCAAAACCTCTGCCTGTTTTCTTCCGTGAGGCTGACGTGGAACGTATTCTTGACTCCACCGATGACACCGATAGCACTGACTTCCCCACCCTACGTAATAATATGGTGCTCGAGCTTCTCTATGACACTGGAATCCGACGCGCAGAATTAATTTCAATAAAAGATAGGGATTTTAATTTTTTTTCATTAACTTTGCAAGTAAGAGGTAAAGGTGGAAAGGAGCGTGTGATTCCCGTAAGCCCGGTCCTGAAGGAGAAGGCTCTTAAATATATCGAGCTAAAGCAGCAGCTGTTTGGAAATATTGAGCACTTCATTGTTACAGACAAAGGCAGTGCAGCCTACCCTCAGCTGATATACAGGATTGTGACCGAGTCCATGAAAAATAGCTCCACCCTATCAAAGAGAAGTCCGCACGTGATGCGTCACACTTTTGCAGAGTCTTTGCTTAATGCTGGTGCAGAGATAAATGCGGTTAAGGAGCTGTTAGGTCATGCGAATCTGGCCGCCACACAGGTCTACACGCACACTTCATTTGAGCAGATGCGCAAAATTTACCGTGACGCCCACCCGAGGAAATAAAAATAATTGTCAACTAAAAAAAGAAAGGGATTTGTTATGGAGATTCTTATTCAGTCAATTAAATTTGACGCCACAGAGAAACTACAGGAGTTCATTCAGAAGAAAATGAAGAAACTGGAGAGATTCTACGAGGGTATTTCAACAATAGAGGTTACATTAAAGGTGGTAAAACCAGAGACGGCAGAGAACAAAGAGGCTTCAGTGAAGCTCACAGCGCCACATATTGAGTTATTTGCAAACAAAGTGGCTGACAGTTTTGAGGAGGCGGTTGACCTTTGTTCTGAAGCCATACAGAAACAATTAGAGAAAGCAAAAGAGAAAAAATAGCAAAATATTCAGTTTTTTCTTGAAATATTTTGTCAGTTCAAAAAAAAGCCATACATTTGCAAGCCGTTTGAAAAGAGTACATCAAAAACGGCTTGTTTAATTTTGCCTCTTTAGCTCAGTTGGCCAGAGCACGTGATTTGTAATCTCGGGGTCGTTGGTTCGAATCCGACAAGAGGCTCAAAAGTAAACAAAGGGCAGTTACCAGAGTGGCCAAATGGGGCTGACTGTAACTCAGCTGGCTTAGCCTTCGGTGGTTCGAATCCATCACTGCCCACAACTCTTTTAGTAAACAAGCTCGGTTGACCTTAACAAAAAATCAACTGAGTTTTTTTGACTAAAGAGGAATCGTTCTTTGGAACGCATGCGGAAATAGCTCAGCTGATAGAGCACTAGCCTTCCAAGCTGGGGGTCGCGGGTTTGAGCCCCGTTTTCCGCTCTGAGGTTGCCGATATAGCTCAGCTGGTAGAGCGCATCCTTGGTAAGGATGAGGCCACGGGTTCAAGTCCCGTTATTGGCTCAAAATCATTTAAAAGAATAAATACTAATTAAAAAATTAAAATTATGGCAAAAGAGAAATTTGACCGTTCAAAACCGCACGTAAACATCGGTACAATTGGTCACGTTGACCACGGTAAAACAACCCTTACAGCTGCTATCACAACTGTACTTTCAAAGAGACTTCCTTCTGAGGTTAACCAGATTAAGAGCTTTGATCAGATTGATAACGCTCCAGAGGAGAAGGAACGTGGTATAACAATTAACACTGCACACGTAGAGTACGAGACAAAGACACGTCACTATGCGCACGTTGACTGCCCGGGACACGCTGACTACGTTAAGAACATGGTAACAGGTGCTGCTCAGATGGACGGTGCTATCATAGTAGTTGCTGCAACTGATGGTCCTATGCCTCAGACACGTGAGCACATCCTTCTTGCTCGTCAGGTAAACGTTCCTCGTCTTGTTGTATTCATGAACAAGTGCGATATGGTTGACGATCCTGAGATGCTTGAGCTCGTTGAGATGGATATGCGTGAGCTTCTTTCATTCTATGAGTTTGATGGTGACAACACTCCTATTATACAAGGTTCTGCTCTTGGCGCACTTAACGGTGTTCCTGAGTGGGAGGACAAAGTAATGGAGCTTATGGATGCTGTTGACACATGGATTCAGCTTCCTAAGCGTGACGTTGATAAACCATTCCTTATGCCAGTTGAGGACGTATTCTCAATTACAGGTCGTGGTACTGTTGCTACAGGCCGTATCGAGACTGGTGTAGTTAAGGTTGGTGATGAGGTTCAAATCATCGGTCTTGGCGCAGAGGGCAAGAAATCAGTTATCACAGGTGTTGAGATGTTCCGTAAGATTCTTGACCAAGGTGAGGCTGGTGATAACGTAGGTCTTCTTCTCCGTGGTATTGACAAAGACGAAATCAAACGTGGTATGGTAATCACTCACCCGGGTGTTGTTAAGCCACACGATGAGTTCAAGGCTTCTGTCTATATCCTTAAGAAAGAGGAAGGTGGTCGTCACACTCCATTCCACAACAAGTATCGTCCTCAGTTCTACATCCGTACACTTGATGTAACTGGTGAGATTACACTTCCTGATGGAGTTGAGATGGTAATGCCAGGCGATAACCTTGAGATTAAGGTTAAGCTTATTTACC
>JAEEGL010488183.1_pt1 | contig 30528 bp, 23 predicted proteins | sample 9134231 | NCBI WGS metagenome assembly JAEEGL01 (sample SAMN16246548, study PRJNA631951) | gut metagenome | biome: gut microbiome; feature: rumen; material: fiber-attached | host: Bos | place: Iran: Karaj | collected 2018-10 | reverse complement strand
AGGGTTCGGAGTTTTCCGGACCCTTTCTTAATGTCGCGGGTTTACGCAGGTTCTAGGTTTTAATTCTCAATTCTCAATTCTCAATTTTCAATTTATCAACATCCTGATACAAATCCTAAAAGCACTGCTTTAACCATTTGTGGTTAACAATCTGTCTTTCAGTCTTCCGACTTATCAACAGCTTGTTAAAAACTTTTTTTATAAAAAGTGGGGCAAAGTGGGTGAAAGTGGAGTGAAAAGTTATAACTTTGAAACCGAATATCGATTATAGGCAAAAATGAGTTTCATTGGACAGTTCCCGGTGCGTCTGGACGCCAAGAACAGGGCGTTCATGCCGGCAGGATTCCGCCGCCTGTTGCAACAGGCCGGCCAACAGACTCTGGTGGTCCGCAAGGACTACTTCGAGAACTGTCTGGTGGTCTATCCTGCTACGCAATGGCGGGAAGAGATTGCCGGCGTCCGTGCCCGTCTTAACCGTTTTGATGGAAATCAGCAGATGGTCTATAGGAAACTGGTATCCGAAGCTCAGGAGGTGCAGCTGGACAGCAATGGCCGTCTGTTGTTGCCTCAGATGTTGCTTGACAAGGTGGGGATTAAGCAGGACGCCCTTTTTGTGGGCATGGAGCAGACCATAGAGATATGGAATCCACAGCTGGCTGCAGGTTCAGGACAGCAGCCTTTCATGAGTGACAGCGAGTTTGCCGATAGTCTAAGAAAGTTCATGACTGAGTGATACGCATTACATACATAACGGGCAAGTGGACACAAACGGGACATATCATGTGCCGGTCCTTCTGCAGCAAAGCGTAGAAGGGCTTGTGACAGACCCCAGCGGGGTCTATGTGGATGCCACCTTCGGTGGTGGTGGCCACTCGCGCGAAATAGTGTCCCGTCTCAGTTCCAAAGGCCATCTGTATGGTTTTGACCAGGATGCCGATGCCATGAAAAATGTGATTGATGACAAACGTTTCACGTTCATATATTCCAATTTCCGTTACATGCGCAACTTCATGCGTTGGTACGGTTGCGATAAGGTAAACGGCATACTTGCAGACCTTGGAGTGTCTTGGCATCATTTTGATGACAGCACACGCGGATTCTCGTTCCGTTTTGAGGGGCCCATAGACATGCGCATGAACCAGAAGGAGGGTATTAAGGCATCGGATGTGCTCAATGACTATCCTGAAGAACGTCTGGCTCAGCTGTTTTGGCTGTACGGAGAATTGCAGAACGGAAGACAACTGGCTCAGGCCATAGCGCGTGCCCGCAGGAACGGCCGCCTGGAGACGGTTACACAGTTGCTTGATGCGGTGCGCGGGGTAATAGGCCGCGAACGCGAGAAGAAGGATACCGCAAAACTGTTCCAGGCTCTGCGTATGGAGGTGAACCATGAGGTGGATGCGTTGCGTGAGATGCTGGAGTCAAGTGTCGAGTTGCTTGACAGGGGCGGCCGTCTGGTGGTGATAACATATCACTCCATCGAGGACCGTATGGTCAAGAACCTGATGAAGAGCGGAAACATAGAGGGTGATATCAAGACGGATTTCTACGGAAACCGTCAGGTGCCGTTCAAGGCTATAGGCAAACCTGCCCAGCCCGATGCTGCCGAGCAGGCTGCCAACCCGCGTTCCCGTAGTGCCAAACTTAGGATTGCAGAGAAGGTCTGATATGGAGGAGAATGTCAGGAACAATGTCAGGAGGAAGGGACTGATACAGTCGGTGCCCGACTTTATCCACCGCAACATCTGGCTGCTGGTGGAGATACTGGCATGCATAATCTTCTACATCGGTAACCGATATGCTTACCAACGTGACCAGGCTTATGCCGAGAGGCTCAGGCGTGAACTTGTAGATATGGAGTACCAGACCCTGAATACTACGAGCGACGTATCGGCCAAGAGCAAGCCGTCATACATAGAGGGTGTAGCTACCAGAAACGGCTCTGGGCTGCAGCCTGTTACGGAACCGCCGTACAAATTGCCTGAATGAGTGATATGACCGACAGTAATGATGCACGCAAGCAGGAGAAGAAGAGGGTGTCGCGCAAATACGTCTCCCTGTTCCTGCTCATGCTGTTATGGGGCGCACTCATCATAATCAAGATGGGCATTGTGATGTTTGCGGAGCGTCAGTACTGGAATGACGTGGCCAAGAACATGGTTCCGGTGAACAAGGTCATAGAGGCTAGGCGCGGTAACATATTGAGCGATGACGGCCTGTTGCTGGCAAGCAGCATGATGCAGTATCGCGTTTTTCTGGATTTCAAGACTGCCGAAAAATCACCTGAACGGGCCAAGAGGGACCAGATGCGCAAGGATACGCTATATTCAGGACATTTGGATGAGTTTGCACGTCAGATGCATGAAATCTTCCCGCAATATTCCGTTCAGGAACTGATCAGTCATTACAATAAGGGTTATCAGTCCAAGTCCCGTTCCTGGTTCCTGCTTCCGGGTGTCTCACGTAACTCATTTCCCATATCATACAATCAGTTCAAATCATTGGCCAAGACCGTATGGCTCAAACCCAAGTATGAAGGTTGGTTCTTCAGTGCTGAATCCAAGATATCACGTCAGAAACCGTTCGGCACTCTGGCTGCCCGTACGATAGGTAGTATGTTCGAGGCCAAGGACTCTGCCCGAAACGGTTTGGAACTCTCTTTCGATTCATTGTTGCGCGGAGTACCAGGGCGCGGTCACATAGAGAAGGTGCAGAACGTGTCACGAATTGTGACCGAGATTCCTCAGATAGACGGATGTGACGTACACACCACCATAAACGTGGATATGCAGGACATTGCCGAGGTGGCGCTGCGTAAGCAGCTGGAGTTCCGTAATGCGGCATCGGGGATAGTGGTGCTTATGGAGGTGCCTACCGGTGATATAAAGGCTATTGCAAGTCTTACCAAGACGGAGTCAGGGCAGTTCAGTGAGATACAGAACAATGCGGTGAAGGAGCTGTTTGAGCCTGGTTCAACGTTCAAGCCGGTTTCCATGATGGTGGCTCTTGATGACGGCAGGATAAAACTGACTGACAGTGTCTATTGCGAATACGGCCGATACACCGGATTCGGAGGCGGTGCTGTTATGACCGATGCAGGCAACGGGTACGGATGGCTGGATGTGCCGGGAATAATTAAGAACTCCTGCAACATAGGAACATCCAAACTTATAAATGCGGCGTATAAGAAGGATCCCAAGGAATTTGTGGATGGTATTTACCGTACAGGCATAAACACGCATTTTGACCTTCAGCTTACAGGAACTGCGGCTCCTGTCATAAAGCGTGACGGAAACTGGGACGCCACGCGTCTGCCTTGGATGTCAATAGGGTATAACACCCAGCTGCCGGTAATCAATACGCTGGCGTTCTATAACGGTGTGGCCAACGGAGGCTGCATGGTCGCTCCCAGACTGGTCACGTCGGTCACGCGGGACGGTGAGGTCGTAAAGGAGTTTCCGGTTGAGGTAGTGCGCCGTCATATGTGTAAGGATGAGACCTTGAAGCAGGTTCAGTTCCTGCTTGAGAATGTGGTGCAGAACGGAACGGGCAGGAATGCGCAGTCCAAGTATTTCAGTGTGGCCGGTAAAACCGGTACGGCACAGCTGTCACAAGGTGCAGCCGGTTACAAGAACGGTCCACGCAGGCACATGGTGTCATTCTGCGGGTATTTCCCGGCCGACAACCCGCAGTATTCCTGCATCGTGTCCATACGCACTGACGGTGGTGCTGCCGGCGGTGCCACATGGGCCGCACCGGTATTTCATGAAGTGTCGGAAAAGGTTATGGCAAGCCGTAACCTGCGTGACATAAAGGAGGCGTATGACTCTGCGCACCAGTTTATACCTAAGGTCCTGCCGGGAGACCTGGCCAAGGCAGGTACCGTGCTCAAGGGGCTCGGCAAGAAGGAGTTGATGAGCCGTGAGGACAGGAATGTAGCCGACACACTGTGGGGCACGGTAAGATCCGATTCCGGACGCTATGTGATGAACCATGTGGAGTATGCCCAGGGGGTGGTTCCCGATGTACGTGGCATGGGCGCTACCGATGCCCTTTATCTTCTGGAAAAGATGGGACTCCGCGTAGAGCTCAAGGGCGTGGGCCATGTGAGGAGTCAGAGCCTGCAACGGAACACTCATTTCCGCAAGGGTGACAGGATACAGTTGACGTTATCAATGTGACAATATATGGTGACAATAGGAGAACTTATATCAGGTCTTAAGACACTTAAAACGGTTGGAGATACCGGAGTAGAAGTGACTGACATCCAGCTTGATTCCCGCAAGGCTGACAAGGGATGTCTGTTTGTGGCTATGCGCGGTACTACGGTAGATGGACATCAGTTCATATCAAAGGCTATCGAGTTGGGTGCAGCATCCGTATTGTGCGAGGTGATGCCGGAGCAGACAGCTCAAGGCGTAACATATATACAGGTACCTGATTGTGAGGATATTGTGGGCACGGTAGCTACACGTTTCTTTGGTAACCCCACCGATAAGGTCAAGCTGGTGGGTGTGACCGGAACAAACGGCAAGACCACTATTGCAACCTTGTTGTATAATATGTTCCGTAAGTTCGGATACAAGGCCGGTCTGCTCTCGACAGTGTGCAACTATATTGACGGTGAGCCTATACCTGCCGATCATACCACCCCCGATGCCGTTACCTTGAACCGTCTGTTAGGTCGTATGGCCGATGAGGGTTGCAAGTACGTATTCATGGAGTGCAGCTCACATGCCATAGTACAGAAACGCATAGGCGGACTCAAGTATGCAGGAGGAATATTCACTAACCTTACCCGTGACCACCTGGATTACCATAAGACAGTGGAGAACTATCTCAAGGCCAAGAAGATGTTCTTTGACGGACTTGGCAAGGATGCATTCATGGTTACGAATCTGGATGACAGGAACGGCCTGGTGATGGCACAGAACACCAAGGCCAAGGTAATGACATACTCTCTGCGCAGCATGAGTGACTTCAAGGGGCGTCTGCTGGAATCCGGGTTTGACGGCATGCTGTTGGAGATAAACGGACGTGAGGCGTTCCTGCGCTTTATAGGCAAGTTCAATGCCAGCAATCTGCTTGCAGTATATGGCACAGCCGTGATGCTGGGCCGTGACCCCGTGGAAGTGCTTACGGTAATGAGTACGCTCACTCCGGTAAACGGACGTTTTGACGCCATCCGTTCACCAAAGGGATTCACAGCCATAGTTGATTATGCCCATACTCCCGATGCACTGACCAATGTGCTCACAACCATTGTCGATGTGCTGGACGGAAAGGGTCAGATAATAACAGTGGTTGGAGCCGGAGGAAACCGCGACAAAGGTAAACGTCCGCTCATGGCGCAGGAGAGCGTAAAGTACAGCGACAGGGTTATAATAACATCGGACAACCCGCGCTTTGAGGAACCGCAGGATATAATCAATGATATGCTGGCCGGTCTCACCAAAGAGGATATGCAGAAGGTGATATCCATTGCAGACCGCCGTGAAGCCATACGTACTGCCTGCATGATGGCGCAGGCTGGCGATGTGATCCTGGTGGCAGGCAAGGGTCATGAGGATTATCAGGAGATAAAGGGAGTCAAGCACCATTTTGACGACCATGAGGTTATTAGGGAATCATTTTAACGGGAAATAGATGCTATACTGGCTGTTTGAATACTTCAAGAGAGTGGGGATAGACATTCCAGGTGGCGGAATGTTCAGTTATGTCACATTCAGGGCCATATTCGCCCTGGTGGCATCGATCGTGATATCATGCTGGTTCGGAAGCCATTTCATTGATATGCTCAAGCGCAGGAACATATCGGAAACGCAGCGAGACGCCAAACTTGATCCGTTCGGCGTGACCAAGAAAGGCGTGCCCACCATGGGAGGCGTGATTATCATTGTAGCCATACTTGTTCCATGCCTGCTCATAGGTGACTTGGGCAATGTCTATATGTGGCTCATGCTGATCACCACCATTATACTTGGAGTGATAGGTTTTGCCGATGATTACATAAAGACGTTCCGCAAGAACAAGGAGGGCCTGAACGGCTGGCTCAAGGTGTCGGGGCAGCTTCTGCTTGGCCTGATTGTGGCGCTTACGCTACGTTACAGCCCACAGGTGGTAATAAACGAGAAGGTGGAGACCCGCATTGAGAACAATACTGAGATCGTGGTCAAAACCCCCGATGTAAAATCCACACGTACCACAATTCCTTTCTTCAAGAACCATAACCTGAACTATGCCGACGCTTTCGGGTGGTTGGGCGAGAAGACCAAGTATCAGGCAGGCTGGATTTTCTTTGTATTGCTGACGCTATTCATAGTGACTGCCGTATCAAACGGTTCAAATCTCAATGACGGCATGGACGGCATGGCGGCAGGCAATTCGGCCATTATAGGACTGACTCTGGGTATTCTGGCATACGTGTCCAGTAACGTGGTCACTGCCAGCCATTTTGACCTTATGTATATTCCCGGCAGTCAGGAGGTGGTGGTCTATCTGTGCGCGTTCGTGGGATCGCTTATAGGTTTCCTGTGGTTCAACTCATATCCGGCACAGATTTTCATGGGCGATACAGGCAGCCTTACCATAGGCGGCATTATTGCCGTGTGCGCGCTGTGCATACACAAGGAACTGCTCTTGCCTATGCTCTGCGGCGTATTCCTGGTGGAGAGCCTGTCAGTAATCTGCCAGCGTTTCTACTATAAGATGGGCAAGCGCAAAGGGGTTCACCAGCGCATATGGAAGCGTACGCCTATACATGACCATTACCGAACAAGCATGGAGCAGGTTCTTAAAACAGATCCCGGGAGCACGGTAAAGTTTCAGGGTAATGACAACAAGCTTCAGTTTGAGACCAAGATAACGCTCAGGACCTGGATCATAAGCATAGGTCTTGCGGCACTTACAATATTGACCTTGAAGATAAGATAACCAAAAATGGCAAAGAAGATTGTAGTTTTAGGAGCAGGCGAGAGCGGCACGGGAGCCGCCATACTGGCTAAGACCAAAGGCTTTGAAGTGTTTGTCTCTGACCTGTCGGAGATAAAGGATTATTACCGTTCAGAGCTGGAAAGACGCGGCATAGAATGGGAACAGAAACAGCATACGGAGGAACGTATCCTGGCTGCCGACGAGGTAATAAAGAGTCCGGGCATTCCCAAGGAGGCTCCCATCATACAGAAACTCATGGCACAGGGCACTCCCATAATATCGGAGATAGAGTTTGCAGGCCGTTATACCAATGCCAAGATGATTTGCATTACAGGATCCAACGGCAAGACAACCACCACGTCTCTCATATACCATATATTCAGGATGGCAGGCATGAACGTGGGTCTGGCCGGTAATATAGGCAGCAGTCTGGCCTGGCAGGTGGCCGAGAAAAGCTTTGACTACTATGTGATAGAACTGAGCAGTTTTCAGTTGGACAACATGTATGATTTCAAGGCCGATATTGCCATACTCATGAACATAACCCCGGATCACCTGGACCGTTATGACCATGAGATGCAGAACTATGTGGATGCCAAGATGAGGGTTATCCGCAACCAGACCAAGGATGATGCGTTTGTCTATTGGAGCGATGATCCCATCATAACCCGTGAGCTCAAGAGGTACGGACTCAAGGCTACTCTATATCCTTTTGCCGAAGCCAAGAGGGAAGATCTGGCGGCATATGTTGAGGACGGGACACTATACTTCAATAAACCGTACGCCTTCAATATGGAGCAGGAGTCGCTGGCACTTACGGGTAAGCATAACCTGTACAACTCAATGGCTGCCGGTATATCGGCCAATATTGCGGGTATAAGAAGTGATACCATACGTAAGGCTCTGCAGACATTCCAGGGGGTGGAGCACCGTCTGGAGCGTGTGACCAGAGTGAATGGGATAGACTTTATAAACGACTCCAAGGCTACTAACGTGAACAGTTGCTGGTATGCTTTGCAGAGCATGCCTGTAAAGTGCGTCCTGATACTTGGTGGCAAGGATAAGGGTAATGACTACAACGAGATAGCCGACTTGGTGCGCGAAAAGTGCTGCGGCCTGGTCTATCTGGGTCTGCATAATGAGAAACTGCACGGCTTCTTTGACGGGTTCGGTCTTCCGGTGGCCGACGTCCAGTCTATGAAGGATGCCGTGGATGCTGCTTACAGGATGGCTCATAAAGGTGAGATAGTCTTGCTGAGTCCCTGTTGCGCCAGCTTTGACCTGTTCAAAAGCTACGAGGACCGCGGCGACCAGTTCAAGGCTTGTGTAAGAGCTTTATAATAGAGGATTATGGAGAGTACCGAGGACAAACCCAAACGCAGGCAACTGCTTAACGGAGACCGAACCATATGGGCAATGGTGTTCGTCCTGTGCGCCATATCATTGGTAGAGGTGTTCAGTGCGAGCAGTCGTCTCACTTTCGGCAAGGAGAGTTTCCTGACACCTATCATATCTCATTCTGTGCATCTTGGCATAGGTTTGGTGGGTATGTACTTGGTGCACCTGCTCCATTATAAGTGGTATAAGCTGTTCCCGGTATTGCTGGTTCCGCTGTCTGTCATACTGCTGGCTTACCTTTCAGTACAAAGTGCAAGCTCATCGGGTGCCGAACGCTGGATTAACATGGGTTTTTTCCAGTTGCAGCCGTCGGAACTGGGCAAGATAGGCGTTATCATGGCGGTAGCTTACTGGCTCTCCAAACTGAAGCAGGACGATCCGCTGAGCCAGTCCAACACGTTCTGGAAGATAATGGCCCTGACCGGGCTGGTGTGTCTGCTTATTGTGGGTGAGAACCTTTCAACAGCAGTGTTGCTGGCCGGGGTGATATTCGTTATGATGATATTGGGCGGCATAGCATGGAGACGAATGCTGGCCTTGACCGGAGTGGTGGTTGCGGCAGGAGTGGTAGCCGTGGTAATACTGCTGTTTGTTCCGGCTCAGACCATACGCGATTCCAGGATAATACCGTCACGTGCCACCACATGGCAGGCCAGATTGCAGGATTTCTTCCAGCCGGGCAGCGAAGGTGATCCTACCGCATATGATTATGCAAGGACTGTGGCACCTGAAAAACCTCAGGAGACACATGCCAATATCGCGATAGCCACAAGCAACATACTGGGTAAGGGACCCGGCAATTCCGATGAACGCGACTATCTGCAGGAGGCCAGTTGTGACTTCATCTACGCTATCATAATAGAGGAGCTTGGCATGGTGGGCGGCATATTTGTGATGTTGGTATATATAGTCTTGCTGTTCAGGGTGGGACGTATAGCCACCAGGTGCAAGGAGAAATATCCGGCCTATCTGGCAATGGGATTGGGTATGCTCTTAGGATTACAGGCATTCATAAACATGTCGGTGGCAGTGGGGCTGTTCCCTGTGACCGGTCAGCCTCTGCCGCTTATAAGCAAAGGAGGTACATCAGTCCTTATGACCAGCGGCTGTATTGGTATGCTTCTGGGTATCAGCAATACATTGGACAGGGAGGCTAACGGTGATCAGGTATTGGGGATGGAGACTGAGGTGCCTGCACCGATAGACGGCAACGAATCATTTGACGAAAACAATTGACTTTACATATGGAGGCAAAACCAAGAATCATCATAAGTGGAGGCGGTACAGGAGGACATATCTTCCCCGCCATTTCAATTGCCCATGCCATAAAGGCTATTAACCCCGATGCGGAGATACTGTTTGTGGGTGCTCAGGGGCGTATGGAGATGCAGCGTGTTCCGCAGGCGGGATTCGAGATAAAGGGACTTCCTATCTGTGGGTTTGACCGTAAGAATCCTTTAAAGAACATTGCGGTGCTGTTCAAGATCATGCGCAGCCAGATTATGGCACGTCGCATAATACGTCAGTTCAAGCCTATGGTAGCTGTTGGTGTGGGCGGTTACGCCAGCGGGCCTACATTGAGGATTGCAGGCAAGATGGGTATTCCCACGCTGCTTCAGGAGCAGAACTCATATGCGGGTGTGACCAACAAGATTCTGGCCAAAAAAGCCGATAAGATATGTGTGGCATACGACGGGATGGAGCGTTTCTTCCCCGCCGACAAGATTATCAAGACAGGTAACCCTGTACGCCCCACCTTGACTAAAGGTGGCATAACCCGTAAGGAGGCTGCCAGGAAGATGGGGCTTGATCCTTCCAAACGCATTGTTCTCATTGTAGGCGGCAGTCTGGGCGCGCGCACACTGAATGAAAGCGTGATGGCAAACCTGGACCTGATGCGCATGTCGGATGATGTCCAGTTTGTATGGCAGACAGGAAAGTTCTACTTTGAGGAGATGAAACAGCGTCTGGCCGGGCTGCAACCAGTGGAGAACCTGTTCCCCACGGAGTTTGTTCAGGATATGGATCTGGCATACGCTGCCGCCGACCTCGTGATTTCACGTGCAGGTGCGGGCACAATCTCGGAGCTGTGTCTGCTTGGCAAGCCTGTGATCCTGGTGCCGTCACCCAATGTGGCCGAGGACCATCAGACAAAGAATGCCCTGGCGCTGGCCGACAAGGACGCTGCAGTCCATATCCGTGATGTGGATGCACGCAGGGAGCTTATTCCTGCCGCAGTGGACCTGGTCAAGGATACGGCTCGTCTGGAGCAGCTGCAAGGAAACATTCTTAAGCTGGCATATCATGATTCGGCCGAGATTATTGCGCATGAGGTTCTCAAACTGGCAGGATACGGAGGCACGGCACTTAAGCTTGATGATATAACGTCAGTCTATTTCGTTGGCGCAGGAGGCATAGGGATGAGTGCCCTGGTGCGCTATTTCCTTGCACGCGGATGCAAGGTGGGCGGTTATGACAGGACATCTACAGAACTTACGTCGGCATTGATAAAAGAGGGTGCAGTGATAGGTTTTGAGGATGATGTTGACAAGATTGATGACTGTTTCAGGGATCCTGATTCGACGCTCGTGGTATATACCCCGGCCATTCCAGCCGACAACCGTATTTTGCGGTGGTTCAACATCCACTGTTTTGACGTTCAGAAACGTGCTCAGGTGCTGGGAACTCTGACCCGTTCACTGGATGGCCTTTGTGTGGCCGGTACACATGGCAAGACCACCACATCGTCTATGATTGCATATATACTTGACGGAACCGAGGAGGGCTGTAACGCATTCCTGGGCGGAATACTGAAGAACATCGGAAGTAATCTCATGATAAGCAGGGATAGCCGGCGTGTGGTTATTGAGGCTGATGAGTTTGACCGCTCGTTCCATCATCTTACTCCGTTGCGTTCAGTGATAACTGCCGTCGATGCCGACCATCTTGACATATACGGCACGTACGATGCTTATGTGGAGAGTTTCCGCAAATATACGTCGCTAATTAAGCCGGGCGGAGACCTGATACTGCACGTAGGGCTGGCCGACAAGATCATGCCACAGCTGCAGAAAGGCGTGAACCTGTACACTTACGGCCTGGATGAGGGTTATTTCCATGCAACCAATATCAGGATAGGTAACGGTGAACTTAAGTTTGACTATGTGTCACCATTGGGAAGTATTGCCGATGTGGAACTGGGCGTACCCATTCCGATAAATGTGGAGAATGCGGTGGCGGCTATGGCAATGGCTCAACTGAGCGGAGCACAGGATGAGGTGATACGTGACCGCATGGCCAGTTTCCGCGGATGCGACCGCCGTTTTGACTTTCATGTAAAGAATGATGAAAAGGTATATTTGAGCGATTACGCCCACCATCCGGAAGAGATACGTCAGTGTGCCCTCTCATTGCGCAAGCTCTATGCGGACCGTAAGATAACCTGCATATTCCAGCCACATCTCTATACCCGCACAAGGGATTTCTACAATGAGTTTGCCGACAGTCTCTCGTTGTTTGATGAGGTTTGGCTGCTGGAGATATATCCCGCACGTGAACAGCCTATCCCAGGCGTGACAAGCAGTCTGCTGGCTGACAATATGAAACCTGGCGTGTGCAAGGGTATAATATCACGCAGCCAGGTGCTTGATACGGTCAGGTCCATCAAGGATGATGTACAGGTTCTGGTAACACTGGGTGCAGGCGATCTGGAAGATTATGTTGATTCTATAACAGAGATATTAAAGTAAGACAGGTGTTCAAGAAGATTCTTTCCATATTATCAGTTGTTCTCATAGCCGGATATCTGGCATTCTCCCTGATGGGTATGACCGACAGGCATGAGGATATCCGTATATGCAAGGGGGTGGACCTGCATATAACGGACAGCCTGCATTCTGACATGATAGATGAGGAGATGATCCTGGATTTGCTTAAGGAAAAAATGCTGGATCCTGTAGGTAAGCCTCTTGACAGGGTTGATGTCATCTCCATTGAGTCCGCTCTTGCCCAGCATCCGCTTGTGGGATCGGCGCAATGTTACAAGACCGGTGGTGACAAGGTCAGGATAAACCTGTCAAGCAAGATACCTATGGTGAGGGTACTCAACAGCTACGGGCAGGATTTCTATGTGGACAGTCGTGGCGAGATACTGACACAGCATTCACTCGCGGTGCAACTGCCTGTTGCTACCGGATACATAGACAGGCGTTTTGCATCGGAAGACCTTCTGAAAGTGGTCCGTGCCATAGATGAATCTGAATTCTGGAAAGCCCAGGTGGAGCAGATAGACGTGACTAAAGAAGGGCAGATACAGCTTGTGCCAAGAGTAGGAGACCATCTGCTTGTACTTGGCACTGCCGATGATGTGGAGAACAAGCTGGACCGTCTTATGAATTTCTATGAGAAAGGTCTGGACAACGTGGGTTGGAACAAGTATCGTACCATTAGCGTGGCGTACGATAATCAGGTTGTTTGTAAAAAACGATAAAGGGATAAATGGAAAACGACAAAGTGATTGTTGCTATTGAGCTTGGTTCATCCAAGATCTCAGGTGTGGCCGGCCAGATCAAGGCCGACGGTTCACTCAAGGTCCTGGCATACGCCTGGACTCCCTCGTCTTCATGCATAAGGCATGGAGCTGTTTATAATCTGGACAAGACAGCCAACGCCATTGCCGAGGTGGTTGGCAGACTGGACACCATTCTTTCCACACGGATAGAGAAGGTTTATGTAGGATATAACGCAAAAGGACTCAGGTCTGTGATAAGCAGGGTTGAGCATAAGTTTGATGAAGAGACTGTGGTAAGTCAGGAGGTTATAGACGACATGTTCCAGCAGTGCAGCGAGATAGAGTATGACGGATATGTCAACCTGTTCCAGGAGTCTCAGGAATATGTCGTTGACAACAAGCGCGGTACAGAGACCGATCCCATGGGTGTGGCCTGCCGTTCACTTGAAGGCAATTACCTGAACATACTGCTCAAGAAACAGGTTGCAGACTATATTGGACAATGCTTCCGTACGGCTCAGGTCCAGATTCTGGACGGATACGTGGCTCCGATGGTCCAGGCCGACGCCGTGCTAACCGATGATGACCGCCAGCAGGGATGCGCACTGGTAGATTATGGTGCCGATACCACTACGGTATCAGTTTATAAGAATGGCCTGATGCGTTTCTTGCGTGTCATACCGCTGGGTAGTTCTCTTATAACACGCGACCTGTCATCCGTTCTTAAGATAGAGATAGAGCAGGCGGAGCAGCTCAAGTGCACCTACGGACTATGTAACCTGATAGGCAGTCAGGATGCTGATGAGACAATAACGCTTAATGACCGTAAGGTAATGCTCAAGGAGATAGGTGACATAATTGAAGCACGTAATGAGGAGATTATACGCAATGTATGTGCACAGATAAAGGCATCGGGCTACAGCGAAGTGCTCTATGCCGGTATAGTGCTTACGGGTGGCGGCTCCCAGTTGCGTCAGCTGGACCAGGTGTTTGCCAAGCTCATGCCTTCCATGCGCAAACCCCGTTTGGCCATTGAGCCGGCCTGCGGCGTAATATGGAATGAACAGAGCTGGAAACGCGGTGACGGTTCACAGCTGGCACTGTTGTCTGTAATGGCCAAGGGCGATGAAAACTGCTGCGATCTCAAGCCGATGGATGAGATAGACAAGTTGACTCCTGAGGATCAGGACAAGGTGGTGCAGCAGAGCCTGTTTACTGAAGAAGGCGAGAGCGCTCAGGAGGAAAAGGACCGCAAGGAAGAGGAAGAGCGGAAGCAGGCAATGATAGCGGCTGCCGAACAGGAGAAGGAGAAAGAGCAGAAAGAAAAAGAAGGATCAGGGTATATCGGCGGCAAGAAGAAAAAGAACATGTTCCAGCGTTTCTATGAAAGTCTGATGAATGCCGGCGAGGATTTCTTTGACGGCGAGAAGGAGGAGAAGGAGCGTAAGGCACAGGAAGAACAGGAGAAACAGGAAACACTGGATTCTGCGCAATAACCTTTAAAAGTGAATGATTATGAACCAGGATATTAAAGATTTTGAGGAGAAGGAAATACTGCCGTTTGATTTTCCTACCGAGGCACGTAAGATAATAAAGGTGATAGGCGTGGGAGGCGGTGGCGGCAATGCCGTCAAGAACATGTATCGCGAGGGCATACATGACGTTGTATTTGTGATTGCCAATACTGACCAGCAGGCACTGGCGGATTCTGATATACCTATTAAGCTCCAGCTGGGTCGCCAGACTACCAACGGACTTGGTGCCGGCAATGACCCTGAAGTGGCGCGCAAGGCCGCGGAGGAGAGCATAGAGGATATAAAGGCACAGTTCAAGGATGACACCCAGATGGTATTCATAACCGCCGGAATGGGTGGCGGTACAGGTACCGGTGCCGCTCCCGTCATTGCACGATGTGCCAAGGAGTGCGGAATGCTTACAGTGGGTATTGTCACCATCCCGTTCAAGTTTGAGATGAGACCCAAGATAAAGCAGGCGCTCAAGGGTGTGAAAGCCATGTCACAGTATGTGGATGCCTTGTTGGTCATAAGCAACGAGAAACTGCTTGAAATATATCCTGACAAGAGTGTGGCTACAGGTTTCAAGCATGCCGACGAGACATTGACTACCGCAACCAAGAGCATAGCCGAACTCATTACCATCAGAGGTATCATAAACCTTGACTTCCGTGACGTGAAGAAGATTCTCAGTAACGGTGGCGTAGCCATAATGAGTACCGGCGTAGCCAGTGGAGAGAACCGCGTGAACCAGGCATTTGATGCAGCCATGAAATCTCCGCTTCTGTATAACAATGACATTCACAAGTCCAAGAAGATTCTGTTCAACATCTACCAGAGTAACCAGGCCGAACATCAGCTGATGCTTGACGAGATGAATGAGGTGCGTCATTTCATGGATAAGTTTGAGGACAAGAATATTGAAGTTATATGGGGTCTTGCCAATGACGACAGCCTTACTGATGAGGTCAAGATTACCGTTCTTGCTACCGGATTCGGGATGGAGAGCATTCCCATGATGGAGGAGGAGTCGGAAGAGGAGATTGATACCGAGATAGAGAGGATTTACGGAGACCGCGTTGACAAGAAACAACTCTATCTTTATGAGTTCTCGGATGCGGATCTGGACAATGACACGCTTATAGATGCGATTGAGTCATCGCCTTCCTATCTGCGTAATCTGACCGGACTTAACGAGATAAAGGCATTGCGTGCCAGTTAACTGAAGACTGTTTCCAGTATCTCAATCGATTTGAGAACAGGAAACATGGGTATGTGCAGGCGAAAATAATTGTTGAGTGCATTAAGCATCATGACGCGTTCCTGACCGGTCAGGGGCGCGTCGTTCATCTGGTCATAACTTTTGCACATAAGCATGTGCAACTTATAGGATAGTTCTGCAGGAATAAATTCCGGGTGTTTGGGTAACAGGGGGCTGAAACAGCCGTCACGCATGTCAAGCACGCATCCGGGAGTATATTCGTCAACATTGGGGCAGATTCCTATATGACGTGCCGTTCCTATCATGAACGCCATGTGATAGTTTGCGTAAGTGCCTTCCTCTGCACTGTCAAACCATTGGAGTGATTCGCTAAGGAAACGGTACAGCCCGGGATTGTTCTGTTCATCAATCAGCGCATGAGTCAGGAATTCAGACAGGAACAATGCAATGGCGCTTTTTCGGGGATTGAACGGTATGTCCCTGTATGGTAAGGCATTCTTGGCCTCCTTGAGATGATGCAGGCTGTCCGTAGGTATATAATCAGCCTGGAAATCCAGATGGGTCAGAGGCTGCAGCAGAGTGTTGCGGGCTGCGTTCTTTCCGCTTTTTGACAGGAACCACACGAACGGAACCATACCATGTGTCAGTGTGAATATCCGTGCCACGCATGTCCGGTCATTATGCCGCACGGCTCCTATCAGAATACCTTGCTCCTGTTGCCACATTTTTCAAATTGCCTACTGCAGTTGATCTGAGAACAAAAATAGGCAAAATTTTGTGGAGATTGTTTGCGGTTTGGAAAAATGTAACTACTTTTGCATCCGCTTTATAGGGTGGCCTCTATAGGCTTACCGGAAAGGATGGCGCGTTCGTATATCGGCTAGTACTCAAGATTTTCATTCTTGCAAGATGAGTTCGACTCTCATACGCGCTACAAAATAGTAAAATTCAAAATAAAAAGTTGTTATAATGGCAAACCACAAATCAGCCTTGAAGGCTATCAGAAAGAGCGAGAAGAGAAGACTTCACAACCGTTATTATGCAAAGACAATGCGTAATGCAGTTCGTCAGCTTCGCGCCATGACCAACAAGGAGGAGGCTGCTGCAACCTATCCTAAGGTTCAGAAGATGCTGGACAAGCTGGCTAAGACCAAGCTCATCCACAAGAATAAGGCCGCTAACCTCAAGTCAAAGCTCTGCGCTCACATCGCTAAGCTCGCTTAAAACAGTACCATTGGGGACGGTTCCGTTTGGCACTGTTTTCATGTGATACTTTCGTGTTTTAACAAAATAGGTCCAGATAAGCTAATCCGGACCTTTTTTATTTGAAACAGTGCCAAACGGAACCGTCCCCAATGGTACTGTTTTACTTAAGCGTCAATATTTGCGTAAGTTGCGTTGCGTTCTATAAATTCGCGGCGGGTGCCTACGTCCTCACCCATGAGCATAGAGAAGATGCGGTCGGCTTCGGCGGCATCCTGGATGTGGACTTGCTTGAGCAGGCGGTTCTCGGGGTTCATGGTGGTTTCCCAGAGTTGCTCCGGGTTCATCTCGCCCAGACCTTTGTAACGCTGGGTTATGATGTTCTGCTCAAGTCCTCCGCCGTACTGGTCAATAAAGCGCTGGCGCTGAACGTCATCGTAGCAGAACTCTTTTATTTTACCCTTTGTGCAGAGGTAAAGGGGCGGGGTGGCTATGTACAGGTGACCGTTCTCAATCAGTTCCGGCATATAGCGGAAGAACAAGGTCATTATAAGGGTGTCGATGTGTGAGCCATCGACATCGGCATCGGTCATGATGATAACCTTGTAGTAACGCAGCTTATCATAGTTGGCTGCCTTGGAATCTTCCGGGTTGAGGCCGAAACGTACGCCCAGGGCCTGGATGATGTTGTTTACCTCCTCATGGTCAAAGGCCTTGTGCCACATTACGCGCTCTACGTTGAATATCTTACCGCGGATGGGCAGGATGGCCTGTGTGTGACGGTCACGGCCCTGCTTGGCGCTGCCGCCTGCAGAGTCACCCTCGACGATAAAGAGCTCGCAGTTGGCGGGATCCTTGTCAGAGCAGTCTGCCAGCTTGCCGGGAAGTCCGCTGCCTGAGAGCGGGCTCTTGCGCTGCACGCTCTCGCGAGCTTTACGGGCTGCCACACGTGCCTGGGCTGCCAGGATGACCTTGTCAACAATAAGCTTAGCCTCTTTGGGATGCTCCTCAAGGTAGAAAGTGAGAGCCTCGCCTACAGCCTGCTGTACTGCACCGGCAACCTCTGAGTTACCCAGTTTGGTCTTGGTCTGGCCCTCAAACTGAGGCTCGGCTACCTTAACTGATATTACGGCTGTAAGACCTTCGCGGAAATCTTCACCTTCAATCTCAACCTTGGCTTTCTCAAGGAACTTGTTGTCATCGGCATACTTCTTGAGCGTACGGGTGAGTGCGGTGCGGAAACCCACCAGGTGGGTGCCGCCCTCTATGGTGTTGATGTTGTTTACGAATGAACGGATGGTCTCCTTGTATTCCGTGTTGTAAAGGATGGCAACTTCAATGGGTACTCCCTGTTTCTCCGTGTTCAGATAGATGGGCTCCTGAATGAGGTGGACGCGGTTTTCGTCAATATAGGCCACGAATTCCTTGAGGCCCTCGTTTGAGAAGAAGGTGTCTTTTTTAGGCTCACCCTCCTCCATTACACGGTAGTCTGTGAGGGTAATCCTGAGTCCTGCATTCAGGAACGCAAGCTCATGCAGGCGGGCAGCCAGGATATCATATTTATATTCTGTTGTAGTGAATATAGTGGCGTCAGGCCAGAAGGTTTGCCTGGTACCGTTGATATCGGTTGTGCCTACGCATTCAACACCGGTTACCGGTTTGCCGCATGCATATTCCTGACGATATACCTTGCCGTCACGGAACACCTCTGTAATCATCTTGGTGGAGAGGGCGTTTACGCACGATACACCTACGCCGTGAAGACCGCCGGATACCTTATATGAACCCTTGTCGAACTTACCGCCGGCATGGAGTACGGTCATTACAACTTCCAGTGCGGACTTGTGCTCTTTTGGGTGCATGTCAACCGGAATACCACGACCGTTGTCCTGAACGGTAATGGAGCCGTCCTTGTTGATGGCAACCTCAATGTGGGTGCAGTATCCTGCCATTGATTCGTCAATGGAGTTGTCGACCACCTCATATACCAAGTGATGCAGGCCCTTCTCGCTTATGTCACCAATGTACATTGCAGGGCGCTTGCGCACTGCTTCCAAACCTTCCAGAACCTGGATATTCTGCGCGGAGTAGTTGGCCTGTCCGTTGTTGAATTCGTCTGTCATTCTATGCATTTTTAAACATACAAAGATAGTGAAAATGGTTGATACCACATTGTTTAAAAATGAAAAAATTATTGTTGTTTTCAACAAGTATTATGCTCTTTCCTACATATTTATTGGCCTTTTTTGTATTTTTGCCGGACAAAACGGAATATTCCGTATTTTAATACAAAAAGCATGAATACTAAAGTACCAGTCGGAAAGAAAATCCGCTCCCTAAGGGAGTCAAAACAGATGGAGATTGAAGTGCTGGCCGAACGTGCCCAGCTCTCGGTGGAACAAGTCAAGGCAATTGAGGATGACGGCCCGCTGCCGGGCCTGGCACCCCTTATCAAGATTGCACGTGTACTGGGTGTCCGTCTGGGTACTTTCCTGGATGACCAGCAGAGCGTAGGTGCGGTGGTAAGCCGTGCTCAGGATGAGCGTGAAAGCGTGCGATTCTCAAACCATGCAGCTGCAGGACATGAGAACATGATCTATCATTCCCTCTCGGAGGGCAAGGATAACCGTCATCTGGAGCCGTTCGTTATTGATATACTTCCCGAGCAGGATCCTAAGTACGATCTCTCAACCCATGAGGGCGAAGAGTTCATCTATGTACTGGACGGCCAGGTTGAGATCAACTACGGCAAGAATACGTACGTTCTTGAAAAGGGTGACAGCATTTACTACGATTCAATAGTCAAACACCACGTACACGGTTACAAAGGCCAGAAGGCCCGCATTCTCGCTGTGGTTTATACTCCAATCTAATGTATCAGTTATCGGAAAGAACACTGGGAGACTGGCTTGAGCATTGGGCTCAGGTATCTCCTGACCGCGAATATATAGTCTATTCGGACCGTGACCTTCGTTTTACCTGGAAACAGTTCAACGAAAGGGTCGATGACATGGCGCGTGGACTGATTGCCATAGGTGTGACCAAAGGCACGCATGTGGGTCTCTGGGCCCAGAATGTGCCGGATTGGCTTACATTCCTGTATGCATGCGCCAAGATAGGTGCCGTGTGCATAACAGTTAACACCAACTATAAGCAGAACGAGTTGGAGTACCTGTGCAAGGATTCCGACATGCACACCCTGTGCCTTACCGACGGCACATGGGAGAGCAATTACGTGGATATGGCTTACGCTATGCTGCCGGAACTGCGCGAGTGTCAGCGCGGACATCTGGAGAGCAAACGGTTCCCCAAGCTTAAGAATGTGGTATATATAGGCCAGGAGAAGTATCGCGGCATGTACAATACCGCCGAAATCCTTCTGCTTGGAGAGAATACCGATGATGAAGAGTTTCTGCGTCTGCGCAAGTCGGTGAACTGCCACGATGTGGTGAACATGCAATATACTTCGGGTACCACAGGATTCCCCAAGGGCGTCATGCTTACCCATTACAATATAGCCAATGACGGATTCCTTACAGGTGAGCACATGAAGTTCACGCAGGATGACAAACTCTGTGTGTGCGTGCCTCTGTTCCACTGCTTCGGCGTGGTTCTGGCAACCATGAACTGCCTTACTCACGGCTGTACCGAGGTCGTTGTGGAGCGTTTTGACCCACTGGTTACGTTGGCATCGGTCCATAAGGAACGTTGTACGGCACTTTACGGCGTGCCCACCATGTTTATCGCAGAGTTGAACCATCCAATGTTCAATATGTTTGACCTCTCTTGCCTGCGTACAGGTATCATGGCCGGTTCTCTTTGTCCCATTGAGCTGATGCGCAAGGTGGAGGAGAAGATGTATCTGCATGTAACCAGCGTGTATGGACTTACTGAATCATCACCCGGCATGAGCCAGACCCGCATAGACGATCCCGATGAGGTTCGTTATACCACTGTGGGCCGTGACTATGAATTCGTTGATGTCAAGGTTCTTGATCCTGAAACCAATAAGGAGGTTCCGGTAGGTGTTCAGGGTGAGATGTGCTGTAAGGGATTCAACGTGATGAAGGGTTACTATAAGAATCCTCAGGCAACCGCCGAGGTGATTGACGAGAACGGTTATCTGCACTCCGGTGACCTGGGCGTGATGGATGAGAACGGAAATTATCGTATAACAGGACGTATCAAGGATATGATAATACGCGGCGGTGAAAACATATATCCGCGAGAGATAGAGGAGTTCCTCTATCACCTGCCCGGCGTACGTGACGTACAGGTTGCAGGCGTGCCCTCAAAGAAATACGGCGAGGAGGTGGGTGCATTCATCATCCTGGATGAGGGCGCAAGCCTTACTGAGGAGGAGGTGCGTGACTGGTGCCGCGGCAAGATAGCCCGCTACAAGATACCCAAATATGTGTTCTTTGTAAAGGAATATCCTCTTACGGGTAGCGGCAAGATACAGAAATTCAAACTGCGCGAGCTTAGCCTTAAGCTATGCGAGGAACAGGGAATAGAGGTGGTGTGATATGGAAATAAACGAACAAATCAAACAGATGGCCATGCGTCTGCGCGGACTCCGCGAGGACCTTGAGATGACCGTTGAGGAGGTTGCGCAGAAGTGCGGAATAACTCCCGAAGAGTTGAAAAGATATGAGTCGGGTGAATCGGATATTCCGATGAATTTCCTGTGCAACGCCGCAAACGTGCTTGGCGTTGAGCCGTTGGAGCTGTTTGCAGGTGATGCGCCTACCATGAGCAGCTATTGGCTGGTCCGCAAAGGAAAGGGACCTGTCATAGAAAGGCAGAAAGCTTACAAATATCAGGCTCTGGCCATGGGTTTCAAGCATGCCAAGGCTTCGCCGTTCATTGTAACTGTGGATCCCAAGATGGAGAGCCAGATGCATCTGAACTCACATGAGGGTCAGGAATTCAATCTTGTGCTCAAAGGTTCCCTGCTGCTGAGCATAGGAGGCAAGGAACTGGTGCTTGAGCCTGGTGACAGCATATACTTTGATTCAACACAACCGCATGGAATGAAAGCTCTCAATGGTGAGCCTGCCAGGTTCCTTGCCATCATATTCTAAACCTTACAATGTTAGAAAAATATTTACAAAAAGTAGAGTTTGACTCTCTTGAGGATTTTCAGAAGAACTTTAAGATAATAGTTCCCGATAACTTCAACTTCGGTTACGATGTCGTGGATGAGTGGGCTCGTACCAATCCTGACAAACTGGCTTTGCTATGGACCAACGATGAAGGTGAAGAATATCGTTACACTTTTGCCGACATAAAGCAAAAGTCTGACCAGGTAGCTGCATTTTTCCAGTCTTTGGGCATAGGGCGCGGTGACTGCGTGATGATGATGCTGAAACGACGTGCTGAATTCTGGTTTTCAATAGTAGCATTGCACAAGTTGGGTGCTGTGGCTATTCCCGCCACTCATCTGCTTACCCCCAAGGATCTTGTATATAGGGCCAACTCGGCACATATCAAGATGATTGTATCGGCCGATGAGCCTGTCATGATACAGCATGTAAATGACTGCCTCAAGGATGCTCCTTCAGTAAAGGTTCTTGTGGCTACAGGCTCCTATTGTGAGGGCGGTTGGCATAGCATGGACGAGGGCATGAATAATGCACCTGAGTTCCGCAGGCCTGAGTATGTGAATGACAATCATGACATTTCGCTCCTGTATTTTACGTCGGGTTCAAGCGGTAACCCCAAGATGGTTGCCCATAACTTCCTTTATCCTTTGGGACACATTGTCACCGCCAAGTACTGGCATAACGTGAATGAGGAGAGCCTGCACCTTACCGTGGCTGATACAGGATGGGGAAAGGCCGTATGGGGTAAACTCTACGGACAATGGCTCTCCGGCGCGACGGTGTTCGTATATGACCATGAAAAGTTCACTCCGGCCAACATATTGACTGCGATGGCAAAATATAGAGTCACTTCTTTCTGCGCACCTCCCACGATATACCGTTATCTTATACGTGAGAATTTGAGCCAGTATGATTTAAGCGCCCTGAAATATTGCACTACTGCAGGTGAGCCGCTTAACCCGAGTGTGTTCGAATTCTGGAAAGAGCACACTGGCCTTGACATACACGAGGGTTTCGGTCAGACGGAAACTGCCATGACAATCGGGACTTTCCCTTGGATGAAACCCAAGCCGGGTTCGTTGGGCGTGCCCAATCCTGCGTACGACATGGACCTGCTCACTAACGACGGACGTTCGGCCGAGGACGGTGAGAGCGGCGAGATAATACTTCATACCGACAAACGTGTGCCGTTAGGCCTGTTTGAGGAGTATTATCATAATCCCGAACTTACCAAGACCGTTCACAACAACGGGATATACCATACCGGTGATGTGGCTTGGCGCGACAGTGACGGCTATTACTGGTTTGTGGGCCGTACCGATGATGTGATAAAGAGTTCCGGTTACCGCATAGGCCCGTTCGAGGTTGAGAGTGCACTGATGACACATCCCGCTGTCGTGGAGTGCGCAGTGACAGGTGTGCCCGATGAAGTCCGCGGCCAGGTAGTCAAGGCTACCATCATCCTTTCAAAGGAGTACCGTGACTGTCCTGATAAGGAGGCATTGATCAAGGAAATCCAGAATCACGTGAAGAAAGTTTCCGCACCTTACAAATATCCTCGCGTAGTGGAGTTCGTCGATGAACTGCCCAAGACCATCAGCGGCAAGATACGTCGTGTTGAAATCCGTGACCGTGACGCGGAGGCAAAAAAGCAGTGCTGATTGCTTCGGGTGAAAAATAAGTGTTAACTTTGTAGAGTGATGTAAGTGTTTTTTTGTTTTTCTCCAAACTGTCTAAAAATTTTGATTATGAGAAGGACTGTTACTTTGTTTGTGATTCTTTTGTTCGTTTTTCTGCAAGTTCCTGCACAGAGCGGTACAGGTTTTGCGTATGAAGACATTACGTCAGGCTTGAGCTCCGTTCCTGTCGAAAGACCGGACAGCGGATACAGATGGATAGACCGTATTGAATACATTCCTGATTATATGGTTGAATTTCATAAGACTTACGGAGAAATGGTCAGGGAGGTCCTCGATGGCGGTCAGAACTGTCTTTCAAATCCTTTGCTTGGAGAAAAAGTCAAGATGAGCAATGGTGTGGAGAGTTATAGTCTGAAGGTTACCACTTTTTATGATACCGTTTCATTCACTTTCAGGGCAGGATATACGGAAAGGCAGATTAAGGCTGTTGCAAACAATGTCGTTACAGACTATGTCATTAACCAGTCGTATGACGTGTCTGAGGCAAACATGTTTGTTGATTACCTTATCATGTCCCTTAATTATGACTATCCCGAGGCATTCTGGATCAATACCAGTTTCCCGCTTTTCTTTGATCCCAGCGGTTCAAAAATCATATATGCGGATCAGAAGACAGGCAACGGACTTATAGCCATAGAAATAAAAATGTTGCTTCAACTTGCTGACGATTCGTCCGACAACAGGTTTGGCGAGTTTCTTGAAGAAGCCGTTATAGGTATGCAGGATTTCAGGTATGAGAGTGTTACTGCATTCAATGACTCAATAGATAGTATCCTGGCTCGTTGTCCATCTACAGACCGTTGTGCGCAGATTGTCTATTTTAATGATTGGCTTACAAAACATAACGGCTATTGCACAGACAATCCTGTGACCGCCACCCCAACCATTCGCAGTTCCTATTCCGCCATCAGCGGAAGATCCGGTGACAATGGCCCTGTCTGTGAGGGCTACGCGCGTGCATTCAAGACTCTTTGTGACAGGGTTGGGATTCCATGCATTGTCGTGACCGGCTATGCACGGCAAAACAATATTTCATCTACCGAGCTTCACATGTGGAATGAGGTGCAGATGGAAAACGATTACTGGTATGCAGTTGACGTTACTTGGAACGATCCTGTTCCCTTTGAAACAGATTTGCGTAAAAAAGCGGTATCCGGTTATGAAAACGTTACCTGGCTTCTGAAAGGCAAAAGGGATAATATAGGCCAGAATTTCACGTTTGGAGATTCTCATCCCAATTCCTTGACCTGGCAGACTGAAAACAGTATTTACTGGAGCTATTCCATAAAGTCATTAATCGTCAATACGGGTTATGACATTGATTGGGAAAAAGTTTGGGCAGACATAGAAAATGCCAGGAATGATGATAATTCGGTATATGACATACCTTACGGCATCAGGCCTGAATATTTGAGAGCATATTCCATTGACGGGCGATATCTTGGTACTTTCAGCACGGTTGACGGCATGTGCCGTATCCTAAAGGACGCCGGTACTGTAATTGTCAATGGAAAGAAAATGTATATAAAGTAACACTGGTCTTGTACGATTAATCCCGATATTGAATCTGATACGGGTATCGGAAATGTCCGTTATAAGGATATTTTCTGTATTTTTTTGAAAAAAGGTTGTATTTTACTCCTTTAACACTATTTTTTCTAAAAAAACATATCATGTATTCGGATTTGAATTGCTAACTTTGCAGTTCGAATGGTGAATTCCGTTATATATAATAATGTATAAGCCATTTGGAGATTGTATATGATTTGAACTTAAATAACATTTTTAACCGTTTCAACAAATGAAAAAGAAATTAGTTAGCTATTTGGTGTTGGCCTGCTCTGTGTTCGGGCTGACAATGGTTGGCTCTTGCAAGGACTATGATTTTGACGTTCTTCAGGACCAGATTAATTATCTTGAGCAGGATCACGTTGCCAATCTTGGCAACAAGCTTACTGCCATGCAGAAGAGCATTGATTCATTGAAGACTGTTGTAGCCGGACTCGGTACAGGAACCGGCACCGGATGCAAAGTGAATTGTGATTCTCTTGCAAGTGCGCTGGATTCCCTATATAAGTATATAGGTGATATTGCCGCAGATTCTATCGGTACTGTTATTCCCGGTTATACCGGTGGTAATAGCTTGTCAGGTATCCTGACTTACATAAACAGCCAGCTCACAAATGCTGCCAACCTTGCAGAAAAAGCTGATTCTGCAGCCGGTGCAGTAGCACAGGAACTCAAGGATTTGAGATACGGTTGGTCAGATTCCCTCAAGAAGGCTTATGACACCGCTTTTGCTGCATTTGACCAGGCTAAGGAGAACAAGGAGAAGATAGATGAGCTTCTTGAGAATGATTCCATCCAGGATGCTAAGATAGACAGTCTTGCAGAAGTTACAGATGATCTGTATGATCTTGCTGAGCAGTATCTTGACAGTGCAAAGGCTTGGGCTGATTCAGTTGCCAACAATGTTAAGATTGAGCTTTCAACCAGAATTGACAGCGTTGAGGCACAGTACAAGAGGGCTGACTCTCTTATCCAGAAGAATATTGAGAACGCATGGGATTCAATCCGTGCAAACAAGCAGCGTATTGATGAGATAGCTGATCAGATTGATGAGATTGAGGCTCGCCTTGATTCAGTAGAGAAAGCTATTAATGGTCTTACCGATGCAGAGAAGAAGCGTATCACCAGCCTCTATGTACAGGGTACAATGAATCCGATATTCGGTTCATTCGCTCTTCCTGTAGGCATCAGGTCAAATATTATTGCCACTTATTACGGCAAGGCAACCAGGTCAAGCGTATTCCCCGCAAAGGCAGATGGTGACCTGAGTGCTGTGATAGATGAAGGTATGGAGCTTTCCGCTGCCGAGGCTGCTGTTGTTGGCTCAATTGAGACTATTTCCACCACCAGTGGTTCTTATCTTGTTAGCGAAAATGAAGGCAATGCCGGTAGAATATTCCTGACTGTCAATCCTAATGAGGTTGAGCTTGACTCTACCTATAAGTTCACATTCGTGACCAGTGACGGTGCCGAGACAAAGGCTACTATCGGTGAGCTTGTTCCTTCTACCGAGAAGCTTAAGTTCGGTCTCCAGACCAAGGCTGCTTCAGAAACCGGTTTCTATGAGGCTCCTGTTACAATTGAAGCTGCTGATGCTTATGGACTGTCTCCCAAGCTGGCAGTAACAAAGGAGCAGCTCAAGAGTATTGCAAAGGATATTGCTTCTTACTCAGATGGTATCAATCTGGCAGGTATTGGCAGCGCAGTGTTCAAGCTGGCTCAGACCGAACTTGATGCAAATGCAATCAAGGTTGAATGGTCAGACAGCTTAGGCAGCCACAGTGTCACATCACTTTATGATGTTGCCGTGACAGCTATCAAGCCTCTGTCATACAATACTTTGGATGATAAAACCATATCATTCAGACTCCCGACAATCAACAACATTTCAGAGCTTTCAATAGACTTGAGTACAATTACATTCGATAACATTGATCTTGAGGACATTGATTTCTCAATTGACGGCACCTCTGCGCACATTTCATTCGACGGAATTGAAATTGACACTACAGGCCATATTACTGTAACAGCACAGGTTCCTAACAAAGTTGATCCTTTGACTGGTGATGTTATCGGATATGAGACCAAGACTTATAATGTAGATGGTCTGGGTGATATATTGTTTGATATACAGAAAACATTTAATGGCAAGGCTATTAATTGGGCTGCTAATGTGAATTCAGCTATTGATGAACTGGTCGCTAAGATCAACAATGAGGTTAACACAAAGGTTAATGCTCTCTTCGCTGATATTGAAGGTAAGTTGAATACTCCTATCCAGAATCTGCTCAATGACGTTAAGGATCAGATCAACAGCTCTCTGAGCGGTTATAGCGGATACTTTAATAAGATGAACTCACTGATTGACAGGATAAACAGCTTGACTAACAAGATTAACAGCAAGCTTGGTGCTGACCTTTCTACATATGTTCTTCCTTTGGTTGTTTATGAGGGAGCTGATGCATCAATGCACATCATGAGTAATGATAAGGTTGTTCCTTCATCATTTGCAGCTGGAGATGGCGGTACCAAACTGTACCTTACATCATATACTGCTGAGTTGCTTGCTCCCGCTTACAAGAAGTACATTGCAGTTGTTGATTATGTGAAGCCCGATGGCATCACTCATGACGCTTCAGTAGCTCAGGCTGTCAACAGCGGTAACGAGTATTTCAACACTGTAATCGAAGGTTCACAGTTCGCTGTTCCGTTCGCTCCCACACAGAAGGGTACATACACAATCTACTACAGTGCTATTGACTATTCAGGCTTTATAGCTTCTGGCAGATTCTATGTGACCGTTAAGTGATAAGTGTAACTACAAAATGATTTTTGAACAATGAAGAGTTATAAATTATTCGCAACGGCAGTACTGATGTCATTCTGTGCTGTGTTGCCCGCTCAGGCCCAAAAGACGGCCGGACAGGATCAGCAGTATGAATATGTGTTCAACCCGCATTGGTTCATACAGGGTCAGTTCGGTGGTCAGTACACTTTGGGTGAATTGAAATTCTCTGACCTGACTAGTCTGAATGCTCAGGTTGGAGCTGGTTACGAGTTCAATCCTTGGTTGGCTGCCCGTCTGTCATTCAACTTCTGGCAGGGTAAGGAAGGCTTCAAGAAAGATAAGGACAACACTTATAAATGGAATTGGAAATATGTAGCTCCCACTATTGACGCTATGTTTGATCTTTCCAATGCCATTGGCGGTTTCAATCCTGAGCGTAAGATCAGTCTTGGAGCTATCGTAGGTCTTGGAATGAATGTAGTGTTCAGCAAGGATGATGCTGATAAGACAATTGACGAGATTGTTGCCGGTTATCCTGCAGGTATAGCTCCCGGATTCTACAAGAATGCTACAGGCCCCTTTGCTGTTGGACGTTTAGGTGCATATGTTGATTGGCATATCACTGACAATCTTGCCCTTGGTCTGGAATTGCAGTCAAATACCACATTGTTTAATGACAAATACAACTCAAAGGCTGCAAACGACGGTAACTGGGACTGGTATTTCAACGGTCTTCTTGGCCTGAAGTACTGCTTTGGCGGTGAAGGTGGCAAGACTTATGAGAAGAGGGCTAAGGAGAAGCTTGTTCCTGTATCACAGGCTGCAAACTACGCACCTGATTGCGATCCTGTTGAAAAGATCGTTGAGAAGGTTGTTGAGAAGCCTATCGAAGTTACTGTTCCCAGCATCTATGAGGAGATCTATTATGACATCAATAAGGACCAGATTAGTGCTAACGAGAAGTACAAACTGCGTCGTATCGTTGATTTCATGAAGAAGTATCCTGATACTAAGATTGAGATTTCTTCACATGCTGATAGAGCAACAGGTACTTCTGACTATAACCAGAAGATTTCTGAGAGGCGTGCTGCCAATGTTGCCAAGGCTCTTGTTGAGGCTGGCATCAGTGAGTCACGTATCTCAACATCTGCTCATGGTTCAAGCCAGAATATGTACTCTGGTGATGAGATGAAACTTAACCGTGTTTCTATCTGCATAGCCAAGTAATCATTAAGGTTAAACTATAATACTTGCCTGTGGTCTGCCGATGGGACAGGCTACAGGCAAGTTTCTTGTTATGAGACGTTTTTTATTCCTTTTTTTTATTGCTGCCTCAAGCCTTTCTTTTGCACAAGGTTTGGAATCCGGTTATTACAGGGTGTCCAACCTTAAGACTGGACGGTACGTTTATGTGAAAGACAATAAGGGTTCCATAGACATTGCATCCAGATCTGCCGAGATGGGTGCGCTTGAATTGTGGAAGGATCATTCAAGAACTATTTCCGATCCTGCATCGGTTATATATATTGAGTATATTGATTCCAGCAGTGGAGGTGCATTCTATGATCTTAAAGCCCAAGGTACCGGTGTTCATGACATAACCGATTATTATGTATATGCTGAATATTCAAAAGGTTCATATCAGGTTTATGCCGAGGGTCTGTATCTTTGTGACAGCAATTATGGTACAGGTGAATCAGGTCAGATGGGCACAAACCGCTCCGGTGACTACCGTCGTTGGTTGGTTTCAAAGATTGATACCGTCAATGAGTTTTTTGGAATAAAACCCTCAGTATCCTATAATGGACGTTATTTCCATCCTTTCTATGCTGATTTTGGCTTTTCTGTAGGAGAAGGAATGAAGGTATGGGTGGTCAATTCCGTAAACGCTAGTGCAGTGGAGTTGGTGCCTTTTGAAGGTAATATTGTTCCGGCAATGACCCCTGTCGTTATTGAGTGCAGTTCTGAGAATGTTGATCAGAATAAACTGGATATTGTCAGACTAGACGGAACTGTTTCACAGTCTAACCTGCTTAAGGGCGTTTTATTTAACAATGCAACAAGAAACAACCGTGTTGCATTTGACGGAAATAGAATGCGTGTTCTTGGTATAATGCCCGATGGAAACCTTGGCTATGTTTATTCGACAGACACTCCTGATGAAAAAGATGGTAAGAGATACCTTGCTGCCAATCAGTCTTATCTGGCGGTTTCTGCGGGATTGCCTGACAATATACGAGTGTTTTTTCCAGGCGATGAGAATGATGTTGAGGACATTCTTATTGACAATACGACAAAAGCTGTCTATACTATCTGGGGCACAAAGGTTGGTGATTATACTCCTTTGCAGATAAAAGAACTGCCTGAAGGAATATACATTATAGACAACAAGAAGGTGATTATCAGATGATCTTTCTTAACATATAAAAAAGACCGGAATTCTGATTGATATGACCCCCAAAAGTTGGACGGTTTAACATTAATTGCTAGGCTTTAGATTGGAATAGAGTTCGGTATTGTACCGGACTCTTTCCTTTTAGCCTTAGTTTGATTCTATCGTTGTTATAGTATCGGATATAGCTCCGT
>JAEEGL012434143.1_pt1 | contig 30529 bp, 22 predicted proteins | sample 9134231 | NCBI WGS metagenome assembly JAEEGL01 (sample SAMN16246548, study PRJNA631951) | gut metagenome | biome: gut microbiome; feature: rumen; material: fiber-attached | host: Bos | place: Iran: Karaj | collected 2018-10 | reverse complement strand
GCCACGGGCGTCTGTATCTGGAAGACCAGTTACGATGTGGCCGTGTCTAGCTGCTCTCATCTCAGGTGTATAAGCATCAAATACTGCCTGGTTGTGTGTCTTGTGGTACTCTGTGAAGATCTTGTGGAACTTCTCATTTACCTTGTAACCATATGTTTCAGCAGCTTCTTCTGCCATCTTGATTCCACCGTAAGGCATGAATGCTCTCTTAAGTGGCTTGTCTGTCTGAAGACCAACGATCTGCTCAAGGTCCTTCATAGACTCATCGATGTATCCAGGGCCATAAGCTGTAAGGCTTGATACAACTTCTGTCTCGCACTCGAGAACGCCGCCCTTTTCACGCTCCTGTTTCTGAAGCTCCTGAAGCTTGCCCCAGAGCTTATCTGTAGCTTCTGTTGGGCCTGCAAGGAAGCTTTCATCTCCATCATATGGTGTGTAGTTGTTCTGGATGAAGTCTCTAACATTTACATCATCCAGCCAGTGGGTTCCTTTAAAACCTCTCCATGCTTCGTTCATAATGTACTCCTCTCAAAAAGCAATAACATTGTTTGTTAATTATTTATCTAGTCATTTACGAAGCATATATTAACACCTAGCCACATAGTGAACATTGATTACAATCAAGTTTTAATTTATTTTTTATTTTTCACAAAAAGTTCAAAATTTCCTCACATTCACTCTTAAAAATCACGACAGAGTGTACATCTTTATCTTTGAATAAAAATCCTCCAGAATAAATCTTTTGTCGATATTCTTATAAACCTTGATTGGTCTGTATTTTCCTTCATGTATATAGTTCATCTTTTCATCGAATGAAGGTGCTGGCTTGTAATCCCACTCACCACAATCATTGAACATAATGATTCCCACAGCAGGAGAATCGCCCAGACATCTGTATTCAATTGGGCGTGCTTTATCTTCATTGTTAAAAGCAATTACATTCTCAACGAGATATTTCCCGATTTCTCCGCATGGATACACTTTGTCGTACATCTCAGCAAAAGAAACAGGCATCATTCTGTATACATTTCTTGGAACCTGCCAAAGCTGCACATTGGATTTAAAAACATAATTTGCTGCAGCAACGTCGTTACTAAGGTTATATTCCCAGCCTCCAATGGGCCAGTCCCTTCCGCCAATCCAGATAACAGTCAGATTCTTTTTAGCAATTTGTGGCTCCATCTTAAGTGCCGCTGCCATATCAGTAAGCGGGCCGAGAAATGCCACATATAATGGCCTATCGTCATCTTTCATGGCTTCTTCCACAATAAATCTGGCGCCCTCAGACTCCACCAGATCATCTTCCGATGACATTGCTCTTTCACCACCGCAAACAACATTAACCTGGCCGTTCATATTCATAAAATTAAGTATTTTTTGTATCTCATCATAGCTGTCTTTCATGCTATGTTTTGATTTCTCCGTGCCAAAATGCGCTGCAACGAGAGCTTTTAGATCCATGGACTCAGAAAGAAGTGCCTGAACAATCGCAAATTGATCATCAACTTCATTCTTTGCATCTGTATTCAAGATTACTCTTACTTTTTTCTCATTGGGAATATTAAACTTTATCATATCTTTCTACCCCTTTATTTATTGACAGTTTCTACTGCCTTTTTCCATCCTTCATATTTACTCTTTATTTTCTTTTCATCCATCACCGGATCATGAGCTGTTCTCTTAAGCTTTGAAAGAATGCTCTCATCCCAAAGTCCAACTGCAATTCCAGCCATATATGCAGCTCCAATGCCGGATAATTCCTCTTGATTCGGGACAAGAACCTTACAGCCTGCCATATCGCTCTGGAACTGCATCAGATATTCATTTCCGGTGGGACCTCCATCGACTCTTAACTCCGATAGCTTTACGCCGGAGTCCTCGCTCATGGCTTTTACGATGTCCGTTATCTGATAGGCTATACACTCAAGAGCTGCTCTGCAAAACTCTGCTTTTCCGGTTGTACGATCCATTCCAATTATTGCTGCCTTTGCATGAAAGTTCCAATATGGAGCACCGAGCCCTGTAAATGCAGGCACCAGATAAAGCTCGTCATCCTTGGTTGCTTCATTGGCAAACTTTTCGGTCTCAGCTGCATTTTCAATGAGACCAAGATCATCCTTAAGCCATGTAATAACAGCTCCTGTATAATTCAAGTTCCCCTCCAGAACATACTGGACATGGCCGCCTCTCCCCCAGGCAAGGGACGTTACAAGACCATTTTTGCTAAGTATTGGCTTTTCACCTATATTCATCATTATAGATGAGCCTGTACCATAAGTAGCTTTTGTTTTTCCTTTTTCACAGCAGTCCTGACCAAACAACGCAGCATGGCTGTCACCCATAACTCCAAGAATCGGTATCTTTTCGGATAGAAGTCCTTCAAAATCAGTATATCCATAGCACGCATCAGAATCCATGATCTTCGGCATATTTGCAGGATCTATCCCAAATGCCTTGCAGATACTTTCATCCCATTTTAAATTGAATATATCAAACAATTGAGTACGTGATGCATTTGAATAATCAGTTGCATAGACCTGGCAACCTGTAAGCCTGTAAACAAGATAGCTATCCATCGTTCCATGGCATACAGCATTATTATCCGCAAGTTTTTTTGCTCCCATGGTATTCTCCAAAAGCCATGCGATCTTTGCAGCAGGAAAGTACGGAGACAGCCTTATACCGGTTGTTTCATATATGTATTCTGCCTTCTCTTTTATCTCGATTCTTTCGCAAATTCCAGCTGCTCTTGCGCACTGCCAAACTACCGCATGGTTCAAGGGTTTGCCGGTCTCTTTTTCCCAAATAAGACTTGTTTCCCTTTGATTGCTTATTCCGACCGCCACCACAAGCTCAGGACTGATATTGGCCTTTGAGATAACTCCTTTGACTGCCTTTATCACATTTTCATATATTTCTTCAGGGTCGTGACTAACCCATCCCAGGTCATTTATTATCTGCTTATGAGCCACATCACATCTGCACATAAGCACCCCATTTTTATCGAACAAAAGAGCTTTGGTTCCCTGCGTGCTCTGATCGATACTTATTACATACCGTCCACTCATAAGTTCCCCTTTACAGTTGTTGCGATTCCTTCAGAATTTAGCCCGTAATAATCAAATACCGCTTTGGATTTACCTGTTATGACATGATCATCCGGAAGCGCCATCTGCACTACTTTACATGGCTTGTTAGCTGCAACCACAGATGCAACATTGGAGCCAAGACCTCCAAAGGGAGCATGCTCCTCAACCGAAACAACCAGATCTGCGCCATCTGCTGCATTTATCAGTGCATCACTATCAAAAGGCTTAACACAGTACATATCAAGAACCGTTACAGTGATACCTTCTTTTTCAAGAATTTTTGCTGCTTCCAGGGCCGGTCGCACCATTTCCCCACATGCCACAATGACAACTTTCTTTCCAATTGAATCTCCAAACTTCCATACAGTTGCCTTGTTCATTTCAAAAGGTGTGCTCTCTTCACTGTATATATCTTCTACCGGATTTCGTCCTACTCTCACATATGCAGGAGAATCATCAGTTAAAAGAGCTTTGATAAGCTTTGCTGTCTGAAATCTGTCGCTTGGAAGATAAACTCTCATATTGGGGATTGCTGACATTGCAGCTATATCCTGCGCACTGTGATGGCTCATTCCAAGTTCTCCATAGCTTATTCCACCGCTTATTCCTATGAGCTTAACATTGGTATTTGAGTAAGCCACATCCACTTTTGCCTGCTCATAAGAACGTGTAGATAAAAAACAAGCCGGTGAAAAGCAAAAAGTCTTTTTGCCTGCATGGGCCATTCCAGCTGCTATACTGACAAGGTTCTGTTCAGCTATTCCAACCTCTACCGACTGATCCGGAAAATCTTTAAAAAAGGGAGTCATAGACGCTGAGCCTCTTGAATCTGAGCAAAGTGCAATAATATCTTTGTCACTTTTTGCTTGTTCCATTAAAACTTCACAGATAGCCTGTCTGTTCGGAATCTTATTCATTTTCAAGTTTCTCCCTTCTTCCATCTATTGCTTTAACAATCTTCTCGTACTCTTCATCATTTGGAACATGGTGATGCCATCCCACATTGTTTTCCATAACATCACCACCACCAAATCCTTTAATTGTATTGGCGATGATCAAAGTCGGTTTATCTGCTACTTTCATGGCACTTTGAAAAGCCTCCGACATCTCACTTATACTATTTCCGTTTGCTTCTAAAACATTCCAGCCAAAGCTTTCCACCTGCTGATGAAGATTTTCATGTGTCATCACTTCCTCAGTCGTTCCAGAAATCTGCAAATGATTTCTATCTACCACAGCGCAGAGGTTTCCGAGTTTATAATGTCCTGCTGCCATGAAGCCTTCCCATACCGATCCTTCTGCCAGTTCTCCATCACCCATAACCGTATAGATACGGCTGGGCCTTTTATCCATTCTGCATGCAAGGGCCATTCCTACAGATACCGGAAGTCCATGTCCAAGGGAACCTGAATTCATCTCGATCCCATCTATCTCATTGTTTGGATGACCAATGAATTTCGAACCAAACTGAGAAAATGTATCAATAAGCTCCCTAGTGTCAAAAAAGCCTTTGTCTGCCAAAACTGCATAATAGCTTTCAACAGAATGCCCCTTACTCATTACAAAGAAATCACGGTCAGGGTCATCTTTATTCTCCGGAGAGATATTCATGACATCAAAATACAATGTCACAAGAGTCTCCATAACTGAAAAATCGCCACCTATATGCCCTCCGCCGGATTTTCTTATCATTTCAAGGACCACTTTTCTTAGGTCCATGGATTTTATACTTAGTTCTTTTACTCTTTCTTTATCCATAATGCGCCTCACATTATTCCGTGTATCTTATCCAACACTTCCTGCTCTACATCATCATAAAGATCAGGCTTCACACCGATATATTTGCAAACCTCATAAAGAACAGGTACTACGTCCTGATGAATTCCAACACAGTGGTGAATATATGGTCCCTCAACGATCTTCGCCTCAAGTCTTGGCCAGTTTGCAACTTCAACCCACAGATATGTTCCTTTTGTGTATGGGCCATCGATTCCCTTCGCATTTCCCAAAAGAAGTGAATATTCCCCATCATCTCCATCAAATCTTGCAAGAGTCAGATCTCCGTGTTTTGCTTCTGCCTCAACTGCGCCGGGATGGTCAAAGGCAAGAGGATAACCGATTGTGGGCTTGCAACCGGCACAGGAAATAGGCCATGGCCCGCAGTGCTGCAAAAGCTCACCGTTATCATTATCAGGATGTCTTACAGTCCAGTCAGCAAAGAAGGATCTGCTCTCATCCATTCCTGCTGCCTCAACCATAAGTGCTGTTATAGCGCCATGTATATCTGTTTCGCACACAACAGGGAATCCCTCCTCATTGAGAAGAGAATTGGCAGCACAAGGCATAATACCTATCTCTGACTGAAGAGCATTCCAGCACTGAATGGCACCAGCAGTACATCCATACTTATCTGCCAGACTTCTCATAGCCACCTTAAGAGCTGCAACATTTTCAAGCTGCTCGTCATTCACAGAAACATTGAAGTTTTCTTTGCAGTATTTAATTGTTTCTGCTACCTTTTTTCCTTCTTCCTTGGCAGCTTTCATCTCAGCTGTCAGTTCCGGAAGCGGTATAGGTGCAAGCTGTATATTGAATTTTTCAAGAAGTTCACCTTCATTGCACATGGTTGACCAAAAATCATAGGGGCGCGGTCCAATCTGCAAAATTCTGATATTCCTAAAAGCCTTAACCACATTGCAAACTCTGATAAACTGGCGTATTCCCTGCTCAAATCCAGGATCATCCAAATTGCAGTTTGTTAGATATGTGAATGGTACTCTGAACCTTCTTAATACCTTTCCTGTCGCAAAAATGCCGCACTGGCTGTCTCTTAATCTGATTCCATTCTCATCAGGTCTTTCATCCCTTGGTCCCCAGATAAGCACCGGAAGATTCATGTTTTTTGCCAGTCTTGCCACCTCATATTCAGTTCCAAAATTACCATGTGGAAAAAATAATCCGTCAACCTTCTCTTTTCTGAATTTCTCTTCAATCTTTATTCTGTCAGCGTCATCGTGAAGAAGCCCGTCTTCAGCGATATCATCAATATCCACAAACTCAACGCCCATTTTCCTAAGCTTTTCTCTTGTGTAGTTAGCATATTCAACTGCTGCCGGTGCGCTGAAAATGCTTCTTCTTGTAGGTGCTAAACCAATTTTTATACTAGCCATACTCATCCTCCTCTACGAAAAAACAACTGTCTCTATAGCGTAAATATAACTTCACGTAAACTTTATTCCAATATTTAGTAAAGTGATATTTACTTTATTTTTACTTTATTTTAGAATTGTCTATAGAGAGGTGATGACATGTCTATTACAGCAAAAGAACTCGCGAAAAAATTAAATCTCAGTGAAACCGCCATTTCCATGGCTTTAAACAATAAACCCGGAGTCAGTACAAACACCAGACAGCTTGTTATAAAAGCTGCCGAGGAAGAAGGGTATGACTTTACAAAACTAAAAAATACCGATAATTTGAGTGGAAGCATCTACGTCATTTTTTACAAGACTCACAACGCTATTCTTTCCTATACACCGATATTTGATGAGTTGTATCAGGGGGTAAAAGAGGAATGTCAAAAGAGAAAGATCGGAACAAAGATCATCCATTTTTACGAAAAAACCGATAGTCTCGAGGAATGCTTTGCAGAGCTTCGAGGATCTGACTGTTTGGGTATCATACTTGTAGGAACCGAGATAACTAAAGAGGTATGCCAGAAATTCATAGATCTTCACATTCCTCTTACTCTCATGGATACATATTTCGAATCCCTTGACTGTAACAGCGTACTCATTAATAACTCTCAGGGGGCCTATATCGCCACTGAATATCTGATAAGCATCTCCGGCACTCAGCCCGGCTACCTGCAGTCAAGCTACCCAATTTATAATTTTGCTGCCAGACAGGAAGGGTATTTTAAGGCAATAAAAGAGAACGGGATGTCAAAATCCCGTTCCATAATTCATAAACTTGCCCCATCCATCGAAGATGCCATGGGGGATATGCTCGAAATAATAGATGATGGCGCAGAAATTGCCCGGTGCTATTTTGCCGACAATGACATCATCGCCATCGGTGCTCTTAAGGCCTTTAAGCTTCGTGGATACCGCATCCCGGAAGACATTGCCATTATTGGTTTTGACAATATTTCCGAATGTCGCGTGGTAGAACCAAGCCTTACAACCATGGATGTTCCAAGACTGTTTATTGGCCAGACCGCCGCCAAGCAGCTTATAGAGCAGATCACCACAAAAATGCTCCACTGCTGCAAAACAGAAGTCAGCACCAAAATGATCAAGAGGCTATCTCACTGCCTGTAAGAAGCTTTGATTTCATAGTTTCCTTTTGAGAAAGTTCTTTTCACAAGTTCGTCAAAAGAGATACTATCACCATTTAATGTAATGTCAGTGATTTCCTTGTCAGGTACAAATACAGCTTCACCATCAAATGGCACAGTAAATGAATATGTTACTGTGTCATTATTTATTTCCCATCCTGACTCATATTTACCAACCGGCATGTCAACAGAAGCTCTCGCAAAGCTTAATCTCTCGTCAACATGCGGAGTTATACATACTTTTTTGCCTGCAACATGATCTTCATCAACACTTATGCCGCAAACCATTGTATATATCCACTCAACAATTGCACCATATGCATAATGGTTCAGGCTGTTCATCCCAGTTCCGCTTATGCTTCCATCAGGTAAAAGAGAATTCCATCTCTCCCAGATGGTGGTAGCTCCAAGATTCACTTCATATAGCCAGCTTGGGTAATCCTCATTCAAAAGAAGTGTAAACGCCTCTTTAGAATGCCCCGTCTTAGTTAGAGCACTGCACAGAAATGTCGTACCCACAAATCCTGTTGCAAGGTGATATTTCCATTTTTTCAAAATCTCTATCAGGTTGTTTCCGGCTGCTTCCGTTTCATCTTCGTCAAAAACATCAAACCATATAGATATAGCGTAAGCTGTCTGAGTGTTTATACTGATAGTCCCATTGCCGGTCCTATATTTGTCCCTTATAGCCTTCCTTACCTCAAGTGAACGAACATGATACTTTTCCGCATCTTCTTTTTTTCCAAGTATTGCTGCTGCCTTTGAAGTAATCTCAAGAGAAGTCATGTAATAGACTGATGAAACAAAGTATTTATCGGTTCCACCTTCTCTGTTATCCATTCCGGCTGCATCGCCCTCAACGTCAAGAGATAGCCAGTCTCCAAAATGGAATCCGCAGTCCCATAATCTCTTACCCTGACAATAGTCTTCCTCCATATGGATCACAAAATCGCACCAGGCCTTCATATTTGCATACTGCTCAGAAAGCCATACTTTATTTCCATAGTGTAGATACATGTTCCAGGGAATAATTGCAGCAGCATCTCCCCAAACGCTGGCGCCTGCCTCTCCCCACTTATCTTCTGTAAGGTCAAATTCAGGCTCAGCCATTTTTTCTCTTCCAATGGTAAGTACATCAGGAACCACATAGGGAACTGCTCCATTTTTCTCCCCCTGCTCAAAAAGCATATCTTTCAAATACTTTCTAAAGAAGGAAGGTGTCTCCATGTGATAGGAAGCAGAACCTGAAAAGATCTGTGCATCCCCGGTCCATCCACATCTCTCATCTCTCTGTGGGCAATCAGTTGGAATGTCTACAAAGTTATCTTTTTGGCTCCACTTGGTATTGGAAATCAGCCTGTTTATCTTTTCATTTGAAGTCTCAATGAAACCAGTCTCTGCAATATCGGAATACAATGCCACAGCCTCAAAATCAGCTCTCTTAATTTCCTCAAGGGTCATGCCTGAAACTTTTACATATCTAAATCCAAAGAAAGTAAAATGGGCTCTGGCCCTGTCTTTATCGCCCGAACTGATATAAGTATACTTTGCCTCTGCAGTACGAAGATTATCCCTATAAAAATTGCCCTTTTGAAGAACTTCGCCATATTCAAGGACTACTCTGTTATCCTTTTCTGTTTCATTGGTAAACTCTGCCCATCCGCTTATTTCCTGACCAAAGTCTATTACATACTCACCTGCAGGAGTCAACAGGATCTCTACAGGCTTTATCCTTTCATGGGCACGTACCGGTGTTCCAATCATTGGAGTTATTTTACCAGCCGGCGCTTTTGCAGCTATCGCTTTTGAAACTTCTCTTCCCTGCACACTGCAAATATTCTTTTGTTTTCTAAAATCCCAAACCTCACCATCATATATTCCTGAAGATGCAACCGGCGACTTCAAACAATCCCAGCTTTCATCAGTACATATACGCTTCTCAAAGCCATCACCCGATAGGATCATGTCTGCTATCAGCAAGAATCCATCGCCATAGTACTCACACATCTGCCCATGAGCCATATAGCCGAATTTACCTTTATACCATCCATTTGCCAGATATACAGTAACCGTATTTTCTCCCGCTTTTAAAAGCTCTCCAATATCATAGGTCTGATACTGTATCCAATATCTGTAATCAGTAAAATATGGTGTAAGGTAGTCATTACCTACTTTCTCACCATTAATGTAGGCTTCATATAATCCAAGCCCACATATATACAATCTGGACTTTTTTATTTTTTCAATCTCATCATTTGTAAGTGAAAAGACTTTTCTCATAACCGGATGAAGATCATGTGAAAACTTTGGTGTTATCCACATTCCACTGAAATTACCGTCAGGATGTCCACCTTCAAAAGAGCTTACTCCACTTTCACAGTAGTCTCCCGCATCATCCGTCACGCATACTTTCCAGTAATATGTTTTTCCTGCATCACAAATAAATTCAGGATGGTATGGGCTTGCTATCTCACTGCTCTCTTCTTGGTGGATAACCTTTTCAATTTTGTCATCTTCCGCGATGATAAACCTGGTCTTAACACTTTTTGTTCCAAGTGCCTCTACGCACTTCCATGTAAAAACTATATCTTCCAGACTTATACCTATTGGATTAAACTGATAGTTACATTTTTGATCAACGATTTTCATGTCACCCTCCATAATACAGCGGGAAATATGTCCTCATGTCTTTGTCTTCTCCCCTATTGTCCCAAGCAAAATATGGAATAAAGCTGACTGTCTTTTCTTCGAATCTGATATTCGGCAGTTCTCTATAGAGACAGTCTTCCTTATTATCGTCTCCTATTGCTATTTTGACTTTACCTTCTATTGTCAGTATATCTCTATCCATTATGTTTGTGTGTACTACATTGAATTCTTTGTTATTAGCCGGAAGATAAACATCCTTAAGTTCAGTATTTCCTGCGTCGCCCTCTTCCATACAATAAACCAATGGGCCTCTTTCAAGGCATACTCTGCCTCTGCACTCTTCAATTCTATCATGCCCCACAGTGTACCTGACCGGCATATCAAAAACAATTTCTACGGTTACATCGCCGGGCTTTTCCATAGAAACTCTATAATAAGTATCTGTTAAATCAGATGAGATATCTGTAGTCTTTTCTCCTTTTGCATCTGTTACTTTGATTTTCCCGCTTTTTGCCCATAAAGGAATCCTGAGCATTAAATCTGTACAGGTCTCATTTTTTATATTTTTAAACCGGAACTTAACTGTTCCATCATAGGGATATGCAGTCTCGCAATTAAGCTCTGCCTCCATGCCTGATGACAGCTTAATATGCGCATTTGAAGCCGCATACATTCCTACATATATTGAATTATCCCGAACTGCATATAAATACTCAGAACTCTGCGCAAGATTCCTTGCAAGATTCGGAGGGCAACAATAGCTTGTTATATACTCCGTTCTATGAAGCGGCCAAACCGGATCAAATCCGGGATTCTTTATCCTCTCCAGCATATTTTCATAAAAGAACTTTATGCCATCAAGGCTAAGAGCTGCCAGATTAGTGTTCAGCATAACTCTTTCAATAACATCAAAATATTCAACCTTGGGCTCTATCATAAACATCCTGTAAGCCCACATTACAAGCCCCACATTAGCACAGGTCTCATTATAAGCAGTCACATTTGGAAGCTGATAGTCATATCCATATGCCTGATGAACAAGCTGCTGTTTAAAAAAGTTTCCATAAGGTGACGCTCCGTTATAAAGCGCTCCGCACCCTCCTGTTATGTATATCTTGTGCCTCATCAGATCATCCCAGACACTGTTTAAGACCTCAAGGTACTCATCTCCACCCTCTTCCAGATAAAGATCAGCAAGTCCTGCGTACAGATAATTGGCCCTTACCGCATGTCCTATGATCTTTCTGTGCTGCTTTAGCGGGAGTCTGTCCTGGTTATCATCGAGCCCGTTCTTTACGGAATCTCTGAGCTTTATAGCTTTTTCAGCCAGTAAAAGATATTTCTTGTCCCCAACAGCTCTATAAAGTTCTATAAGTCCCATGTAATGAGATGGACAAACAGCTGTCTGCACCTGATCTTTTTCCTCTGCATCTCTGTACATGCTATCTAAATAGTCAGCAGCTTTTGATGCAATATCCAGAAGGCTCGTTCTTCCGGTCAATCTGTAATAAAGAGCTGCCGCCGTCATCAAATGACCAAAGTTATACACTTCAAAATCGTTAATGTCGCCCATTCTTCCAAGGCCGCTATGATTCATCTCGCCGATTATCTGCTTCGTGGAAATATAGCCATCCTCTCTTTGGGCCCTTCCCACAAGATCAATATACTTTTCTATCCTATCAAAAAGCTCATTGTCCTTTTCCATAACTGCGCAGTACATCGCTGCTTCAAGCCACTTATAAAAATCGCCGTCACCAAATACAGTTCCCGCAAAATCGCCATTTGATTCACCGGCACATATTCTAAAATTTTCAACAACATGGCTGATATCTGCTGAGTCAAACATCTTTTCAAGCTGAGGAACAGTAGCACTAAATACAACATCTCTCACAGATTTCCAAAATCCATCTGTAAACTCAACTTCCCTGGCTCCCAGGGGTACCACCTTTGCATTTTTACTTTTACTTGTATCAGTCAGCATATCAGTCAGTCCTTTCTGAGTCTGTCAGCGCCATTACCGCATTATAAAGAGTCTCATCATCGCCTACATTTCCAGGGAATATTACATAAGGAATTCCGGGAAATCTGCTGTTTTCATCGGTTTTCCATACAGGTACACCCGGTTGTATCTGCCCCATCACAAGAGCTCTTTTCACCCCCAGGGCCTTTGTGCCAATATCACTGGAGGTTATTCCTCCTTTACCTATGATATACGCCGGCTCGCAACCAAGATTTGCTACTATATTTGTGAAGGCATCTGATATTTCAGTAGACCGCAAAAGAGCTGTCTCCTTCGTATCCCCAGGTAAACTCAGCACCTTCCTTTTGGTATAAACTACTGCTGTTACTCCTTTTTCAATTTCAGAAGTCACCCATTCAGAAGCCCTTCTTGTTTCGTCGCCAAGCTTTCCTTCCAAAACTTTATCAGAGTCGTATTCCATAAACGCCAGATTATCAAGCCCCTTTAACTTATCGATCTGCCTTGTTGTTTTCTCTGTGTGTGATCCTACAATTATCACTCCGCCTTTATCGGATGTGATATTCAATGACTTCTTTGTCAAAAGAGGCTTGTCAGGAATTGCCCCAACAGCTTTTACAAAATCTGCTGCCGTGCGATAGACAAAACTCTTTCCTTTTTTCAGACACCTGTAAAGCGCTGCGCAGAACACTTCAAGGTCAACCGGCTCAAGTGCATTGACTATTATTGGAGTGCCATTTGTTGCTTGATCCAGCTTTTTTTCAATCTCATCCAGATTTCCCTGTCTTAAAAGCCCAAGCGAAATACTGATTACTTCGCAGGCTTTTCTTTTTCCTCCAGTCTTCTCTTCAATGTAATCTTTAAGATCAGAGCTTATATATCCAAATGTTTCATCTCTGGCAAATTCAGTAAAACCGGCAGGAATCAGTCCATCTCCATATTTAACGTAATGAACATCGTTATAAGTTATCCTTCCTCCGGCATAAAAAAAGGGCGCCAGAATAAGACCGTCGCTCTTTTGCCCCAGTCTTTTTCCAATGCGCTCTTCAATCACATCTGTCTCCAGAGGAAAATGCCCTCTAAGAGTTGAGTCACTTCTACTTATCACCCCAAAAGCTACGCCGCTCTCAAGTGACGCATCGATAAGATTATCCATAAGTTCTCTATGAAGCTTTTCGGATGCCTCCTTGGTAATACCTCTCGAATTTGTCAGTATGTAGAACATACCTTTTTCGCTCTTCAAAGCTTTAAGAAGAGTGGTCTTTTCCCAGTCTGTGTAAACCGCAATATCATGAACTGTCTGAACTCCCGTAGGGTCATCATCAAGAACGACCCAGACCATGTCCAAAGAATCTGCTGCTTCTTTGAGCTCTTTTTTGGCATTATCCAACTCTTTCCTATATTCAGCACTTATAGCCTTTGCATTTTTCAGCAGCTCTTCATAAGATACTTTTTCCATCCCCGGTAAAACCTTCCCCTATTTTGTATTTTATGAATTATTTTTTTCAAAAGAGATTAAAGATCTGTCTTGCTTCCCTTGGTGTTGCTGCTTTTTTTCCACATTCACGGATAAGATCTGCTGCCCTTTCCACAATGAGGCTATTAGTTTCAACTTGCGTTTTCTCATCAAGGTAATCTGAGTCCTCAAATCCTACTCGCAGGGAACCCGCTCCATAATTAAGTGCATATCTCATCATATCCCAGTTTTTCCTTCCAGCCTGGGTGTATCCCCAAATGATGTCTTCTCTACCCCTAAAGCACTCTTTTACATACTGGACCATATGACGCAGAGCATTCTCAGTTGCCGGAAGCTCCCCTTCATGTCCAAATACCAGTGCAAGAAGAATAGGTGAACAGAAATCAAACTCCTCAACAAGCTTCGCCATCGTATTTACCATTCCAAGTTCAAAGAGCTCTGTTTCAGGGAATTTATTGTGGGCCAACAGCTCTTTTACGCAGAACTTAACGTCATCAATTGGGTTTTGATATACACTTTTTCCAAGATTTACAGAACCCACATTAAGGCTCACAGCCTCCGTAAAATCTGCATAGACAGGTGCACATCGCTCCTGAATTGTCAGATTGGAAACTCCTCCTGTGGAAATCTCTATAATGATGTCGCATCTCTTTTTTACAATTTCTATTGTCTTGGCCAGGTGCGAGATATCAGGAGTCAGATTTGCATTCTCATCCCTTACGTGAAGATGAACCATTGCAGCCCCGCATTTATAGCATTCATATATTTCATTTGCGAGTTCTTCCGGATCAATTCTATGAGGTGTGGCACAGACAGGCGCCACCGATAATATAACCTTATCCATTGATAACTCCTTTTTTCACGAGTGCTGCCTTAAGTGCTGCAGCTCCGTATGCAGGGCTGGCCAGAACAGGAACTCCGAACTTATCGCTCAGGTACTTTGCACAATATGCCATACTTCCTTGGGCAAGAACTATAACATCTACATCTTTTGCAATTGTCTCTGCAGATGCGCTCATGCGCTCTCTAAACTGCTCCTGATCAAGACCAAAAGCATTTTCCACAAGACATTGCCTTATCTCCACATGCTTGTTACACTCTCTTGCCATTCTGTTGACCGTATTGCAGGTTGGTACAAGTGTTGTCGGAAGCGTAGCCATGACTCCGACCTTTAGTCCTTTTCTTACTGCATCCCTACACATTTCCTCATCAATCCTGACAATCGGCATTCCCAGATATGCAGCTGTAACCTGGACACTGTCAGCCACTTCACCAACAGACGAGCATGCATTAAGTACAGCATCACATCCTTCTTCCGCTGCATTCATAAACATCTTTATAAGTCTTGCTGCAGGAGCCTGAGTAACATACCCCGCCTCTCTGACATCAGCAAGTATTGTTGGATCCTGCTGCGCAAAGATATCAACATCATTTCCAAGTTCTTTTCTTAGTTCCCTATTTACATCTTCTATAAGTTCAGGTGTTGTGCTTGTATAAACTACTCCGACTTTCATGCGTTTTCTCCTTATTTTTTCCAATAAACATAATGATCAAGAACTGTTTTTACAATCAACTCACTTCTCTTGTGTTCAATGACGTCTAACATTTGCCTATGAAGTTTTATAAAGTTGTCTTCTTCATTCTTTTCTATAAAATTTTTAATAGCCTGTTTCCTGGAAGGTGCAGTAAGTTTTGTTATGTAATCTGTTATTGTTACAAGCTGAGGATTATGCGCTATTGCCGCTACTGCCGCATGAAATTCCGCATCGCACTCCATGATCTTGTCTATGGATGGTTCGTCCTCATATATCTCTTTTTCCATATTAGCCAGAATTCTCTTAAATTCCCGATAGTTATCACCTTCATGCGCATTATTGATGATAACTTCCAGCGTTCCTATATCTATTACAGATCGCAATTCAACAAAATCCTGCCAACTGTTTTTGTGAAGAATAATGCTATAAAGCATTGGATCAAGCATTTTCTGATTGTAGTTTTCACTTACAAAGGTTCCATCTGCTCGTTTTATATATACTATTCCATTTGCTTCCAGCTTCTTGATAGCCTCTCGCACAGAATTTCTCCCTGCATCATATCTATCGCAAAGTTCAATCTCTGTAGGCAATTTATCTCCCGGGTTGATTTTCCCTTCAATAATGTCTGCGATTATTCCATCCATCACTTTATCAACCACAGATTTCTTTTTCTCTTCAAATCCACGCTCAGCGCTCATGCAACATCCTCACTTATCATTTCCTTTTTTCATAACCATTACATCACCGGCAGATATGTCTATTGTTCCAGTGACCTGATCTTCTGTTAATAGATTTTTATAATGGTTATCTCCGATATATATTATGCCACGTTCATTACCATGATTTATAGCAAAAATATACTCATCACCGTCTTTTATTCTCTTAACAATCTCAATTTCTCCACTGGATTTCATAACTGGTCCGACTTTTTCATCAACCAGTATTCTATTTATTAGCTTATCAAGGTACTCATAATCCAAAGCCGTCGCAATATAATATGCTTTACCTCTTCCAAAACTATTAACTGTAACAGCCGGTAACCCCGCATAAAAATCTCTTTCGTAAACTGCTAAGGCATTCGCAGATTCGGTATGAATCAGATCGCACAAAAAGCTGCACTTATATGAACAGCTATCATCATCTATTTCATGAATCTGATTATATTCATCCTGATATAAAGCATCTGTCTCTTCGACCCATATCCCAAATACATCTTTTAATGGTCCCGGATATGCACCGTAGATGCATCTGTCATTTTCATCTGCATACCCTGTCATATATGTTCCTATGAGAATGCCACCGTTTTGCGTAAACTCTCGCAGTTTTTCAGCCATCCCCTCCTTCATCATGTAAAGCATTGGAGCGACTATTACTTTGTACTTGCTGTAATCCACATCCTGAATAAGAAAATCAACTGAATAATTATTGTAATAGAAGTGCTTGTAATATCTATGAACTTCTCTAAGATAATCCATGTCCTTTGAAGGTCCACTGCATAACTCCAGCGCCCACCAATTATTCCAATCAAACACAATTCCTATCCTGCTATCAGCTTTCCCGCAAATAAACTGATCCCCAAGCTTTTCCAATTCACCGCCAAGCTCTGTAAACTCTCGTATTATTCTGGTATCTGTCCTACCTGAATGTGATATAACAGCTCCATGAAATTTTTCCTGCCCGGCAACAGATTGCCTCATCTGAAAATACAGACTACTATCAGAGCCATGCGCCAAGCCCTGATAAGCAAGCCTCCTTACCTCTCCAGGTCTTTTCAACTTATTATATGGTTGCCAGTTCTGCTGATTAGGCGACTGCTCCATGACATAGTAGGATTCTCCGCCTTTAAGAGCTCGCATGATATCATGCTTCATAGCCGGAAAACTCCTTTCATCAGTAGGCCATGGATAATTATCCCATCCGGCTGTGTCCATATGCGAAACCATCTTTGATTGATCAAGCTTTTTTATATACCCTGAAATATTTGTAAATACAGGAAGTGTCGGCGTTGCAGCCTTTAGTATTCTAGCCTCGTTTTCATAACACTCTATAGTTGAATCAGTTATAAACCTCATATAGTCTAGCTGGACTGCCGGATTAAACCTGTAATCATCGTTTAATTCCGTTGGAACTACCACTTCTTCAAAATCATATAGTGTCTTTCCCCAAAAACATGTATGCCACCTTAAGTTTAATTCATCCAATGTTTTGTAGCGTTCTTTAAGCCAGCTTCTAAACTTTTTCTGACAATTTTCGCAATAGCAATATGTCCCATATTCATTTGCCACATGCCACCCGATCAGTCCCGGTCTATCCTTGTAACGCTCTGCCATCTTGCCTGCGATTATTGCTGCTCGCTCTCTGAACTTATCACTATTGACACAAAAGAATACCCTCATTCCATGAGTTCTTTTTCTTCCTGCAATATCAACAGGAAGCACTTCCGGATATTTTCTGGAAAGCCATGCAGGCTGCGCACTTGTTGGTGTGGCCAAAAAATAAGAAAGTCCAGCTTCATCAAGTTTATCCAAAATGTGATCAAGCCATTCAAAATTATATATTCCTTCCGATGGTTCCAATTTTGCCCAAGAAAAAACCGGAAGTGTGACCGTATTTATTTTTGTTTTTTTAAAGACCTCAATGTCTTGATCTATAGTCTCATCATCCCATTGATCAGGATTATAGTCTCCTCCAAACAGGATAAATGGCCTGCTTAGCTTCCTATCCATAATTAACCTTCCTCTTACTTTACTGATCCCAATATTCCCTCGACAAAGTTCTTCTGAAGTATAAAGAAAATCAAAATTGTAGGGGCTGTAGATATAATAATTCCCACCATTACCATTCCATAATCAGGGGTAAATCCATTGGCCAAATTAGACACTGCCAACGGAAGAGTATATTTACTTTCGCTTTGCAATGCTATCAATGGCCACATGTAATTATTCCAAGCTGCCATAAAAGAAAAAATTGCAGCAGCGGCATATGTAGAACGCATCATTGGGAAAAAGATAGAAACAAAGATTCTCCACTCACTGCATCCATCTACTCTGGCAGCTTCTAAAGTTTCTTTTGGAAAGCTCTCGGCGTTCTGTCTAAAGAAAAATACAAGGAAAGGTGCTCCGATTGCCGGCAAAATAATGCACAAATAGTTATTCAGTAGTCCCATATTTGCAAACATTCTGTAAAGAGGAATAATCTTAGCCGCAAATGGAACCATCATCGATGCAACTATTATCATGCACAAAACTTCTGTGGCCTTATTCTTATAAATAACGAAGGCATAACCAGCCAAAGAACATATGAAAAGCGAAAGAATTGTGATCACAACTGACAAGAGCGTCGAATTAATAAAAGACCTCCCCAAATTTGCGCTTTCTATAGCATTTCTAATATTTTTTAGCAAAGCTCTTCCAAATGTCAGCTTCCCCATCATAATATCAGCCGAATCATTAGTAGCGCTTATGACCATCCACAAAAAAGGAAATACAGAAAGAAAAGAAATAATTATTAAAAAAAGTCTCTTTATTGAATAGCTAACTGCTTTATTCACCTTTTTCTCTCGTAACCTCCTTCTGCAAAATTGTCAAAGCAACAACCAGAGCAAATACTGCCAATGACACTGTGGCTGAATACCCATATGACGGAACATAGTTAAATGAAAGATCATATATGTATTCCGATATAGTCCTTGTTGAATTTCCCGGGCCTCCACCTGTAAGGTTAACAACTTCATCAAAAAGCTGTAATGTGGAATTTAACGCCATGATCGTAGTCAAAAAGATAATCGGCTTAAGAAGCGGTACTGTAATCTTAAAAAAAGTCTGGTTAAAGTTGCAACCGTCAAGCTTGGCAGCTTCATATATAGACGGATCTATGTTCTGAAGACCAGCCAAATAGAAGATCATATAATATCCTGTATACCGCCATATCAAAGATACTATTATTACCCCCTTAGCCCAAAATGCATCAAGCACAAAAGGAATTGGTGTTGCAACAATATTTAATCTAAGTAGTAGATTATTTATTATTCCGTCTAATGCGAAAATATTTTTGAACAGAATCGAATACGAGACCATCGATGTAACACATGGCAAAAAAATGCAGGTACGATACACTCCTCTTTCTTTTATATTTGGATCATTTAAAAGAACTGCAACAACAAGCGCAATAAAGAGCATGATAGGTATTTCTACCGCCGCATATATAAGAGTATTCCCCAGGGTTACCCAAAAAGTACCATCATTTATTAGTCTTATATAGTTTGCAAATCCATTAAACTGAAGATTAGCACCTTTTCCAGTCTGGAACGAAAGCAAAAAAGCCGAGACAGTCGGAACATAGCTAAAAACCATTACGCATACTGCTGCAATTGATATCATTGACCATCGTGCAAGAACAGTTTTCTTATTTTCCATTTTCACTCTATCCTTTTAATAAGATGCCGAGGCATTACATCCCGGCATCTTATTTCTCTTTTACTGTATTGACTGATTAAACTGCTCTTCTGCTGTGGAAAGAAGTGAATCTATATCTCCACCATTTAATATCTCGGGAGTAACCGCAAGAAGTGCAGCCTGAGCTTCTGCAGTATACGCACCCGGATTAACCGCTGGGATCTCAGCAAGCCAACCAGCAAGGATCTTGTTTACTTCCTGCCCGCTGAAATAATCATCGCCTGTGCTATATGCCTCTACTGAAGAAGCAGGTAAATATGTGCCCATAATATTGGCATTTTTCGCAAGAGTATTGTAAAGATCTGTATTGCCGCCAAATGTGTTCGCAAGAAATTTTGCTGCTGCATCTGCATTCTTTGCATTTGCAAGAACGTAAAAACTTGATCCACCCTGATTAGACTTATTAGTTGCTCCATTTATACCTTCAAGTACAGGAATTGGAGCCAGCTTCCATAATCCACTCTGGTCGGCTCCGGCTTTGATTGTTGATGCTATCCATGAACCTCTGATAACACATGCAACATCTCCTCCATTTATTGCCCCCTGGAACTCGGACCAATCACTGACCACTTTCACAAAATCACTTTCGTTAAACTCTTTGAATAATCTATAGCATTCATGAAGCGCTTCGTTGTCAACAAATTTAGCCTGTCCATTATCATCCGTATACCACTGGCCACATGACTGGAGCAATATTTGGAAATTAGAAACGTCGTTTGGATTAAATGTTTGGAGCATATGCCCATTAGCTGCAAGCTTTTTGCCAAGCTCCGCATACTCATCCCATGTCAGATTCTGCATATCATCTTCAGTATAGCCCGCTTCTTCAATATAATCAGTTCTATAAAAAAGACCTGCCACCCCAGTATCGAAAGGAACTCCATATCCAATCTCATCGTAAGATACATAGTCCTTTTTATAACTTGCAAAATCGTTATAGTTCAGATAATCATCCATTGGGAGAAAAGATCCCGGATATGACATAAGATATCCTTGTGCCGCTGCATCACTAATAATTACGATATCCGGAAGATCATCAGTTACTCCAGATGCTAAAACTGTATGTATTTTTTGCAGGCAATCTGCTTTACCCATTTCCTGAAAATCAACTGTTACACTGTCATCAAGTGCGTCTGCTTCTTCAAAAGAAACGCCGTTAAATGACTGATCCCATCCCCATACAGTAATCTGTACCGGCTCGGCTGCCTCGGTGTTTTCTTCAGTTTTAACTTCAGAAGACATCTCCTCTTTAGCGACAACAGTAGTCTCTGTAGAAGTTGATTCTTTCCCTTCCTTTGGCTCTTCAGATGTCTGAGATCCACATCCAACAATCATAGTAGCTACAATAGATGCTGTTAAAATACCTGATAATACCTTTCCTTTCATATTTTACCCTCCACTTTCTTATGCAAAGAAATATTATTGAACACTTATTATTGTATGTGCTCAAACATCCTATGTATAGATTAATATTCCACAAATGAGAACGATATATTTTGTTGGTATTTTCAAATGCGTGGTATTTACTGTGCTTAAGCGGATTTATTTCATTTTTTAACATGGGTTGTTTTGCGATAATAGCCAATCAATATTCGATTATCCATTCAAAAAGCGGACCAACAAATTCTTCTGGTCCGCTTTTTTACCCCTTAACATCCTATGTTCTTTTTTCAGACAATGTGATATTCCCTGTAATATCTCCTCACTTGATTAGTATTACAACATCAGTATCCTCATTAAATGAAGGTACTTCCCTGTAATCATAGGTATCATCGGTTACTTTCCCTATATAACTGTATATTCCCGTCGCAGGTCTAAATAGCCAGATTTCTTTACCAGGGTAATCCTTTACATTGATTGAAAAATCCTTTCCAAGGAAATTATATGCCATTAGAAAATTGTTGCCTGCAAATACTGCAATCCTTTCATGTCTTTCTCTCTGACCTCCAACAATTAGGTCATCTCTTTTTTCGCCACTCTGAAAGTCCACCGAAAGCATCAGATTTTTGAGATATCCCATTTGGCCAGATCCTGCATGATGAAGTGATGCTTTCCAATCCTCTTTAACTCCATAAACCACCCCATCTTTATTACCATTAAAAAACATCATTATCGCATTATCACCGTATGTATGACCTGCTGCCCCAGCAAACACTGACCAATAGGCATATCTTCGCACATCCCTTGCCACCCAGTACGGCTGCGTATCATCATGTAATCCCTGAAGGATCCATTCATATGAAGGCTCTCCATCTATAGTTGGCCTGTTACTATTTGCTAAATCATGATCAACATATTTCCAGTTATCTTCTCCATTCAAAGACATTATATTGGAAGTGTCATCCCATGCTCCCATCTGGCACTGGTCATATCTTCTATGTCCCGATTGAAACATATTAAAATCCAACCATTTTGCATCATTAAACCAAAGGCTAGATGAGCATCTTCCGAAAGGATGAAACCCAATTAGTTTATCCGGATTCTTCTTTTTCAGTATAAGAGCCATTTTCTCATATATATCTTCATATCCATCCGGTTTAATATCACCTCCCAAAATCCAGATTATGTTTTTATAATCTGCATATCGATCAGCTAGGAATTCTGCATACTTTTCAGCATTTTCTCTAGTCAAAACAGCATTTTTTACTAAACTTCCCCATGCCGGAAGAAGAGCCATATATATCCCTAACTCTTCAGCTTTTTTTATCACTCTGTCGCAATGTTTCCAATATTCTTCATCTTCAACATCGCATCTCAAAGTAGGCATCTTATTTATATCTCTCAGGCCTTCAGTAGCATATATAAGAACAGCCTGGATAACATTAAAGCCTTTTTCAGATCTATTTTTTAGATAAACAGCCGCATCTTCTTCGTTTATATTGGCAAATATAAGCCATGCTGTATCTCCCAACCAAAAGAAAGGCTTCCCGTTTTTTGAAAAATAGTGCTTACCCTTGACCACCTCTAGTGGACTATCAAAATTACTCATATTAACTCCTTCTTACCCTTTCACTGACCCAATCATCACGCCCTTAACAAAATGTTTTTGTACAAAGGGATACATAATTATTAGAGGTAAACTTCCAACTACAATAATTGCGTATTTCATTACCTCTATAGTTGCAGCACGTGAGCTTTGATCTGCACTAGTAGCCATTTCTTCAAGCTGTTTGGCTGAACTCATAATATTTCTCAACACAACCTGCAATGGAAATTTCGAGTCTGTAGATAAATAAATAAATGCATCAAAGTATGAGTTCCAATGAGCAATAGCATAGTACAAAACCAAAACAGCAATTATTGACTTTGATAATGGGAGGACCATAGATGTCAATATTTTTAAGTCATCACACCCTTCAAGGCGTGCAGATTCAAGCATCTCAGCAGGTATACTGTTTTGAAAATATGTTCTTGCTATTATCATGTTGTAAACAGAAATGGCTCCAGGCAACACCAACGCCCACATGCTGTCAAGCAAATGAAGTCCCTTTACATTTAAATAAGTTGGGATAAGTGGAGCAGAAAAAATCATAACAAATACAAAAAGCATTGATATTGCTTTTCTTCCAACAAAATCTTTTACTGCCAAAGGATATGCTGCCATTATTGTAAGAACAATATTAAATGCGGTTCCTACAAAAGTATAAATAATTGAATTACGGTACCCCATTAAAAGCATATTATTAGAAAAAATAAGCTTATACACTTCTAAATTGAAGCCTTTTGGCAAAAGGCCTACTTGCCCCCTGGAAACTGCTGCCGGCGATGAAAATGAGGAAGACACAACATTCAAAAGTGGGAATATTACTATCAAAAAGCAAAACAACAAAAATGCAGTATTCACAATGTAAAAGATTGTATTGCTATTTATTTTTACAGATATCTTTCTAGTTTCCATCTTTTCTCCTACATAAGACTGGTATCAGAATATTTACCGGAAATATAATTAACTACTAGCAGTAAAATAAGTGATACAACCGATTGGAAAACACCAACAGCTGTCGAATAACTATATTGCATAGAAGTCAATCCTATTCTATAAACATATGTTGATATTATGTCTGACGTCTCCATATTTAGGTCATTTTGCATCAACAAAACTTTTTCATATCCCATTGTAAGAACATGTCCACATGCCATTATCAAAAGAATTATTGCTGTAGGAGTTATACTGGGAATATCTATATATCTTATTCTTTGCCAGATATTAGCCCCATCAACTGTTGCTGCCTCATGCAGCTGTTGATCAACAGCTGCAATGGCAGATATGTAAATAACAGCATTATAACCAGTATTTTGCCATACCCCTGAAAAGACATATAAAGTCTTAAACAGTTTGGGGCTTCCCATAAAGTGTATTGCTGTCCCACCCAATGATTCAATCACATGATTTACTACTCCTGTCAAGGAAAGCAATTGTGATAAAATGCCGACTACAAGTACAGTAGAAATAAAATATGGCATGTAGGTTATCATTTGAACGCTTTTTCCAAAGAATTTAATTCTTACATAATTAAGGGATATCGCCAGTAGTATAGGAGGAAAGATTCCGACTATAATGTTATAAACAGATAATCCAAGAGTATTTATCATCAGCTTCACAAATTGTGGCGAAGAAAAAAAGCTCTTAAAGTGTTTTAATCCTACCCATCTGCTATTCCAAATACCATCTTTAAAATTGTAATCTCTAAAAGCTATCTGGGCTCCCACTATTGGAACATATTTAAAAACCACAAGATAAATAATTGGAAGAAGAACAATTAAATATAACTGCCAGTGTCTCTTGATGGCTCTAATAAGATTCTTTCTTTCCTGCGTAGTATCTGTTTTTTTTGCTCGCGATGGTTTAGTCATTTCCATCCCCCTTTATCAATCAACCGCTAAAAGCAGATGAATCGTATGCTTTTTGAAGCATCTCAAGATATCTCTGAAGTCCTACATTGTCCAATGCTCCAAGATAATTTTCCCAATCAGCGTCAATAGAACGCTCCCCTGTTATGAATTGCGTCATATACTGCTTTTGAGTATCAGTAATATTTGTCTTTAATAATGACATCTCAGCAGAATCTTCCGAACTCATATACAAGTCAGGCATAACAGTGCTTAAGTCCTGTCTATATTTTTCCATTTCCTTCGAAGCCTTATACATTACAACCTGTCTACCATTAAGAGGTTTAACATCTTCTGCATAAGGGTTTGGATTTGTAGCCTCTGCTGAGATAAATTCTTCAGTTCTTGTAAGTCCAAAAAGCTGTCCTAATGTCTGATTAGATGTATCAGCGTTAAGGCGTTTATATTTTGCTTTTGTAACTCCATCAAGCCCTACTTCAGTTGTGTTATCATCAAGCATTTCATAATGAACGCCTTCAACTCCCAATGCCTGTCTATATGTCATTTCTTCTGATGCAAGATAATCAATCAACCTAAAGGCAGCTTCCGGGTTAGCGCAAGTACTTGAGATGAAAGTCATTCCAACCTGGAATCTAACATATGGATTCCAAGATGCAATCCTCTGCCCACTTGGTCCTTCTATTGGAGACATTGCTCTATACTGCTCCCATTTCTTAGAGTATGGTTCTGTTGACAAATCACATGCATATCCTGGACGCTGTGCAAGAAACATTCCTATCACACATTCGTCACCAGCCTCGTTTACATTAACCTGATTATCTTTATCCTGTGTAAAAGATTCAGGATTAATAAGTCCTTCTGAATAAAGCTTGTTTAAGTATGTTAACCCCTCTTTGTATCCCTCTGTTACAGGTGAATATGTTACTTTTCCATCCTGGATGATAAGTTTACTTTCCTCACTAATAAGCTGAAAAGGATCCATGAGGAAGCCATCTATCTGTGTTCCTGCTCCCGATACCACAGTAGACAACGGAATCTCATCGTTAGGGTCGCCATTTCCATTTGCGTCCTGCTCTTTAAAAGCCTTTAATACTTCATAAAGCTCATCAGTTGTTTCAGGCATAGACAATCCAAGATTATCGAGCCAAGTCTGATTAATCCACGCTTTCATATTATATTGAACATGAAGGCTGCCATCTAAATTTGGAATATCATAAATGTTTCCATCAGGTTGAGTAATGTATTCTCTAAATCCATCAATTTCATCCAGCAACTTCTTGTAATTAACAGATACTGTGTCATAATACTCTGTCAAAGGAAGAATAAGTCCCTGCTCAGCTAAAGATTGAACTGTTGCTTTATCATATCTGTTTTTAGCCGATACACCTGTCAATATAATGTCTGGCATATCTCCAGATGCAAATAATGTACTAAGTTTTGTCTTAATATCATCTGATGATGCAGCTGTTTGCCATTCAAGATGTATCCCCGTCTTTTCTTCCAATTCCTGTACATGAGTATTATCTTCCCATCTATATTCGCCATTTGCTGGTGCAAAAACAGTTAGTGTGATGGGTTCCTTTACTATTGGAAGAGTTCCTGGTTCATTAAAAATCGAATCTACCTTTTCTGTTGCTGCTACTGCTTCTGCTGTTGTGGTAGCTGCTGTTGAAGAAGCTCCTTTTTCTGTGTTTGCATTACTTGATTCAGATCCACATCCTCCAATCAATGATGCAGACATTGCTGAACACATAGCTACAGCTAATGCCTTTTTAAATTTGTCTGTTTTCATTTGTTTCTCCTTTTCCAATACATTTTTTTCACTACCCCTAGTGAAATCCTATGAGAAAAGTTTATTAGTCCACAGCCAATTCCAACAAGCTGAAATACTTTTTTCAGCATACAATTCATTAGAAAATGCACCGTACAATTCATTTTGTACCGTGCATTTTTCTCTTTAATATTGCTATATCTGCTGTGCTAACTGCTTCCACGTAGAGGGTGAAACTCCAAACACCCTCTTAAATGCTCTTCTAAAAGTTGCACTACTACTATACCCAACTGATGCCGCTATTTTTTCCAAATCCATTTTATTTTCTATGATCAATACCTTGGCTTTTTCAAGTCTGGTTTTTTCTAAATAACTGCTGAAAGTTGTACCAAATATATCTTTAAAAAATGTAGAAAAATAACTCTCTGATAAACCAAATGTTTCAGCGCATGATATCAAATCAAATTGTGAATTTGTGTAATTTTCCTCAATGAAGATTTTTAACTTGTTATGATACTCAGCTTCTTTTTCGTTATTTCTTTTAGCTACGTCATCACAAATCTTTCCAAAACCTTCTTCAAGTATTTTCATTGCCTTTCGTGCATCTGTTTCATCATTTATTTTTTCTACAAGCGGCATTACATCGTTTGTACTGATAATATCTTTAACCGTATCCAGATATGCCGATAATATTTCGGAAATCAGGCATTTTTTTATTATTTTTCTCAAATGAGCCTTTGTAAAATTCTGCTCATATATATAAGAAAACAATTTCTCAACCTGCTCTTTATCTCCGCTCTTTGCAGCACCAACTAGTTGCATTCTCATTTGGGATGAAAAATGATACAAATTACTAAACTCCGAAACATCGTCATAATGGATCACACATCCCGGAGAATCATTTTTTAAAGCATGCTCCATAGAATAGTAAGCCTGCCTATAAGAATTGCAAAGACTACTCTTATCCACATACATTCTTCCCTGGCCAATAAAAACTTTCCCTACGCTTTTATTCAATTCTTCGCATTTATTTTTTATGATCTGCCCTGTTTCATATACATCCTCTTCACACGAAAGCAGAATGGCAAGCACTTTGTCCTCTGTCTTAAATATTGATTTAATAGCTTGATTATTAGTTGATTCTTTTTCCAACGCCTCTTTAATCTTATCTTCGTATTCACTATAAATAGTCATGACATAATGCATGCCTTCATATAGTTCTACATCTGCAGCCTTTGCCTCATCACTGACCTGCTTATCACTTTTGAAATTACCCGAATATAATAAGCTGAAGAATATGGCTTTATATTTCTCATCTTTATTCTTCAACTGATCCTTCATTTGATTATTCTTATCAAGAAGTGAATTTACTCCTTCTTCTAACATCTCAGATTCAGCAATTCTCTTTTTATTATTCTTCCTTTTAATATTTATGATGTCATCATAAATTGATTGCATACTGATCAGCGTTTTTTTCAATGGCATAGTAAATTGCTTAGCAAATATATATCCAAGCAGTATTTCAAAGAGAAAAATAATGCCTAAAAGAAGAATAGCCAACCTTCGCATTCGTTGAGGATGCATTAGCACAATCTCAGGTGGTAGCAGCGCAATAACTGTAAAATTGCTACCTTCAGATTTTTGATTAACTACAAGTCTTTTGTCCTCTCCTATCTTATAAAAACCGCTTATTTCTTTACTCAATATTTCTTCTAAATTCCAATCAGGCTTCGTATCTTTATTCGATATTATTGCCAAAAGATCCTTTTTATCATCAAATATATAGACATCGCCATACATCTCTAAAATAGGCGAAAACATGCCTATTAAATCGTTTTCCTTTATAAAGAACTGAATAACAGCTCCTGCGTCCGCCTTACTTCCAAAAGAATATCTCACCGGATAATTGAAAGTAATTGCTGTTTCATCTATACCATTTATTGTCACTTTACCTATTGGCAGTAAGCTCCATGACTTACTCTTAAAGCTACGGTCATACCACTCTTTATATGTCATTGTTTTATAATTACGATAATTGCTAAAGAAAAATTCTTTCCCGATGCTCATGCTCTGACGTCTAAAAGCGTAGTCATTTTGTGTAACCACACTATAATCAGAAAACAGTTCTCCATCAGCAAACGCCTCATTTAGCCTGTTTCCACATGTGATAAGATTTGTGATATAGTTATCCTCTGAGTTATTATCTCTAACATTCGCACATGTCACTACCCATCTAACTTCATCAGACAGAGATACTGAATATGCGCCACTCTTCAAGGCTTCTACCCTTTGTTCGAAAAGAATCCTACCCTCAGTAACATCATTTTCTACTGTTTCACGGTAATAGTCCGTAGAACTATTATCCCAATAATTCAACAACAACATTACAGCCAAAAATGGCATAAGCAACAAAAAGGCATATGATACTATTAAAAAAGAAAAGAAACTCTTAATTTTCATAATCACCCACCAACAAAAAATATAATACTCTCATTTTATAATAATTTAAGAATTTTATCACCACTTTCACTAAATGATTTTATTATTTTATGTTTTAGTTGTGCATTATGCACAGAAACATCCCTCTGAAATAGTGCAAAGGGATGTTTCTTTTTAAATATGCTTTTCAATTTCACTTATCATATTAAGCACCAATATGTTCCAGTTAATAAAACCTCCGTTCATTACTGGTTTTCCGGTTAACGAATCATAGTATTCATGCATCTGACCGCTATTCTTAATATCTTCAGCTAGCAGTCTTACGCTTTTTTTGCACATATCTTCCGCCTCTTCTTTGAAACCATAATTAAGCATACCTTTGAATACGCAGTAATTTGCTACCAGCCATATGGGGCCCAGCCAGTTAGAAGGGTTATTGGTCGCAGTTTGGTTAAACATTTTTTCCTGCTTATCAAGCGTACATATTCCAAAGTCACTAGACAGCGCCTTCTCGTCATGGTAATGCCTCTTTAGCGCATTCGCTTCCTCGCTGGTCGCGAACCCAACCGATAACGGCAGGAACCCTGACCAAACCTTTATCCTGATCGGAAGAGTCTTCCAGAATACTCCCAATCCCTTATGGAACCAATCATATTTTCTGGTACAAATATCAACATCAACCGAATAAAAGAATTCATCTCTCTTATCAAAGCATTCATTATGAATTGCTTCCTCAAGAGCTCTTTTATCTTTTCTCAAAAAAGACGCCTTTTCCTCTTTTCCAAACTGCTCATATATGACTGCTGCTGCCTCAAGCTCAGCAACCATAAAACTGTTAAGAAATATATTGGCAGTCGATGACTTAGGCCTTCCGAAAGAAGCCGGATCATTATCCATTCCGATCATAATGTCATCCCGCCATACAAACAGTCCACAGTCGTAATCAAAATAATTATTAAAGTAACAATCAAAATATTTATCTATATTGCCAAGGTAATCTTCAATCCAGGTATAATCTTCAATCTCACTGCTGATCAGATTTATCTGCTGGCAGAGAAATGGCTTATGCATATTCATAAGATAGCCTTTTTTATGCTGGATATTCAGATATGGTTCTGGCCATCTCCCGTTTTCGATCATCATGGGAATGTAGCCATCATCCAACTGCCAATCAAAAAAATTCAGAACATTCCCTTTGCAGTGTTCAATTATTTTTTTCTCAAGCTCTCCATTCTTCAGCTCTTTTCTCAGTGGTAAAAGTCCGTAGGTACACCAGTACGTATCCCAGTCCCAAACATTACCATCGTAGACTGATCCAGGATCTGTAAAGGGAAACCTGATAAAGCCTACCGGATTTTTGAGCACTCCCTCAATATTCTCTTCAATGTAAGAAAAAATAGTTTTCCTTTCTTCCTCAAGCCCCAGCATTTTCATCCCTTTACTGCTCCTGCAGTCATTCCTTCAATTATTGTTTTATTTAGAATTGTATAAAGAATCAGCATTGGTAATATACTCATCGATACCGATGCAAATATTGCTCCCCAGTTCTTTGAACCAAATTCATCAGAGAAATACATAAGTCCGGTCTGAACTGTTTTCAGATCTGTGCTGGATACAAAAGTCATTGAGAAAAGAAGGTCATTCCATTTGAAGAAGAACTGAAGAACCAGCACTGTCACGATCGCATTTTTCATTAATGGGAGAACTACATAATACATAAGCTTGTATATTCCGCATCCATCTATAACTGCTGCCTCCATGATCTCGTCAGGAAAGGACCTGAGGTATCCTGTAACAAGATAAATTGAAAGCGAAAGTCCAAATGCTACATAGGATATGATCAATGACCACTTTGAATTATAGAGTCCTGTTTTGTTGTAGATCTGGAACAAAGGGATCAGTGCTGTAGCAACAGGCACCATGATTCCAAGCTGAAAATAGTCAGCT
>JAEEGL012425766.1_pt1 | contig 30533 bp, 2 predicted proteins | sample 9134231 | NCBI WGS metagenome assembly JAEEGL01 (sample SAMN16246548, study PRJNA631951) | gut metagenome | biome: gut microbiome; feature: rumen; material: fiber-attached | host: Bos | place: Iran: Karaj | collected 2018-10 | reverse complement strand
GCGCAGCTCACGCCCGCCGTCGGGTCGGTCGGATCCGTGGCCGTGGAGTCGCAGCCGATGCACGGGACCGTCCCGTCAACCGTGACCGTGAACTCGCAGGAGTCCGCGTTGCCCGCAGCGTCTTCCGCTATCCACCGCACCGTCGTGACGCCCTCGTTGAACACCTGTCCGTTGAGCGTGGTGTCGGGGGCCGTCACCGCCGTTGTCGCGCCGAACAGCTTGTAGGTCAGCGTCACCTCGCCGCTGTTGTCCGCGGCTGTCACGTTCCAGCTGTTGTCAGCGTGTACGTAAGTAGTGCCATTGTTCGGCTGGACGCTCTGGGCTCCGATGCTTGCGCAGCTCACGCCCGCCGTCGGGTCGGTCGGATCCGTGGCCGTGGAGTCGCAGCCGATGCACGGGACCGTCCCGTCAACCGTGACCGTGAACTCGCAGGAGTCCGCGTTGCCCGCGGCATCCTCCGCTATCCAGCGAACCGTCGTCACACCCTCGTTGAACACCTGCCCGTTGAGCGTGGTGTTGGGTGCTGTCACTGACGTCGTAGCTCCGAACAGCTTGTAGCTCAGTGTGACCTCGCCGTTGTTGTCCGTTGCCGTTATGTTCCAGCTGTTGTCGCCGTGCACATAGGTCGTGCCGCTGTTCGGCTGTACATCCTGGGCGCCGATGCTTGCGCAGCTCACGCCTGCCGTCGGGTCGGTCGGGTCGGTCGCCGTCGAGTCGCAACCGATGCATGGGGCCGTATCATCGCCACTCTCTACCGTAAATGTGACGGAGCAGGTCTCTTCTTCATTACAGTCATTTCTAATAATATAGGTAATCGTATACGTACCCACACTATACAGGTTGTTGTCCGCCTTTCCCTGTCTTTCTGTTACACGTGCGTTATTGAGGTCAGGAGCGAAGGTCGGATCATCAAGTTCGACCGTCACAAAAGTCTCACCTGGCAGCACTTGATAAGTTGCGGCAGCCGTAGGACAATTTATCACATGCAATGTGTCGGGTTCATTAATGTCGATCGTAACAGAATCAGAATAACATCCATGAACATCTTTGACCAACACTTTATACATTCCAGCAGCAAGGCCGGAGAACGATGTCATTTGTGTACTATTCTGGAACAAGGTATACGTGAAGGGTGCCTCGCCGTCCGTGATGGTGGCAGATGCCATGTCAATTATACCCGTTGTTCCACCATTACACGCAACATGTGTCACGGGCACGTAATCAACCACCGGGTTTGAACGCACAAGTATTTGCAACGAGTAGGTACTGTCGCAACCCAAAACGGCATGGTATACCGAATCGATGGTATAATCGCCCGGCACGGAAATGTCAATGCCGTGGAATCTGTCCACATCATAAAGCTGGCTGGAAGCGCATACCGTATCATACATGACATAATGGTAGGAAGGATTGACTGTGACTTCCGTAGAGTCAAAGGCATCCATGCCCACATTTGCCTCTTCATCGGTAAACACATACGCCTCCCAACCTTTTCTTGCACCCGTCTTATAACAATCCGATTGCCATACCACCGTAAGACTGTTCCCTGTCGAAGTCATTGTATCAATGTCTGTGAACAAAGGACCTTGATAGCCGACAAAAGGCTCATGGAGGAAATCGTTATTCATCAGATTATCGAAGTCAAGGGGACCTTGCACCACAGCAAGCCAGTTATCATACTCACAATCTCTGTTATCCAACTCTATATATTTGAAATAGATTTTCACATGGGCATTAGGATTCGCTGCCGTGAAAGTCTGCATCCATCTCACGCGTGAGGAATGATAATTTTCGTCAGGTCCGCCTTCATCATAGAAAAGCACGCTGTCAATTCTGGTGAGCAGCGTTGTGTCGCCGCTAACCGCATTCGTGAGGTAGAGTTCCTGCACGTTGAATTTATGATCCATGGGATAGGCCGGACACATTTCATCCGTACCCACAGCCGCATAGACAACGGTGTCTTGGGTGAGGTTGGCGATAGTGGCATGTCCTTCGTTTCCGGACAGCACCGTATCGGAAGCCAATACCGAGGTAAAGTCGCTGTTATACCACACGAAGTACTGCGGGTAGTCGGTAAGGGAGGTGGTGGAGGTCAATTCCAAGTCATCCCCTTGACAAATAGTGGTCGTCTGCGGAGAAGCTGTGAGAGCCAATGTGTTCATATACGGCAGGGTGTTCATCACTGCCTTGGCGGCTGTAAGTTGGTTCTCTGGATGCATTTGCGCTGTAAACACCGCTTCAAAACCGGGCTTCTCCTCCGCATCATCACTACCGTAATAAACCCACCCCAAATAGAGGATATTGGTCAGACTATTGTAGGAAATATCAGACATTTGACCTGCATACATCATAAGTCTTGACTCATCCTCCAGATCGAGATTCCCGAGTGAATCGGGTTCGCCAAAGACAAAGAATGTGTATTCTGGATCGGTATCCAATGTCGGAACCTCCACATGAATGGTGGAACCGGAATAGGTCTGCAGCTTCAAGATGTTGACATGTATAGCGTCATTCACCACAACACTATAGTTTCCGTTCTTGCCACCATCATCGTAAACCACGAGACTGTCAACAGCTCCCACAAAGAGTGTCGTGTTGTTCATGTCCTCTGTGAAAAGATACTCCCTAAAGTTGTCGTGATTATCCACAAAAGCCAGCGGACATGTGTTATTTTCATTGTTCATGAACACATAATAGGTAGAGGTACCTAACTGTCCGGGAATGTACAAGCTGCTCGCGCCAGAATAGATGGTGTCGGACAGCAATACTTCGTCCACATCGCTGTTATACCAAGTGTAGATCTGCGGGAATACGGGATCGGATGATGAAGCGGTCAAAAGTGCCGGGCTGCCATAACACACCGTGTCGTTAGTCGTGACGACATTAGCTGTGGCAGCAGAAAGTTTCACCGTCACATCCACCTGTTCCATCTTTGAAAGGATCTCAGTGGAGGAAGCGATATTAATGACCGTGGCTTCAAAAGAGAAAGTATTACCTGTTTCACGAGAAAATTGCAAATGCATATTGTTTCTCAAAGAGGTGAATGTCACATCATGGTAGGTACCGGCACTATATTCAGCGTACTCCATATCCACTTCGTCATCAGAAAGTTCCATGTATCCTCCACTCATTACAATTTCATCGAAATGTATCTGGATCACGCCCTCTTCCGCAGTGAAATAATAATCATAGTTATAATCGTCTGATCCGGTTCTGTTGATGGCCGTCGGGGTGAAAACCCTGATGCTGTCATTAGGTGCCACCTGTGTCCCTAAACCTGACATAGCTGCCGTAAGCGGAATTTCCGAATAGGCTCTCGGCAAACCGACAGTGCTCATCACACAGCTTACGGTGTCGGAATATACCATCGCATAATAGACGGCATCAGCATAGTGTGCAGGCAAAGACAACACAGAAGGTGATTCAGAAGCATTGTGCAGCGTGTCACGCAACAGTTCCTGCATTTCACTGTCATACCATACGTAATACTGCGGATACTCCAGATCGGCGCTGGCCGACACTTCAGCCACTTGTCCGATACAGACGGTGTCCGAATACATTGTAATGGCCGTTTCGGGCACAGAGCTGATCACTATGAAGACCTTGGCTGTATCCATATCGGCCTGCTGGTTCACCGGCATGATGAGCGCCTCCCAACCGTCACTTCCCGACGTTGAAGCACTTTCGAAACGGAAGGTCAAGTACTTTCCTGTCGAGGTGAACGAAAGTGAAGCATAATCGTCCTCATCCTCCATGTGGCCCACCTTTCCTATAATGGCAGCATTGTCAGCCGTAGCGGCATCGTAGATATATAATGTGTCGCCCTCCAGGATTCCATCTTTATCCGCTTCGTAAAATTTCACCAGCAAGTTGCCCTGAAGTGTCTGGAAAGTGTGGGTGTAGTCAGAATTATGGTCATGGTAGTAATTGGACCCTTCGGCAGCGTCGTAGAACTTGGCCGCATCCGACGCAGACAACAGTGTGGTCTGATTATGGACCTCTGAATTAAGATGCACGGTGTGAAGGGTGGTAATAGGTGCCAGTACGGTTGGACAGTTGTCCGCGTTCCCCACTGAAACATAGTAATTCTGATCCTGATACTGGTAGTAACCCGGGGCGGTAAACTCGGAGTATGTTTTGGTCACACCATCCACAGTGTCTTTCAGCAGAAGTGTACGTCCATCCGGCGAATACCATGTGAAATATTGCGGATAGCCGAGCAGGCTTTGGGTTTCAGTGGTGGCCTGCGCAGTAAGTTGTGCCTCGCTGCCGTAACAGACGGTGGCGTCGGAAACCACAAGATCCAATCCCGGAGTGGGCTGTTTGACAGTGATATTGGCGGATACCAAACCAAAATTACCGGTTGTCATCTGATTATCGCCATCTTTCACGCCAACCAAAATATCATATCCGGCATAAGGATTCACAGGTGAATTGGTGTACCAACGGAAAGTCATCATACCCGTGGTGGAAACGTATGTATTCCCTGTATAGCAATATTGTTCGCCGGAATTACTTTCAATAGTTCCATCATAAACCATCAATTCCGCATTGGATGTATTACGGTTGATCACATTCACGGTCACCTGCTTGCCTGCAGGAGCCTTGAATGTATATGTCCATGGGGCGTCAGACGGCACGTAAGTGCTGTAGTTGCCGTTTGGACCGCCCTCGTCGTAGAACGGGACAGCCTCACCCTCGGCAAGCGTATACGATTGACCCGTGGTATTGGCATTGAGGAGAATGGAACCATAGTATGGCGGGAGTATCGGACAGCTGCCCCGCTCCACAGCATTCACATAGTAGGTGGCATTACTTAACACTTGGGACGGGAACGTGCTTTGTCCATCGGAAACCGTATCCAACTTTAACACGTTATAATCCGTATCGAACCAAGCAAACACCTGTGGTGCGGAAATACCTGTACTGGTGGCGACAAGCTCGGCTTCATTCCCAAAGCAGGCCTCTACATCAGCTACGGTGATGTTGTTGTTGACGGTAGGATCCGCGAAGGTTACGGAGACCGGTGCCAATCCGTCAAGGCTGTACGGGGTGATGGCATGCACATAGCCCGCAAAACCACCGGCGGTGTTGGTTGTACCACTATTCTTATAAAAATCAATCTCAATTCGAGTTGCATTCGCCACTATGTCAGTATCCGAAATAAAATTCGGTCCCCTCATTTCGAAAATCGTTTGCCAGTCACCATAAGCATTTCGTATCACCAATCTAGCCTTGCTGTCGGCTAATGCAATCGTGTCAAAATGAATTTTGATTTGACTGTTTCCAATATTGGTATAGAAATATTTGTAAGCACTGCTGGAATTATTCTCAGAGGTAGTACTGTATTCACCATTAGGACCACCTTCATCATAGATACGGTAAATATTGGTCTCTGTGAGCAGTTTTTCGTTACTTCCAGTACTGTTCGGCACTAACCACACATCGCTACCGTATTGATTATGGATGCTTCTCTCTATCGGACAGTCTCCTTCTCCTGCCACAGAGACATAGTAAGTGTCCTCCTGTTCAGGGGTGAAGGTGTATTGGCTCTGACCAGAATAGATGGTGTCGCGCAACAGCACGGTCATTCTGTCGGGGCTGTACCAAGTGTAAAATTGCGGGAAATCAACTTCTCCATCCGAAATAGAGGCTTCCAGGGTAGCCTCGCTGCCGAAGCAGACTTCATCGTCCTGCGTGGTAATCAGAGCCGGGCTAACTGGCGGTATGAGCGTGACTTTAACCGAATCCATCACCACCTCATGTACATTCATTTGACCCATTCCGTTTTCAACACCTACAAGAGCATCCCATCCTTTCATATCAGAAGTCGTTGCGGATGTATGATTCAGCCAACGCACAGTCATCGTTCCGCTTTCGGCATACATAGTTTGATTCAGATAATCCTGGGTACAGCTATAACCCCAATTATTTTGAGAATTTGACGGTGTTCCGTCATAAATGGACAGATACTCATTACACGCTCCATGGAAATAAGACAGTTCCATCTTCACCCGTTTGCCTTCCGGTGCCTTGAACGTGTACGTCCACCCATTACCATAATTGATATATGTGCTGTAATTGCCATCAGGCCCTCCTTCATCGTAGAAATGCACGGCCTCGCCTTCTGCAAACGTTCTGACTCCTCCATTGGATACTTCATTCAGCAGCACCACAACATAATTCGGCGGCAGTACCGGACACTGGTCCATAGCACTGGCATTCACATAATAGGCAGCCTCAGAAGTCACTACCGGCTGGTAAGTGCTCGTCTCACCCGTCTGCTCAAACAATATGTTATAGTATTTATCATACCACACATAGCGCAACTCGTCGGTATTGTTTTCCACAGAAGCAGTCAAAGTTGCCTGACTTCCATAACAGTAAGCACCCGAACCAGTCGTATTCACTGGGGTGAATGACGGGGTTTTGAACGATACCTTCGCCTTGGCATAGTTAGATGTATCTATCGGAGACTCGACATACAGATAAGCATCCAAACCGGAATAGCTATTACCATTGCTGCCCGGATAGTATGACACATACATTCTGTTATTCATTGACACAAAGTCAGTGTCAGTCACTATGCCATCAGTACAGTAAATGTTATAATAATATTCTTGGCCATTGCTATCGAAGACTCTCACTTCCAATCTACCGTTACTACGTTCCCCATTCAAACTGTTGACATGCAAGTGAATAAGAGACCCTTCAGAAGCATAAAAGTTGATACCACTGGGCCAATTGCCATTAGCCTGACAGTTGCCGTCTCTACCACCCTCGTCATAAAGGCACACACTGTCAGAGGGTGCAATATTCTGATTGTAATCGTAGGTGCCGTCAAAGCGCATTTCACGATAGTTACTGTGAATTTGCGGTACCAACGGGCATCCTCCCTCACCGACCACGGTCACATAGTAAGTGCCCTCTTGTTGCGGTGAAGAAATGCTGTAAGTGCTTGATTCACCCGCATTGTCAATGGTTTCCGTATGCACCACCGTGAGACGGTCGGGCGCAAACCAAGTGAATGTCTGGGGGGGCGCAACTGTTGACGTGGCAGACAACATAGCATCATCACCATAACACACTACAGCGTCGGTAGCTGTGATGGTTTGGGCATCGCCGATGCGGGAAGTAGCCACAGCCTCTGCCACCGCAGGACGAGTGACGGTGAACACATGGGCGGAAAAGCCGCCGAAGTAGTCTTGGTTACAGCTGTATTTCACCAACATCATACCGGAAGAGGCCGTAAAAGCGGAACCATTCGTGATTTGGCTATTTGAAGTCAAATTGGCTCCCATCACGGTACTACCGTCGTAGATGGTCAGTACACCTGTGTTGAAATTCTGATCCCCTTCAAAATAGATTTCCAGTGGTGAGCCGTCAGCAGAGGTGATCAGGAGGGTGTAGGAAGTAGCCGTGCTGTTCCCGTCGGGGCCGCCGTCGTCGTAGAAGCGGATATGGTCGTTGTTACCCACCTGCATGGTGCCGTTATGCATCAGCAGGGTATCGTTAACCGCATACTGGAGTTTGATTACGTGATTCACTGTAGCCGCCGCGGGACAATACTGGTCGTTATAAGCCAGTACATAATAGGTTCTGGGGTCTGCGATCTGCTGCGCCACATAGGTGTTGGTTGTGGACACCACATCCGTGAGGGCGGCATCCGCATACCATGTATAATATACAGGTTCGCTGATCGTGGGGGTGGCGGTCAGCGTGGCATCCTGGCCATAGCATACGCTTACCGGGTCGACAACGGCGCCAGGGGCCAAAGCGGTGGGCATGGAGGGACGTATCGTCACTTGATGCTCATCCTCGTCGTTTTCAAGGGGCGTGCGTGTCCAATCCCAGTTCTGGAAAACGGATTGGCCGTCGCCCTGATCGCAGGTCCATATTTGTGCCTGAATATTTTTGACGGTATTTGTGGTTGCGTATATCTCATTACGCACATTGAACGTCTTGGTGACGGTTGAGCCGCCATCCACGTCACCGATGAGGATGATTGTGTCGGCGGGATTTACAAGCACCATATTGGCGGGCAGGTTCGGTTTCACCGACACGCCCGTGGCTGTCTCCCCACCTTCGTTTTTCACATCCACTGACATGACAAACGCTTCCTGACAGATCTCGTCCGCATCGGAGGAGAGGGTCAAGGAGAGGAGAATGTCGGAAACTTCCAGATAGATCACGTCGGAGGCATTGCCCGCGCAGGGGGTGCCGCTGGCATCGGTGATCGTCACCTTCACATATTTGGATTCGGTAAGCGCGGAATAGGTGTAGGTATTGACATCGGTATAGGTTCCTAAACTTGTCCACGTCAGATTGTCAGTGGACTCTTCCCACACATATTGATAGCTTGTACCTTTTCCGCCGTGCGCGGTCGCAATAACATCAATAGAATGTCCGTAACGGGCCGGGAGCGAGGGGTTTACGGTCAACTCTACAGAAAAGTCGTCAAGCACATGCACTTTGGCCTCAGCGGGAATCGCCGAGCAGCCCACCACAGCGTCCCAACCTTCAGCCTGGTCGGTGAGGTCGGATCTGAACCGCAAGGTCATTGCGCTACTGTTAGAGGAAATGTTGGAAGGGATGGTATTACCGCTAAGGGTGGCTATCAAAGAGTCCGCATTGACGGACGGGCCTGAATAGACATAGAGTTTGTCATTCCCCACCAAATTGAGACTATTGAAAGATAATGTAATACGGTCAGTCGGGTTCACAGAAGAGAAGGTAACCGTATCTTTCTCGCCCGGGCCGTAGGACTGATCGGAACCGCCAGAGTCGAACAGACGGACACTCTCTCCGCAGCTCATGTGCACGGAAACGGAATCTCCCATGTCAATCCAACGTTGCACCGTGCCCGTATGCGTTTCGCAATGGAGGGCATCCACCACGGTCACATAGAGGGAAGTGTCAGCCAACAGGCCAGACAACGTATAGGTAGATATATCATCGCTCATGGTGATGTTTTCTTCTTTCAGCATGTTGTCCTGTGTGGGGGAGTCATACCACTTCACCGTATATGCGGAGCCCAACGTCGGGGAGCTGGCCGTGAATGTGATTTCGCCGCCATAACAGACCGTATCGCTGCTCACGGTAACATCGCAAGAGGAGGTCATCTCACGCAGGGAGATCAACACCGTGTCCTCCGGAATGGTGTAGGTGCAGGTTTCATCGCTCACAGAATGCACCCAGAAGCGGTGGGGGCTGTTGGCCGCATAGGAAAATTCATGTTCTTGAAGATCCGAATAGTTCATAAAGGTCACCACGGAATTGTTCTCACAGCCGATCACATAGTTTCCGGTCGGGGAGCCATTGGGGTTGGTGGCGCTGAACGAGAGCTGCACGCTCTCACCGGGGCACACCATGGTGGAACTCGGAGCAATGGTGACTTCGGGGACATGGATGACATCCACAAAGATGCTGTCCATAAACCCAGCCGAACACGACGTGAAGTCCACATTCACATAGTATGTGTCCGCGCCGGCGTTTCTCGGTATCAAAACTTTTGCCTCACTGGTGAGGACATCAAAACTTCTATCTGCATTGTACCAATGATAGGTGAAAAGATCATTAATAGAACTTACATTCACTGTGATTTCGGTACCCTCGCACTTGGCCACCGACTTCAGTGCGGTGGAGGGGCCGCTGGTCTGATGGTCGCCGCTCTCATCATTGTACCATACCACGATGCTGCTCTTGAAATCGCGCATCACGATGGAGGAGTCGATGCTGCTCCATCCGCACGAATCGGTCACATACAGGGTCAGCCGGTCATTCTGGTGCACATCGATCAAATCCAAGAATTCCCCGGTGTGGTTGGTTCCCAACAGGACATTGTCGGCATTGTACAGGTTATAGGTGTAGGGGGCCATGCCGCCGGCGGACTTGCAGAAAACGAAACCTTTGGTTTCACCGCCCGCATCGCAGACAAAAGCCGTGGGGTTCTGCTCATAGTAGAGCACACCGCTCTCGTAGGTGATGGTGGTGTCGAAATATTCGGCACGACAATAGAAGGAGGTGTCCAACGTGTACATGCGCAACGTATAGGTGCCGGGTTTGGTAAGACGGATAATCGGGTGGTCGGACACGCGGTAGTCGCGGTTGTCGTGGCCAGTCGAGTCGCCCAATACCTTTACATACGTGTTGAGGTCATGGGGATTGTCAAGCCATACCTCATCAGCTTGCATGGGATCGTTCACATCAGCACCCAGTTTTACCCTGCTGAGCTGACCTCCTGTCAACTGGATATACATCTCCATACAGTTCTGTTCAGCGGTGAACGAAAGATCTTCCGTCCGCTCAATCACCTCCTTGCCGTACGGATAGCGGTAAGTATTGGACACCGTGTCGCAGGCCGTGAGGAAAGACCATTCATAATCACCATACGGGAAACAGTCCTCCTCCACCGTAATTCCAAAATAATAAGCCCATGAGTTATTGCTTTCATACACGCTCGTCACCACATCCCCGTGATCCGCGTTTTCCCACACCACATTCCACTCATTGCGGTCGGATGAATAGGTGGCGGTGAAGTTGTATTTGTTCTCGTAGGGACTGCGCGTGACTCTGATCTGCATGCCGTCGCGCATATATTTGAACCTGTTGGGATCGGGCATGGCAAGCAAACCATTCACATTATTATAGAACGTATTGTTTTCTATTCTTTCATAGATACGGAGTCCTGTTGGAGACTGGCAACACCTATACATGTCATAACCTGTATTATATTCATCAATATATTGGGAATAATCGCAATACACATTCCTTTCTCCATTGGCAGACGTAACGTGATCATACATGATTACATCGGGCTGTGTCGCAACAGGGCAATTCTTGGCATCGGTCAACTCAATCTTTACCGGAAATTTGATGGTGGTGTCGGATATGGGACCGTACAACGCCTCCATCTCCGACTTGGTAATCTCCCATGAACCCCAATAATAATCACTTCTCATTGTCTTTACGGTCTGATGGGTAAGGGTGTCTATCATCCTCCAAGTTATTGGACTGGTGAAATACTCGACAGTCGTATGGGACTTTGGCAATGGTATATCGGGAGACATATATGAATTCCAATTACCGGAATAGCTATAGTGATTTCTCGCTGTATATTCATGAACTTCCGGAATATGATAGCTACAAGCATCGTACACCACTTCGTTCTGATCATAGCTTACTGAATCAGAAGTACTTTCATATATACGATATTTTTCCAGTATATAGGTATAGCGTGACACCGTGTCCTCCTGTCCGGGTATGGTACACCTGTACTGAAACGTTAGATACTGGCCATACAACGGGCAATAGGATGACAAACTGTGAATCGTGTCATAGATATTATAGTTCAAAGAATAACTGTAGTCGCTGTTGCGGGTGAGCTGGTCGTAGTTAATGGGGAATGGTTTCCAGTCGGAGGTATCGATATCCCCGTAACAGACACGATATTGCAGATATCCTTGGTAATCATCGGAAAGATAGTCCCATACATCCGCATCAACGGAAAGCCGCGCACCATAAAAATGAACCACATTGCTGTCTGTATATGACGGCGGTGTGGAATTGAAAGATATATCGGTCATAATGGGAGCACGCACGTCCCTGATGTCGAATGCATACGACGGGTTGGTTTTTCCGCACCCGTCCTCCAATAACAGAGAATAGTTCCCAGCGGCGAGGTTATCGAACGTGTAGTAGGTGGAGAAGTCATATCGGTGTGCATCGTGTCCGGAATACATCGGCCCATCCATCTCCGTGTCCAATACGACCTGGTTTTCCGAGTCGGTGATGGTAAAATGCAAGGGAAAGTTCGCATTGGTCACCTGAAACTGGACCCGTCCTTTGCTTTGTCCCGGAATAGAGGGCCGACCGCCATACATCACACTATTTTCAGCTGTGGCCTGACCCACAAGGTTGAGAATACTCGCATGGTAGGCATTTTCCACCTCCAACAATTCTGTCACATCCGTGCCTATGGCAACAGGCACCGCATCGCCCACATTATACATCTGGGCACTCCACTTCACCTCATAAACGCCAGGGGCAAAGGAGGCCGAAGTGGTGGATGACGTGGAGCTCATGAAGGCTTCCGTCGAGCCCTCTTGCCTGAATTGGAAAGAGCCCAACTCAAAGTGGGTGCCGTCTGGCATATTACATACCCCTCCGATAAAGTTCAACGTGTCTCCGGTGACAATGTTAATCACAGTGTAGATGAGTCGGCCGTTGTTTTCGCAGCTTGAGGAATCGGAAGAATACTCCCATCTGAAATCAGCGGGGGCATAGGGACCTTGCGCAAAGGCCGGCTGCATGCCTGCCAGCAGCATAAACATTAAAAGAGCACTGAGAATCAAACGGATGAATTTTCTCGATCGGGAAGGTAAATTTTTCTCCATACTATATTGTTTTATTAGTTTTCATGCATCTTTCACTTTGACCAATGGCAACTTTCCCACTCGTTTTTTTTCACCCAAAACGGCCATTGAATCCTTTTTTATTTCTTTGCTTTCATCCAGCGGGGTATAAAACAGAGGGCCGGACTTTCTCTCGGGAGAAAATCCGGCCCTACTTTACGCAAACATAGAACGCTCCCCCCTTTGGGAGAACATCACATGCTTGTTTACTTGGGCGTTTAGAAAATTTGCAGATTTCCTACCAAGACGGGTGTGCCTCTATACCTCTATGCCATATTTTCAGATTTGGTTTATACAATAATAACATATATAGCAAGACAAAGGCTGGGCGGACATCCTGAAGCCCTGAAAAAAAATAGGACATCCACCCCCCTTTGCTTTTCTATTTTCTGTAAGTTTCATTTTATTCACCATGCCAATAAAAAAATGCATTAAACTTGGCAGTAGGAGGCTCTGCAAGGCCCAACGCCCAACCAAGAATAATGCACCTAAATTGGCAACATCATTGCTTTGATTCTTGGACGTTTGAGGAATTTGCAGATTTCCTAGCAAGATAAAAGCAAAAACGCTATCGTAAAAAATAATATTCGATACTGAGTTTTAGTTAGTTATGTAAGATTTTCAAGGTTAACACACATAATTTTTAAGCAGGCAAATTTACAACAAAATTTCATTGCCTCCACCATTTTTTTTTATTTTTCAAGACCTTTCCCCTATTGCGTTTTCCGCCTCCATAAGGAGGGCTAAAAAATCCCCCGCATCAATGGTGCGGGGGATTTTGGTATTTTGTAGGGCTGCCATATTATGACAGCCCTACAATTGCATTAATCTTCGGTGTTGCGGACGCAACGGACACTGAAACCGTTGTAAGCCGAAGCCGGAATGACTTCAATGGTTCCGCAAGCCGAACCGAACTGGCAGGCATGGTAGATGGTGGTACCCGGTTCGTACGACCACAGGAAGGTCTGCACATAGAGGTACTCGTAACGGTCGAGTTCTGCATTGTACATACCTGCGGGTTCAAGGCCGAAGCCGGCAACATTCGTGCCCGGAGTCAACCAGTGCTGGTCGCTCATCAGGTCTTCCGCCTCGTAATGCGACATCAGGTCGGCGAAGTCCTCATCGTCCGGGATGTGCCAGCCATCGGGGCAGATGCCCTGACCGTCAGCCACGGCTGCACGAGTGCTTCTCGTGGGAGGCGTGGTCTTCGTGGCGGCATAGTAGTTGTACAAGTAACCGTAGGTGGTCACAGGCGTGCCGTAGGTCATCGGGGCGGGTGTCACATCCGTACCGTCCGCATACTTCGTGGTACGGGAGTTCTCAGCCATCCAGCAGTTGCAACCCACCTGGACCGTAGCGTATTCAATACCGTCGCCGTCTGCGTTGGTCTTGATCGTGCCGCCGCACGGCGGGTAGTTCACCGTCACCGTCTGCGTGAACTCGACATAGTCGCCGCACTCATCTGTCACCGTCCACGTGATGGTGTACGGGCTAAGGTCGGCGCTGTAGCGATGTCCGTACGGAATGCCGGCGCTGTCAAGAACCACCGTCGTGCCGCTCATATTGTTGACGAGGGTGCGGTTCAGTTCGACGAGCGTGTCGCAGACACCGTACTTCAGCGTCACCGTCATGTCGGGACATGTGAAGGAGACACTGCCCGGAGTCAGGATAGACGGGCGGACCTTGATGTTCTGGATTTTCTTCGTGGTGTTGCCGAATTCGTCCACCAGCGTCCATTCGCGACGGATGGTGCGGATGCCGCTGTTGTCGGCCGGCAGTGTGTCGAGATCCGTCCAAGTGGCTTCAAGGCCCGTGGCGCAGTTGTCGGACTCGTCGGTCACATCGCCCGCTGTCGAAACCGGAGCCACAATCTCACCCGCCACACGGCAGATGGTCGTGTCGGCCGGCACGGTGAAGGTCGGCTTGACCGTATCCACAATCTCCATAGAGCCGTTGGTGACGATGAACGTCACAGGATCGTAGTTGGTGTTGATGTTCGTGAACTTGCCCTGCAGATCCATTGTGTAAGTACCCACGGTCGAGGCCGTCACTGTGGAGTCGGCGGCGGGAGCGAAGGTGAAGTCACTCACTGAGTAGATGTTTATCGGGGCGTCGTTGATCTCCACATCATAACCGTGTACGCTGTGCTCGCTGCCGTCGCAGTCGAATTCGCCGGTATGTCCGGTGATGGTAACCGTGGCTGCAGCCGGGGTGATGGTCAACGTGGCGGGCACAAAGGTCACATCGTAGTTGGAGGTCACATCCACATCGCTGCCGTCTTCGAAGACCACTGCCGTAATGACAATGTCATAGGTGCCGGCGTTGGTGCCCGAACCGGTCATCGTGGTATCGGCAAGGTGGTGGCCAGCGAGCAGGCCTCTGTCTGTACCCTCTGCCTCCACGGTGAGAATCGGGTTGGTGTTCTCGGCATAGGTATGCACGGTTCCGTTATACGCTACCGTATAATCATTGGCGGTGACGGAAACGGGACGCTGGCTGATGGACAGTGTGCCTGCAACCGTGTCGCGGGGGCCGAAGTAGGCGTCATTATTGTCCAGCGTGTAGGTGAAGGTGTTGTTGTTGGCGTATGTGCCTGCATTGCGCACCAATGCGGAGACATCGGGGGTAATCTTGATGGTGTCGCCCGTGGGGAAGACAAACCACTTGCCGTCGCTGCCGGCCAGAGCGGTCATATCGGTGCCGTCGTAGGACACTGTGTATTCGGCTTTGGCGTGGTCTTCGCCGTCATAGATCCAGCTGCCGCTGGCACTGGTGATGACGATGGGAGCAGCGCTGCCCGTGATTTCCAGAGTACCCTCATTCTTGGTGATGTCGTAGTTGCCGGCCACATAGGCAGGAATCGTGTCGAAGGTGATCGTGTTTGTCACCGAGCCGATGTTCGTGATTGTGCCGATGGCGCGGATGTTGCTCACCTCGCCCGCTACGAAGCCGTCGCCGGAAACCGTGACCTCCGGTTTGGTCAACGGCAGACCGTCGTACAGGCGGGAATCGGAACCGGACGTGAGGATGACACTGCGCTTGGTGACAGTCAGTGTACCGGCCTCCGTAGAGACAAGGTAGTTGCCCACTTCGGTCTGGGCGCCGGCAATGGCGACGCCGTCAACCGTGGCCACCACATTCGCCTTCGTGCCCGCATTGGTGATGGTGCTGGTATCGGCCATCACCACGGTGAAGGTGTGGCTGTCGCCCGTTTCGAGGGCAGATGCCGTGAACCGGGCCTGTGTCATGGCGTTACCGTCATACATCTTGGAAGAGTCAGCGGCCGTGATGGTCACTTCCTTGCGGTTAACGGTCAGCGTGCCTTCTTCGGTGGTCACCAAGTAGTTGCCCACTTCGGTCGCTGTCCCCGTGGTTACCGCTGTACCGTCAATGGTGGCAATCACATTCGCCTTGGTACCTGCATTGGTGATGGTGCTGGTATCGGCCATTTCCACGGTGAACGTGTGGCTGTCGGCGGCCTCAAGGGCGGATGCCGTGAACCGGGCCTGTGTCAGGGCGGTGCCGTCATAGGTCTTGGAAGAGTCAGCGGCCGTGATGGTCACTGCCTTGCGTTCGACCGTCAGTGTGCCGTTCACGAAGCTGAAGGTATAGTTGCCGTGGTTGGCGGCCAGGGTTCCTACCGTAATCACGATGTCGTAGTCACCGATAGGTGAAGCCGTGGTGGCTGCGCAGGTGAGTTCGGGAGCACCGGTCAATACGGCTTCCGTCTCGCTGTGGACAAAGCCCGCGTAAGAGGCCGTCAGCACATTGGCTGCACCGAAGGGACGGGTCTTGTCATCCGCCGTCACGGTCAGTTCAACCGGCGTGATGCTAACCGTACCATATACCGTGGTGACATCATCATACTGATCAGCATGCTCCAATGCATAGGTGAAGACATTGTTGTTGGCAACATTATCATCCACATTGGTGATGCCGCCGAAGGTCGGGGTGATGGTGATGACGTCGTTGGTAGAGAGTCTGAACTGCAAGCCACTGGTGCCGTCGATAGCGGGTACATTCGCACCGTCTTCCGTCACCGTGTATTCGTTCTTGGTTTGTGCAGTGCCGTTGTAGGGCAGGCTCTGGGTAGCAGAGGTGATGACCACAGCCGTGACATTTTTGGTGATCGCGACATGACCTTTCTCCACTGTGATTTCGTAGTTGTCAACCATATTGTAGGCAGCATCCAGATCCCTATGCGTGATACGTAAACTTATTGTATCCACAGCAATTTCATACGGACTGCCCGTGGTATAGATGCCACCGCCCGTCAATTCAATATGGTAAATGCTATCTGTTACAGCCAGCGTGTCGGTATGATCCACCACATATTTGGGCTCGGCAATAGCATCCTGGCCATGCGTGGTGCCGTCATACTCATGGGTGCCGTTCTGAACCGTAATCTTGAGGGCTTTCTTTGTAATCTCAAGATACGTGGAGCCGCCTTCCATGTTATAGTTTTCAGATACATTCTCATCTCCATTCATGATGGTGACAGCACCGACGCTGATAGCACCAGCGTTCTGGCCAACCATACGGGCATTACCCGTGATAACAACATTGGTAATCGTATCACCCACACGAAGCTCGTTCGGATCAAGGATATCGTAATGCGGTGCGGAAGATTCTTCCCATGTATGGACCAAGCCATCGTATTCCACCGTTACCGGACGAGGATTGATATGAATTTGACGTTTCGTGATGGCCAAACGACCATTCACCGCATGGAAGTTGTAGTTGGTGGCAGCAAGGTCATTCAAATCCATTGTGATTTCATAGTTACTGCCGACAGGAGACGTACTTGTGGCCGTGGTAGTGGGATTCGGCGTGCCGGTGAGTTTACCTGCAGCGCGCAGAACATCTTCGTCCTCAGCAGTACCAGTCGCAAATCCCGTCATCGTATAGGTGAAGGTCGGGTTGTCATCACCATACGTGCGTGACTTGTCGTCGGCCTTGACGGTAAGGGTGAGCTTGTTGATGGTGATCTTGCCATACTCTACCGTAATGGCATAGTTGGTGGCAAGAGTACCCGTCTTGAGGGTGTATGCAAAGATGTTGTCATAGCCAATGACATTGTTCTCGCCGTCCACCTTCACGTCGATACACGGATTGGCATCCATGTAGTCCCACGTGGGGGCATTGATGCCTTCCGTACCCACAAAGCCCATACCCAAGATGGAAACCTCATCCTTACGGATGGCTGAACCGGTATAGTTCTGGGTCCAGGATTTGGAACGGAGGGTTACATCGCGGGGCAACAGGTTGAGCGTACCCTTGTTGGCGGTCGGAGTCTGGTAGTTGCTGGCATGTGCCGCCGGTGCAAACGCGTAATTGAAGTCGTTGGTAAGCGCCGTGGCCAACACATTCAACACACCCGTTACGCCGTCGCTGGTCGGGGTGATGACGATGGTGTCGTTGGTGGGCAGGCAGAACTTCTTCCCGTCAGAGCCTTCGACGGCTGCAATATTGGTGCCGCCGTAGGTCACGGTGTATTCCTGTTTGGTCTTGGCGAAACCTTCATAGTACTCATCCGTCATGGAAGCGGAAGTGATGACGATTTCAGCCGTGCTTCCCTGGATGGTCAAAGTATCGGGTACAGGAGTGAGTTCATAGTTATCCGTAACATCGGCCGAGCCGTTCATCACCACGGGAGTGCCTGTGAACGCACCGACATAGCTACCGGCGTTGGTACCGCAAACGGAATAGGTGACGCCCGATAAGGTGTGGCCCGACAGCAAGTTGCTGGGCGTAATGCCTGTCAGACACTGTTCCTCACCCGTGTACGGTTCATTGCTGCCCTCACCTTTGTAATAAGCCGTCTTCTTCGTGATAGAGAGGGCACCTTCGTTCTTGGTGATGGTATAGTTATCCGCCACATAACCACTCAACACGCCATAAGTGATGGCATTGGTTACCGGGGTGGGCGTGTAGTCTATCACAGGCGTAAGAGCGGAAGCTCTCAGGTTCTCGATCTTGCTGCTGAAGACATTGTTCACATCACCGGATATCGTTACGTCATGATCGTACAATTCCGTACCATCATACGTTTTCGTCTTGGTATTGGAGGTCAGCGTGATGGGGAGTTTGTTGATGGTGATGGTACCCTTGTTGCGGGCAATGGAATCGTATTGTGAAGCCGCATTCTCATTCGTTCCATCATAGAATACACCCACCAGCAGGTCGTACACCACCGTGTCAACATTCGTGATGGTGGGTCTGGCAACGCCAATTCCATCCACGGCATAGCTGACTTCCACGTGGTGACCCGGTTTCAATCCGCTCACCGTATAGTCGGCCTGCAAGGGAAGACCGTCGTAGGTCTTGGTAACCGTCACACCGCTAACAATCAGGGTTCCTTCGGCGGTAACCGTAAGCATTCCGAACACCGGCGAAATAGTGTAGTTATCCTCATTTGTAGCGGAAGTTACCGCATAGGTGAACTGGTTGTAGGATGCACCGGCATTGGTTTGTGAACTGTGCTCGGGATCCCATGTAATGTCCACACCCTCTCCATCAGCGAAGCCGTCGCCGGTGAGCGTGGTGTCACGATTGACAAGCTCGGTTCCGTCCCAAACCTTTTCATCACTCTTGGAGGTAATGGTCACATTGCGTTTGTTGATACGCACAAAGTCATTGTTCCGGACAATATTGTAACGGCAGGTCACATCCTCGGTGCCACGCATGATGGTGATACCCGTGAGGTTGTTGGCCGTGACGCCTGCATTGACAAGCGGAGTGGTTTGTGAAACCGTAACTAAAAGGGTATCGTTTACGGTGCCAGGAATATAGTATTTCACACCAGCAGCCAACGTCTCTTCGTCACCATCGCCAATCTTCAACTTGTACTGGTTCGGGTTCACTTCCACACCGTCGTAGAGTTTCTCGATGCCGTAGGCAGTGATATTGTACGGAGTATCATCATCAGCCACCTCGATATTCATAGTCTTGCTACAGTTGTTGGCATCCTTCACGGTAAAGTCATAGGTGCCATCGGGGAGACCGCTCATACTGTAGGTGCCAGCCAGCGACTGAGTAGCACTGCCCGCAGAGGGCGTAGTCCATGTGATGTTGTAGGGAGCAATACCACCTTCAATTTTAAAGCTGAGTTCACCGTCATTGTCGTTGTAGCAATGGCTGTCAGCAAAGTCATCCGACAATATCAGTTCAGTGGGTTCTTCAATCACCACAGAATCTGTCAGTTTACAGTTCGTCTTGGTGGCGTCGGTCACCGTGAGGTAGTACTTGCCCGGTTCCAAGCCACTGAGAGAGGAAGCGGTACTGGAGAAGGAGGCATCGCCTTCTTTGGTCCATTCATAGGTATAAGTGCCAAAACAGCCCGTTACATTCGGATTAATGTAGCCGTCGTTATTGCCATAGCAGACCACGTCACCTGATTCCATGTTGAAGGCCAGCGGATCGGGCACCACGAGGTGCAGGGTGGTGATCTGGTTGCAGCCGGGGCCGATTTCCACCGGTTCAATATAGTCACCGGAATAGGAGTAGGTACGTCCGTTCAATGCCCAGACATAGGAACCGCCGCACGTGGTGTCGTTCAATTCACCGGCGCTGACATTTTCCACGATGAGGTCGATCTGGCGGGTGACCATCGGAGCGGTACCTTTGCCCACCAACATGCTCACTTCACCGCAGTTTGCCACCACCACCTTGCCAGAGGCGGGGGCATTGGCCTCGTCAAGATTCAGGATGGAGCTCGGAACCAAAAGAGACCAAGTCACACCGTTCTTGTTGTAGGCGATGAAGGGAGAGGTGAGGTCCAACACGGTTTGTGCGCCCTGGAAGAAGAGCGGGGTGGCGGAAGCATAGGAGGCGTTGGCCTCTTCAAATGCCTTGAGGCGCGGATAGAGGCTGTCGGAGTAGGTCCAGTACTCGTCGCCAAGCAGGCCCTGCATGCCGTTGCCCGTCATCTCACTGGTCTGCTTGCCCTGGTTGTTGGGGTCGATGGCGTTCACCACACCAAACGACGGGGCCATACGCATATCGCAGGCCGAATTGGTGGGGAATTGCGATGTATTGGTGGAATTGGTCAATCCGCCAACATTGGTACCCGTACCTTCCACATAGCCTGCATTGTACACACGTTTGAACTGACCTGCCTCGTTGTAACCATTAATACCGCCCACCTTGTCAACGCCGGAAATAATGCCGGTATTGTAACAGTCGTTCATATAGGAAGAGTTATACCCAGCGATACCGCCCGTATAATCACCACTGTTGGTCGCTTTGCCTAAATTGAAACACTGCTGGGTCACACCGCCGACAATACTTCCCGTAATACCGCCAACATAGCCTTTGCCCGTTATGGCAGCGGAGTTGTAACATTCGGAAATGGAACCGTTCGCGCTCCGTCCGCAAATACCGCCCGTATAATCACTGCTGCCCGTAACGGTACCGCCATCTACTCCACAATGGAGGATGGTTCCCTTGTTGAAGCCGCAGAGCGCAGCCGTGTAGTTGCTGCCCTTGACGTTGGGTTCCACTATGGTCACATTCTTGATGGCGCCATTGGAGTAGCCGAACAAACCGTGATAATTGCCGCCACCCGAATTGTCCACCACCATACCGGCAATGGTTTTGTCATTGCCGTTAAAATTGCCCTTGAAGGGTTTCACATTGTCTCCGATAGGTGTCCACACCCCTTCGTAAAGGGCCATGTCAATATTGTTCTCCAAGCGGAAGAACATGCCGTCGCCGCCAGCGGCGATTTCGATATAGCTAAAGTATGCGTCCTGCGATTCGTGGAACTTCTTGGCATTCTCGTCGTAATAGAACTTGTTGCCGCTGTTGATGCCGTTGCGGAAGTTGCACAATTCGTTGTAGTCGGTGATCACGGCGGGGGATTCCTCGGAGATGCCAATGTGCAAACGCACCCGCTTGTAGATGGAGTCGTGCATGGCCGCAGCCACTTCCACGACCCCTGCCTTCTTGATCTTGAAGGTATCTTCAACAATCTCCAGTGCCGGAGAAGCCTCTTCCAGGCTCCACACCACCGAACTGTAACCGCCGCCTATGACCGTGGGACGGGGCTCGCCCGACGGAAGCGTCCAGGAAGTAAGGGTTTCGGGAATGGTGATCGGAGTGGTGGTTACCTCGGAGGCATCCGCACCCCACACCTTTTCATGGAGCAGCTTCAACTGCGGATAATGTCCCTCCGTATATTCCCAAGTATCAAAAGATATCGTGGAAGACCCGGTATTATAGTTGTTGGTTTTATTTGAATAACTATATGTAGTACCCCATGTTGAATTCAAATTCGAGCCGATCAGTTCCGAGGTCAGCTTTCCTTCCGCCTTTCCGACCACATCGACACCATTGTTGCCCACCGAGTAGCTGAACTGCTTGTCGTAAAAGTTATATGTACAAGGAACGGCATCCTGACGATAGCCGCAAATGGCACCCGTGATGCTGTTTCCCTGCACATGGGCCACATTCAGGTTGTTTTTCACACCGTTTGAGTAAGCCGAAGTATATTGTGCCCCGCAGATGCCACCCACAAACGAACCGCCATACACCTGCCCGACATTGTAGCTGTTGCTCTCGTATGCAGTGCTGTAGCCGCACAATCCACCCACATAGTCATTTCCGGAAACACGTCCTGCATTGAAGCACAAACTCACATTGGCACCAGAATTATACCCCACAATACCACCGACACGGTTTCCAGTAGAACTGCTCACTTCACCCAGGTTTATACAACGACGTACATACCAGGAATCCCCATCCATATAACCAGAAATGCCACCGCAATATCCTCCCGAACCCACCTCAATCCTGGCAACATTGTAGCAGGAATCTATCATCGTTCTCGAATATCCGGCAATACCGCCCACATACTGCTTTCCTTTTACCGGAGTAGTGTTTTTACACCCAAAGAAACTGCCATACAAATAGTATAATGCATAGCCACCTATTCCTCCCACATACAACGAATTTTCTGCATTTATCGATCCTCCTTGTGTTTCACAACACGAAATGGTGTAACAGATAGAAGAGGGGTTGTCTGCCGAATTATATGTATAGTAATATCCTACAATCCCGCCTATATAATTGACGGACGCATTAACCGTGATGGCCGTATTGATGGTTTTGCAATATTTGATATCGCTCAAACTGTCGTAGCCGCATATACCGCCCACATGCCGACCCAGGACTTCCAACCTGCTGTTCCGGATCTGACAGTTGATGACCCTGTTTTTATATACCAGACCCACAACGCCGCCAGACATATAACCATCGGCAGAAGATGTGCTCAAAGCCAGTCCTTCCACGATGCAGCTGTCGATACCGCCGTTACGGCCCGCGCCACAAATACCGCCTACACGGTTGGCACTCACAGAATGTATGGTGTCGTTGGTGGAGAAGCAATTGCGGACCGTACCACGGTTCTCGCCGCAAATGCCGCCATAGCAGGTGCCTGAGGCAGCGACAAGGGTGTCCTGGCTGCTGCTGCAGTGGGTAATGATACCTGTATTGTTGCATCCGCATACAAAACCGCTGTAGGAACCCGTTCCGCTGATTTTGGATTTTTGTACCGCAAGGCTGTCGATACTGCCCCCGTCCAAGTAGCCGATAAAACCGCGGTAACTTCCGTCCGTTGTCAGTTTTATGCCCGTGACGGTATGGTTGCCGCCGTTGAAGTGGCCGGCGAAGGGATGGGCGGTGCTACCTATGGGCGTCCATTCGGCATCCGACAAATCCACGTCGCAAAGGAGCTTGAAGTAGAGGTCGGCGCCTTGGTTGGTGACAGCAAAGTATTCGCCGCCATCCGTGGCGCTGTAGGTGGAGTCAGTCATATTATAATAGAAGGTAGTCCCTTCGTTCACCAAGTTGCGGAATTTGATAAGTTCGGCCTTGCTCTTGATGACAAGAGGTGAATTGACGGAAACGCCCGCATTCAGTTTGATGGTTTTGTAAACCGTTCCATTTTTGGAGGCCTGCACATACACCACCCCGCGGCTCACCACCGTGTCGGTACAATCGGTATTGTTGAAGTGGATACTGTTTCCACTCTCCACCCCCCAGGTCACCTCATCGGCACAACCGCCGGTAGTAAGGACCGCATTGAGCGAAACAGCATTTGCCGTCTCATCGGCAGGCAGCTGCAGCTTGGCGGCAGAGGCATACGAAGCGTCTTTGGCATCAAGGTTTGCTATGCGTGGATAGTAACCGGCAGCCAGAGTCCATTTGGCGGCAGTATAACCCGCGGGAAGCGTCCCATCGGTCAGCTCCGCGGTGGTTTTGGCCTCGGCCTTGCCCGAGACATCCGCACCTCTAACTCCACCCACTTGGGAGAAGGCATTATCATAATAATTATAGGAATAGGTGGCGCTTGTACCGATACAGTAACCGATGATCGAGCCCACATACTCGCCCGTGGAGTTCACCGCGTTGGCGTTGTAGCACTGGGTGACCCGTCCATAGGTGTAGCCCACAATACCGCCCACATACTTGCGGTTGTTGGCCTCGACAATACCCGTATTGCAGCTTTGTGAAATTTGATAGTAAGCGTTATCTGTATTAGCGGCCACAATGCCTCCCACATACGTATTCTGCCCGGCCGCGCAGGCCTCTGCTGTCACATTACCTGTATTGAAACTGTTCTCTATATGGGCACAATACGCTGCGACACCGCCAACCATGACAGCATCTGATGTACCGTACACGGTACCGTAATTATACGAATCGAAAATCCGTGAGTTGTATCCAGACAGTCCACCGACATAGTTCTTACCCGTAATATTTCCAGCATTGAAACAACCTGTTATTCTATTTCGTGCTTCGTTAACATTGGCACCATACCCCACAATTCCCCCCACATACGTCCGTATGCCGCCTGTCACAGAGCAGAAGTTGCTGCAGTTGCTAATGTAGGAAGTCGCTGAGCGCCCTACCAATCCTCCAACATAAGACGAATTACGCATGCTGATACCCAGCTGGTGGCCCACCACCGAGCCGTTGGCTGAACAATTGATAAGCGTGTCGTAGTAAGCAGAGCCCACAATAGAACCAGCAGAGCCGTAGATGTTGGAGATGTTTACCTCGTTCAGGGTGAGATCCTTAATTTTTGAAACCCGTGTAAAACCGAACAATCCTGCATTTGTCATCGCCGACTGGGTAAGGTGGCTGATGGTGTGATCGTCACCATCATAAACACCGCGGAAGGGGGCTTCGGAGGTGCCGATCGGTTCCCAGTTTGTTTCCGATGCGAGATCAATGTCGGGAGCGGTCTGCTTGAACGTGGTTTTCAAGGCCCCGGCAGGTACCACTGTCCCGTTATAGTCAAAAGGAGCGCCGGAGTTCACTCCGTCGCGAAGGGTTTTTAAGTCAGCCAGACTGGCCACGTTGAGCGGACCGGCGGGAGGCGTGACATCATAGCAAAGCTGCACCTTTTTGGAGATGCCGTTGCGGGTGACAGTAAGGATTGTCATCCCTGCCACCGGAGCATCCGCCACCGTAACCGTCTGGGCATTGCCGCTGCATGCAGCGATATCCGTTACCAAATCGCCTTCCTTGGTCCATTCCACACTGCTGCCGCAGCCGTTCACGGTGAAGTTGGAGGAGACCCCGTTCACGGTCTGGCTGCCCGCCAAGCACAGCGGGGAGGAGGCCACGATGGAAACATCCTCGTTCTCCAGCCCCTTGATGCGGGGGTACATACCCTCTGTATAGACCCAATAATCATCGCCAAGGACACTCTGCAAGGAGGTTCCCAGCATTTCAGAAGTCTTCTTGCTTGTAGCATTACCATTAGACCATGTCAGCGGGGACATTTGATTATCATAAAAGTTCTGGGCAGTTGTACCGATTGCTCCCCGGTAAGTATATTGGCCACATACTTTGCCTATATTCAAGTTATAATTACTTGAATAACCACCAGATGCATTGATAGCATACGCAGTTGCCCCAGGACCCGCAATCACCGTGCCCGCGTTCATACAATGGAGAGCGTAGTACCCAATGCCGTATGCGCTGGCCGAACGAGGCACGCTCACCTCGCCCAAATTCAAACAATATCTGTTTCCATATAGAGCAATACCATATGCACTACTCGCCAAAACCTGGTCGCTATCAAAAAGAGAAATTTTTCCGGTATTATAGCAATGGTCCACTACCACAGCTTCGGAGACAGCATACGCTATACCCGCAACGCTGTAATAACCAGTTATATCGCCCGTATTGTAACAGTAGGAAACAACATTGCCGCTCTTGTTGCAATACCCCAGAACACCAGCAATTTGAACCTGACTCTTACTCGTATTGGTGATATTGCCTGTATTATAACAATGTTCAATCCTGGCATTTTGCGATGAAGCAAGGTAGATATAGCCCACAACACCTGCCGCATTAGAGAGGCCGCCCCTTATGTTGCCCGTATTATAGCAGTTTGAAATCTGCAGATACGGGATATTGCTTGACTCTCCACCGCCCAAGATGCCACCGATCTGGCCACAATAATTATTATCCAAATACCCGGATCTTATATTACATTCGTTGTGGGTGTTGAGGATACGGACCGTATCCTGTATGGCATGCCCCACCACACCGCCGGACCAAGACCAGAGTTTCAACTCCACGCTTGCGTTCTCCGGAGCTACGTAGCAGTTGTCGATGGTGCCGCCTCTGATTGAGCCGCAAAGCGGGCCGCAACAAGTGCCGCTGGGGGTGAACTGTTTCACCCTTATGCCGAGGTTCTTCACCGTTCCATATTGGATATAGCCAAAGAAACCCACATAATCACCTGTTGTTACTTTCAGCCCTTGTACTTCAAAGTTGCCGCCGTCGTAAATACCGCCAAATGACTTATCGGCAGCCGTACCAATCCTATTACTGCCGTGCCAGCTCACATCGGGGAGGGTGATGTTGGCGGTCTGCAGGAAGCAGGTGTTGGCGCCACGGGCCGGAATGGTGTAGTGCTTGTAGGTGAAAGGCGTACCGCTGTTGATACCTTTGCGGAAGAGGAGCAGGTCAGCTTGGTTATCAATGGTGAAGGGGTTTTCTTCGGTTCCCTTCACCGCACCGAAGGTGGTGTACATGGCCACGGTGTGGGTATTGACGCCGTAGCTGCCGGTAAGTTGGAACCAGCCCTGCTTTTTCACCTCCACCACATAGTTGCCGCCAACGGTCTTCACCTCGGCCACGCTGTTGTCGGAGCTCACCCAAGAGAAGCCGTCGTTCTTGCCGCCCACCTTGAAGTTCTCGCGCACGTCGCTCATGTTCTGCTCGCCGTTGAGGATGACGGGCAGGGTGGAAAGACGGATCTGGTAGTTGTTCTGGTCAAAGCCATTCAAGGAGGGGTAGTACTGGTCGTTGGACCCGGCATATTCGTAGAGGTAGCTGGAGCCGAGGTCCTGCCAATAGGACTGCACCATTTCATTGGTGAGTTTGCCGGTACCGAAAGCGGTGGAGGCGCCGCACATCTGGCGGTCGTAGTAGCAGTTGTCCACCACAGAGGAGCCGGTGTTCACGCCGAGAACACCGCCCACCTGGTTGGCGGCGGTGTAGTTGATGATGGCGGAGGAGTAGCAGCTGGTGATGGTGGTGCCGCCTGCGCCGCCGCAGATGCCGCCGATATGGTCGGAGTTGCAGGAGATGCTGCCTGCGGCATAGCAGGTGTCGATGGAGGTTGTGGTGCCGACACTTACAGAGGCCTGTCCGGCGATACCGCCCACAAAGCGCTCTTTTGCCACAATGGTGGCATCCACGAAGCAGTGGCAGACGGAGGAGGCCACGAGGTTGCCCACGATGCCACCCACCGAGCCTTTGCCGGAGATATAGGCATTCACCACGCCGAGGTTCTTCACGCTACTTCCCTGCGTAAGCATACCGAAGAAGCCCACATTGTCAGCGGTGGGCTTGTTGATGAAAGCACCGGAAATGGTATGGTAACCGCCATCGAACTGCGCGTAGAACGCATTGCCCGATTTGCCGATCGGCTCCCATGGCTCGAAATCGCCCTGAACGCCGTCGCAGCCGGCCACGTCCCCGCTATTGAGGATAATGTCGGTGGTCAGCCTGTAATGGACATTCGTGTTTGTGGCAATGATTTCGATATAATGGGCAGGACGGGTAATGGTCAAGGTGCCGTTGTCCGTATCGAAATAATACTTTTGCGCTCCGTTCACGCAGTTGCGGAACGCAATCAGCTGTTCCTTGTTCTGGATGAGGAACGGGTGTTCAGCCGAACCGTCCTGTGTCTGCGCCTTTGCGGAGGGCATCCACACGAAAAGGGTCATTGCCACCAGCGCATACATCAGCGCGGCTTTCAGAGATCCAAAATGTTTCATAGTCTTCATACGATTTCATTATTATTTGTTAATTATTTGCAAATAAATAAGATAAAAGCATCTCCTTTTCGGAGAAAATCGGTATTTTTTCACCAAAAAGCACACCCTGCCCACAGGGGAGGATAAACATAGTAGCATTACCTACTAATACCATAATCACTTTAAATTCAAGTTGTTACTTGGTTTTTGTGATACTTAAAGAAATACTTGCTTCGAGTTTTCAGGGCTTTCAGCAATCGGTGGCAAAGATATAAAAAAACGGCAAGTATGCAACACCTCCGGCAATATTTCTCCGTTATTGCGGGTTTCAGGGGGGGAAGGCTGCCTTGCGGCGGGATGGCGGTGGGGAGAATATATATGTTGTGGAGGCGCGGTGCAACACGCCTCCACATGCATAGCACCATACAATGCGTTAATATTAAAATAAAATTACTCCTAAAAACAAGATATACAAATTGGATAAACGGAATAAAAATTTTGTAATACATTATTTTATAATAATATAAAAAAATAAATATTCTATACAAAAATAATTTTTTCGTTGTATCTTTGCAGCGATTTAAAAACCTAATATTTGTCAAAATAACATGGAAAAGAGGATAGATCCTGTAACAGGGGAAGAAACGATGGAACCCACTACTCTCAAGGAGGTCACCGAAAGCATCATTGAAATGAGAAGAATGCTTCATCAGGAGGCATTACAAAGAAGGGAAGAACGGGAAGCAGAGCGTCGGCGGATGGAGGAGCAACAGCGGCAATGGGAAGAGGAACGCCAGCAAAGAGAAAAGGAGCGCCTGCAAAGAGAAAAGGAGCGCCTGCAAAGAGAAAATGAGCGCCAGCAAAGAGAAAATGAGCGCCAGCAAAGAGAAAAGGAACGCCAACTGAGAGAAGAGGAAGATCGACAACAAAGAGAAAAGGAGCGCCAACAGCGGGAAGAAGAACGCAAATTAAGAGAAGAGGAAGATCAGAAGAGGAAAGAAGAAGATCGGAAAAGGAAGGAGGAATGGAAATTAGAAGAGAAAGAACATTGGCGCGAAATAGACCGGAAGATCGACAAGTTTTTCGGACAATTCACCACAGACTGGGGACGGCTTCTGGAAGAGGTGACAAAACCCGCCGCTGTCAAGTTGTTCAAGGAAATCGGCATCGATATAGACCATATTTTTCAAGAGTCACGGCACAGGGAGGAGTCGCGCCAGGAAATGGAAGCGGACGTAATCCTTGTCAACACCACCGCCGTGGTCGTGGTGGAAGTGAAGACCACCCTCCGCAAGGATGACGTGGACCACTTCCTGAAACAGATGGAACTGTTCAAGGATCTCTTCCGCGAGTTCAAGGACAAAACCGTTTACGTGGCCGTGGCCGCCATCAAGTTCAACAACAGCAGCGATGTTTACGCCCGGAAGAAAGGAGTCTTCGTCCTCCGCTCCAACGGAGAAGCCATTTTCGGTCTTGACAACATACCCGAAACGAAGAGGCGAAAGTACTGAAGACCCGACTTCAAGGGTCAGAGGTTCGGAGATTCTGCCTTGGGGCGGAATGGCGGTGGGAATTATTTATGTAGAGACGCCATAATATGACGTCTCTACAGGCGCGGCACACCATACAACATATTGTAGAGGCGCGGCACACCATACAACATATTGTAGAGGCGCGGTGCAACATATAATATATTGTAGAGGCGCGATGCACCACGCCTCTACAGAAAAAAAAACATTTCAAAGAGACAATCCGTGAAATGATTCTTCTATTGAACAATTTTTGTATTTTTGCCGCCCCATTACAAAAAGGGTTCATCTGTACGGATAAAACAATAAATATTATGAAAAAATTTTTACTCTTGACTTTTTTCTGTGCGCTGGCGATTGCAGCCACGGCGCAGGACATCCGCCTTTACGTCTCCCCTTCGGGGATTGACACGGCGGCAGGCACGCCCGAGCAGCCGGTGCGCACCCTCGGCCGCGCCCTTGAACTGGCAGGCGACACCGCCGCCGCCCACATCTACATGGCCTGCGGCAGCTACACCGAGAGCCACACGCTCGAACTGTGCAGCAACCTCACCATCGAAGGCGGCCTCAACGACAGCACATGGACTGCCGACAGCAACGGCAGCACCAATCTCTACATCGACGCCGTGGAGTTCGTCGGCGACCACAGCCAGAAAATCGGATTCCGCTCCGACAACGACAACAACTGGACGCTGCAGCGGCTGAACGTCACCGTGGCATCGGCCACCGATGCCGACCGCGCCTCCTCCGGCAAGGGCGCCACCGTCTATGTCATCCACATCAGCGGCAGCGCCTCCGGCAACCGCGTCCTCGACTGCCATCTTGTGGCGGGCGACGGCGGCAACGGCATTGCCGGCAGCAACGGTGCGAACGGCAGCAACGGCATCGACGGTACCGAGGGCGGCCAAGGGCGCATAGCCCCGGCCGACAATCTGTGGGATTACGGCAGCCTGAACCCCGGCATCGGCGGCGCAGCGGTGGGAACCGGCGTCCGAACGGGCGGCACAGGTGGCGACGGCGGCTGCGGCGGCACCGACAACGGACGTGGTCAGGCCGGCAACAACGGCACTGCCGGCGGCAACGGTGCGGGCGGTGCAGGCGGCACAGGTGCCTCGCAAACCAGTGTGGGCAGCAGTGGCAGTGCCGGCACCATCGGTGCTAATGGCAACAACGGCACCACCATCATCTCCGGACACGCTTTTGCATGGGATCTATACTTCATTCCTGCTGACCGCGGCAACAACGGCACCGACGGACTCGGTGGCGGCGGTGGCGGCGGCGGCGCGGGCGGCGGCGCTGGCAGCTGG